>JADMIO010955810.1_pt1 | contig 32861 bp, 29 predicted proteins | sample 8958161 | NCBI WGS metagenome assembly JADMIO01 (sample SAMN16585339, study PRJNA669376) | soil metagenome | isolation source: Crop rotation soil | place: USA: Cullars Rotation, Alabama | collected 2011
AAAAATGGTAGAACGGGATGGGGTTGGGCATTACTGGTCATGCTGGCCACGTTTATCGGCTACCTTCTGTGGGCGGCTTCTCAAATGCGTGGTAGCGGAGGCGGGTTTGGTGGTGGCTCCTCTGGCGGTGGTGGCTCAACTGGATCATGGTGATTGTAGTTTATATAGGAGTAAACGATGAAAAAGGCCAGTCATTCATTAACTACGGCACAAATTCAAGAATTAGAAGCTGCCATCACGAGTGCAGAGCATAACACGAGTGGTGAAATTGTTCCTGTTATTGCAACCTGTTCTAGTCATTATCATCATGCAAACATGATGGTGGGCTTTGTTTTTTCTTTAATTGTATTTGTTGCATTGTGGTGTATGACCGAAATAAAGCCCAGTAATACATGGGCTGGTGAACATGTTCTCTCCGTCAGTTTACCCATTTTTTTGCTGGCGGAAATTGTCGCTTTTATTTTTGGAGTTTTGCTTGCTGGTTTAATTCCACATCTGAAATTACTTTTTATTTCACAGAAAGAAATGAAACTAGAAGTGACGCGTGCTGCACGTGAAGCTTTCTTTAATTTACATGTCGCAAAAACAAGAGCAAACACTGGTATTGTGATTTATATATCTTTATTTGAGCATATTGTTTGCGTACAAGGGGACAGCGCTATTAGTGAGAAATTATCACAAGACGATTGGCGACACATCAAAGATTTAGTTATTAATGACATCAAGAAAAATAAATTAACTGATGGATTGAAAAAAGCGATTTTAGAAATTGGTACAATGTTATCCGAGCACTTCCCATCCGCTTCAGATAATCCGAATGAATTGCATAATAAAGTTTATTTGTTGGATTAGACGATGAAGCACGGCAACCATGCATGGCCAAATACAAAAATTACTGAACTATTGGGGATTACCTTACCGATTATCCAAGCGCCAATGGCGGGTGGTGCAACAACACCTGAGTTGGTAGCTGCCGTATCAAATGCGGGTGGACTGGGTTCACTAGGTGCTGGTTATATGACGGCCGATGAAATTAAAACAACGATTAAAAAAATAAAATTACTAACCGACAAGCCATTTGCAGTCAATCTTTTTATACCAGAAGAAAACCATGCTACAGCTGAGCAAATTGAACGTGCAAGAGAAATAGTGCAAGCATCATGCCCAGAATTACATTTCAAAGTGGATTCAATTAAGCCGCCTTACACACCTGCATTTGAAGAGCAAATGGACGTTATCCTTAAAGAAAATGCACCTGTTTTTAGTTTTACGTTTGGTATTCCATCTCGTGAATGGGTGCAAACATTCAAAGAAAACGGCATCACGTTAATTGGAACCGCAACGTCATTAGCAGAAGCAAAGCAGCTTGAAGAAAATCATATTGATGCAGTTGTTGCGCAAGGCAGCGAAGCAGGTGGCCATCGTGGTACTTTTCTGGGAGACCCAGAAGACTCCCTTATTCGCATTTCATCGTTGATATCTCAATTAGTTGAGCACAGTAAAATTCCTGTTATTGCAGCTGGTGGCATTATGAATGCAACAGAAATTGTTGCATCGCTAAGATTGGATGCGGCTGCAGTACAAATGGGAACAGCATTTCTCTGTTGTACTGAATCCGGTATTCATCCGATTTATAAAAAACTTCTATTAAATATTTCTCAGGATAATACAATATTAACAAGAGCATTTTCTGGAAAATTAGCACGTGGGATCATCAATCAATTCATTACGAGAATGAAGCCGCATGAAAAAAACATTCTTGATTATCCCATACAAAATGCATTAACCAGCGCCATGCGAAAAGAAGCTGGTAAGCAAGACAATATAGATTTTATGTCAATGTGGGCTGGACAAGCGGCCTATTTATGTAAAGCACGATCTGCTATGCATTTTATAGAAGAGTTAAATCGAGAGGTAATCGCATTACTGAGCAAGATGTAAATAACAAATTAAGCGTCTGACTTGCTAATAAATACAATTTCTTCGATTGCTCTAACTGCAATGAAATACTTTCGGTCGCACCCAATACATTGGGCAATTTTCTGCAATAGCAATATCGTATGTTGTACATGAATTGGAATGCGTAATGAATAAATAAAACCAAAAAAAAGCCTTCTATTAAAAAGAAGGCTTTTTGTTTTGAAGCTAAGCATTACTACCCCTATATTGGTAATGCTATTGAGGCTTATATTGAATTGGCCATTTCTTATGTGAGTAGAAATGCCAATTCTTACCAGCATTCTTGATGCGAACGAACCCAGTAGCCATTTCTATCACGATAACCACGAACCCATGTGCATTCTTCATAGGGAGTATAATCAGCGGGACCATAATAATAAGCTGGAGCAGGGCCGTAATCTTCCTCGTAGTAGTAATCATTGTGGCGTGGTGCAACAATCATTAAAGCACCTAAAGTCGCTGCTGCGGCTATTGCTGCATTACGATTGCCAACATCACTTGCAATAGAATTTACTGGAAGCATCACGAAACTGAATGCGCAAATGAATACTGAAAATTTCATCAAAAATAAATTTTTCATAATGACCTCGCCGAATGGAAAAGGTGCATTTAGCTTTTGTGCATTTACACTTATAGTTTACTCCTAATTACACCAATTTTGGTGATATTGTTTATTAATTTAACCGCGGTGATTTTGTAACTGATTGTTTTCTTTAGAGACGCTTAGTTATTTGAATAATAAATAATTTCACAGTCGACTGAAAGAAAAGAGAAATTTTTTTGGTTTAATAAGGCTTTCCAGCGTAACCACCGAGAATAAAAAATCCCAACCCCAAAGAAATGAGTGCAATACCAGAATGTAATTATCCGAGTTAACAAATCCCATAAATATACCAAGCCCTGTCTTTTCTATATTCGGTTGACTTGATCAAGTTTTGCTAGCATCAGGCCTATGTTTTGGGGTTAAATAAATAGATTCACCCAAACGATGATCTTGGAGAGTTTGAAATGAAAAAGACAGCAGGGATAGCGGCTATTATATTAATCATGATGGGAAATGCTTATGCGGATGAGGTAAGCGGCGTACAGCAGGGAACAGAACAATATAATTGGCAGGTTTGTATCAACGCCAAAACCTCCGAATGTCTCAATACTTGCATCAACTCTTCTGATATTGACTGTAGTGATAATTGTGATGATTTAGCCAAAGCTAAATGCCAATCTCAGGGTGTAACACCACCGGCATAATATGAAGCGATTCAATCGTTATCCTAAGATGTTGAATGGAGAAGCGGAGGCTTATTCTCTCCGCAAGTCATATGGAATAACAAAGCCTTTGCGATGTGAGTACATACTAAAAATATTTTTCGAACACAGCTTTGCCGTCATTGCAGTTGAAAGGGCAACGACGATCATGATGGGTATAATCGCCGCATAATCTCGGGTTACTTCAAATGCCAAGACAATGGAAGTGACAATCAAGCCTGTGGCACCAGATACAATACCCGCCATACCGGCAATAATGAAAAAGGGTGTGTAATCATGACCCGGAATGAAATAATTAAAAATTGCAGCATAAGCCGCGCCTAACGTTGCGCCAATAAATAATGAAGGTGAAAAAATACCGCCAGAGCCACCAGAGCCAAGCGTCAAACAAGTCGCTATTATTTTGCAAACACAAATCAACAACAGCAATCGCGGATCGGTTAACTCAAATTGAAATACATCATTAATAGTGGCATAGCCAACACCAGAAACATAATAGTGTCCCGTACTTCCACCTAGTAAATACAAAATAATTCCTAAAAACCCCATGCCAGTCATATGGCGAAAATATCGATTTTTAAAATATTTTTCAAATAGCGTCTCACATTGATTCATCAAAGAAACAAATCCGAATGATGTTACACTAACGAGAGCAGAAAATGGAAGAAGAAGGAGAATTACTATGCCGTATTCCATCGTGATCGTATTGAAATGAAAAGAGGGCACGAGGAACTCAGGTGTGTAACCAAAGAAAATATAAGAAACGCAGGAGGCACTAATAATCGCAATCACAATAACAACAATATTTATTGTGTTAATGGTAATTAGCATTAATTCAATAGCGAAAATCAATCCCGTGATGGGTGCTCCGAATGTCGCTGCAATGCCAGAGCCAGCTCCCGCTGCAATTAAAACAATTCGCTGTGCGGGTGGCATCGCGATGATTTGACCGAGCGTTGATCCAATGGAAGCGCCAATTTGAATAATCGGACCTTCGCGCCCCGCAGAGCCGCCTGTGCCGATCGTGATTGATGACGCGAGAATTTTCACAAATGCAACGATGGGTGAGATGATGCCTTTTTTATAATTAATTGCATAGACCACTTCAGGCACACCATGGCCTCTGGATTCGCGTGACAGATGCGTCACTAAAAATGAAACCACGCAAGCACCAAGCATAGGAATGAAAATAACAATGATAGGGTGAGAAAACAAAGGTGTGTGTTGCATAACATTTTGTAAAATGGCGCCATTACCATTAAATGCAAAATTGGATATGACATTAATAAGTATTCGAAAAAGAATAGCGCCCACACCGCTCATGATTCCAATAATCATCGCGAGGCATATCATGTTCAAACGATTCAATTGGTGAGGTCTTGTGTGGGCTGACTGGTCCATGAATTACGGGTCTCCAATCATGATTCTGATCTATTATCATCTCATAAATTCATACACTTAGGGAATCTCATATTCATCATCTATTTTTATTGTTAACATATTGTTTTTAATGATAATTTAATTTGATTGGGCGATACAAAAATAACAATTGGTCATTCTTTTGTATTATAATGAAAAGATACAGAAATGGAGTCTTACAACATGAGCATGACTTCTGGCAACAATATTAAGCAAGTTGATCTCAGAAATCCAATGTCCGCTTTCCTGAAAGCAGTCGTTGAAGGAAATGAAGAATTCGTTCTCGAAATGCTCGATAACACAGACATCAATAATCTAGAAGCACTTCTCCTTTATAAAGGCGTTGTCACGGATTATTCTGGTCGAACCGTTGAGGGCACTGCATTGCAAATTGCCCTGGGCGCCGAAGACGCTGAGATGTGTGAAATGATGATGCCGTTCTTCAGCAAACTTCCTAATGGAGATGTGTTGAGGTCAGAGCAATACAATATTCAATATCCAGAAAATAATGAAAATGAAGATCGCACACAAGATTTTCAGGCGTTAGGAAAAGTCATTGCATCGATAGAATCTTCAGAGACAGATCAAGATTGTGAAGCAGCTCTAACTGAATTTAGAAACTATTTTAAACCAAAATCGGTTATAAATACGGGCAAGCATTTTGATGTGACATTGCTTGTTGAAGCACTCAAATCCTATGAGTACAACTATATCCGCTTTGGTGGCTGGAATAGCCGTAAAAATAATTTATGTTGGTCAAAAGTAATTGGCTATCTGGAAAGACAATTACCTGCATGTTATGGACAAGCCTTTTGCCAAGGATTGATTAACATCATTGAAAATAATCAGCTATTACAACGCAGCTTTCGTTTTCTGCATGCAGACTATGATTTATTTCCACTGGATGCGGCACCAAATTATCGCCTCGGTTATGATTATGCTGGTGGCCCCTGGGGTTTTTGGGATGGAAAATCATCAGCAGAACGCGCCATTAAAGCCGCTAAAATGCTGGAAAAATATATGGAGAAAAAGCGTCAACGTTTAAAGGCTATTGGGAAATCCAAAGAATAAAGAATGTTAGCGTTTAATCTGAATCATATCATTACTCATAAGTATTCTAGCTTTGCATTTCTATCTTCCCCGTGTTAGCGGGGATTTATTTCTTCGAGTATAGTTAAGACAATTAAGGCTTATCTTAACCCACTCCCTTACGCGGTGAATAAGATATAAAACCGTATCAGGACTGACACTTATTATTTTTTATGAAAAGATATGCGTTAAAATTTCTTTAAATTTATACCCTAAGGAGAAGTAACATGAAATTCATGATGCTGATGATTCCTGCCGTTTACCAAGGTGGAAAGAAGGTGGGCCCTGATTTTGTGCCGGATCCGGAAAAAGTGGAAGAAATGGGGCGGTTTAACGATCAAATGGGTAGAGCCTTGAAGATCGAATCTCTCAATGGTCTTCATCCTGTGACGAGCGGTGCGCGCGTGTCTTTTTCCAAAGGCGTGCCAACCTTGATCGACGGGCCTTTCATCGAGACGAAAGAAGTGTTAGGTGGTTACTGGCTTGTGGAGGCGAACTCGAAAGAAGAGGTGGTGAAGTGGGCGCAGCGTTGCCCAGCTGAAGATGGTGATGTGATCGAGATTCGTCAGATTTTTGAGGAAGCGGATTTCGCGAAGAAATAGAAAAGAGACCAGCATGTGGGGTCAAGTTTCAACATGCAACATAATACACTTGACCCAGTGTTTACTTTAACGATGCGGACAGCCAGGCCAACAACAAGGTCGGTTCTTTCCATTTGTAAGTTCATTGCGCATCCTCTCTATCCGTCGATTCCTTGTATCTTGTTTTTTAGCGGACTCAATCCAGCATATCCATTCATTGCGAGCGAGTGGGGTAATAGTTTCCCATGTGGCTAGCGTTTTTGGATTTGCAGTTAGTGTTTTTCGAAGGTCTATGGGTACTTCATGTATTAGACCAGCAGAGATCTCTTTTGGGGTCATAAATTAAATCCACAAATAGGTGTAGGGTCAGTTAGCTCCGCATAAGCTCGACAGATACTGTACATTCAAGTATTGTAATGTGCAATATTTGCATTATTAATATATAAAAATAAAAATTCGAGGACCTCTCCATGAAACTAAATGAAATAATAAATTTGATCAGAAGCCAAGACTTTTACACGAAAGTATTTTGGTCTGGCGGTAGGATTGGAACTGATCCAAATTTCTATAGCCAAACGTATAAAGAACTTTCCGAGGCATATCAGGAACTAAAGAAAGCGGGAGCGTTACCTACTGCCAGCATGCCAGAGGAAGTTCAGGTATGTGCAGAAATAGAATTTGCTCTTGGGGGATTATGTAATGGAGTAGCGGCAACACAATGTGGCCAGCTATATCGTGGATCTGAACAAGAAAAAAATAAAGCGCTAGACTCGATAAATGAGCTTCACAATCAAGCAATTCACTATTTTGAATCCGCAATGATATCTACCAATCCCTTCGCTCAACCTCGTTTTGAAACGAATGCATTTAAATTTCGAATAACCGAACAACTCGCTGATACTTACGGGTTGATAGCTCGTGGTTGTAAGAATTTGGGCTTAAATGAGAAGGCGGTAAGTGCATTTGAACAGCAAAAAACCGCGCTGTCTCAATGTATGAAGTTCTTACCCCTATTTGACAGTCAGAAAAAAAAGAACCTTGCAATGATGATGTCATTGGTTGAAGAGGACTTGAACGAATTAAAGTCGACCTCTGAAGCTCAATTAGATGGTCCATCTTTCTCTTCCGCAACCCCCTAAACTTTTGAGCTCGCGGAAGATAAGCATGTAATGATGTGTGGAAAATCATTTTTTATGGGATAACTTGTTTTCAAATTTACGATTAAAAAGAGTAGTATCGTGAAAATACATAATCTCCCATTACTTTAACTGCATTCAGTCAGTATGTGGTCAAGATACTCACGACATAATTATTTTCTTTAAAAATTATGTAGATAGTGTTATAAATCGCAACGGTTTTATGGAGATTTCTTAAAGGGACTTATCATGTTTAGATCAAAAAATATTTTGTTAACAGTTAACTTCGCAAGTTTATTATTGTGTTGTTCAAGTGTTAGTCACGGCGCTGCGCCGTCTTCTACTAAATTATTAAGCGAATCTCAAGCCAACAAATCTTCTTTTAATATTGAATGGCTCTATATAAAGCCTTACAGTAACAATTTAAAATATGCGACCTTTGTTTCAGGCACTCAGCCTTACTATCAAAGTTGGCATTATCAAGAAATTAATCCTGGTTATCACTCAGCATTTGAATTGGGATTGAGTTATGCAATTCCGCACACATCGTATAGTGCAGCAGCGAATTGGACGCATTTAAATTCAAATGACTCATCCTATAAGCAAGCCTCAACCGGTATCGATACTTCTACAATAGAATTCGTGGGGCCTCCTTATGAAATGAGCCCGCCTGTTTTCGGTATAAAGAGAGTAGATAGTAAAGTCAATTTTGCTTTTGATAATGTTTTATTAAATGGTTCTAAATTGGTGGAATTTGATTCTGCTATACAAGCTAGATTTTTTGGTGGTATCGACATCTTAAAGCTGAACCAAACTATTACAACCACCTTTAGTAATTATGCGGGTGCGCAACCAACACCTTATAGTTATGCTTTACCACCTGATCCTTCATTTTCGTTTCAAACCGAAAATGTTTCAAAATATCTGGGTGCTGGTCCCGATCTTGGCATGAGTTTCCGCTATAAAACAAAATCAGGTTTTGGTGTAATGGGTGAGTTTTTAGGTCTGTTGACAGCAGGGACTATACAGGCACAAGATAATTTTACATCGACTTCTGCTCGTTTGACCGCTCTAGGAATTGGCACAAGTCGTCAACAAATTACAGCGCCTAATACTACGCAAGTTGTGCTAGGTGCGGATGGTAAGCTTGGTGTGTTTTATAATTATCAAGGAAAGAATATACCCGATCTCACAATTGAAGCAGGGTATCGCATGGCAACTTATCTCAACGCGATATCAACCATTAGTCCAAATACGTTAGTTCAACCAGGTACTGTGAATACCACGCCTGAATTTTCGACCGGTACAATGGCAATTGTCTCGACGAATGCTAGCGGCCATCCTTTTAACTTTAACGGTCCTTTTCTCAATATAAAAATAGCTTTCGCTTAGTTTGATAAGGAGAAAAGTGGCATGTGTAGAGTTATTATTGTTTTATTTAGTATCCTGTTCTCAAGCAGTGTATTCGCTGCTGCTGAGAACAAGGCATCCACTAATGGCCAATTCTTTGTAGGGTTAATTCCGGGTTTAACTTGGGTTACAGGTAATCAAACACAAACATTTAATTTGCAATCAGACATAACAAAAACGTACACCGCCGATAACAATGCACCTTATGTTCCTAGCGGTGAGATTTTTGTAGGTTGGCAAAAACCATTTTTTGCATCAGCGATAAAACAGCCGTTGGTCGGTCAGATAGGTGTTAGTGTTGTGGGTGCAGGCAATGCAACATTTTCAGGTGATATCTGGGAAGATGCGGATCCTAATTTTAATAATTTCAGCTATAACTACAAAATCCAACATACACATGTTGCATTGAAGGGTAGGTTGATTGGTAACGCGAGTCACTTTTTAGAGCCTTATGTTAGTGGCAGTCTTGGTGTTGGTTTTAATCATGCTTATGATTTTAAAGCTCAACCTAAAATATCAGCAGAAATTGCAGCGCCGCCTTTTGGTTCAAACACGACAACTACATTTACTTATACATTAGGCATTGGGCTGCAAAAATCATTTACTCAAAATTTACAGGTAGCTTTGGGTTATGAATTTGCTGATTGGGGTAAGAGTCAATTATCACGCGCAATTGGTCAAACGCAAAATCAGGGACCAACCTTGAATCATCTTTATGCGAATCAATTACAATTATCTCTGTTTTATATTTTTTAAGGATAAGACATGAAACAGCGCAAGAATAGCTTGTTAGTATCTATCACTTGTATGCTTGTGTTAGGTTCCCCGATTTTGTATGCGGCACAGCCTAAATTTAGTATTATTCCAACAGCTGATTCGATCGTATCTTTTTTACTGCCTCGAAATTTTTCGGAAACGGTACGTTATCAAGTAACGAATCAAACTAATGTCACGCGTACTTTAACGATGGTTCCTATTACGGGTGTTACCCAGGTAACTTCAGATAGTGGGGCATGTCAAAATCCATTTACGTTGTCATCTCGACAATCTTGTACGTTAACGCTAACTATCAATGGTAGCCAAATTCCATCAACGGGTATTAGTGGCGGCCCGATGGTCTGCAAAACAAAAGGGCCTAGCGATCCTAGTCCGGATTTTTTCCTGTGCTCACAACCTGATGTAGGAAATATATTAGCGGCATCAGTTACTACGGCTGGTCAATATGCTTATGTGGCAAATCAAATTAGCAATAGTGTTTCATTTTGCCAAGTTAATCCCGCCACCGGTTTCTTTAGTCAATGTGCGGTAACTGCGACAGGTCTTGGCGGTACAGAAGGAATTGGTTTTAACCCAGCGGGCACTTTTTTCTATAGTGCGAATCCATTAGCTAACTCTGTTTCGGTTTGTCAGGTGAACAGCACAACAGGAGCATTAAGCGGATGTGTTGATTCGGGTGGAACAGGCTTTAATCTACCTGATGCTGTTGCATTTAGCCCTGATGGTTCCATATTTTATACGTCGAATTTTGCTGGGCTGCAAGGTGTAACAGCTTGCTTGGTGAATGCTACGACAGGTCAGCTAAGTTCCTGCGTTAATAATGCAAGCCCGACATTTAGTGCGGCGGGTAATATGGCAATCAATTCTGCAGGTACATTAGCTTATGTTGTTAATCGAACGGCTAACACTGTTTCAGTCTGTAATGTTTCCGGGCAGTCTGTGACTTCATGTAATGATCTTTCTGGTAGCAATTTTGATGCACCCGAAGGAATTACGTTAAGCCAAACTCAACATGCTTATATTGCTAACGCTGGAAGTCGGAGTGTCACGGTTTGTGATATTCGCCAAGACGGTACTGGTTTATTAGATAATTGCTCGGTGACGGATGGTGCATTTTCCGGTACGGGTAATATTGGCTTAAATGCTCTTGGTACGGTGGCATATGTGCCAAGTGAGCTTCTCAATGATGTTTTTGCTTGTGACGTTTCTCCCGCGACAGGTCAGTTGTCTGGGTGCAAAAGATCTCGTGGCACAGGGTTTTCAGGGCCTGCAGGAGTTGTGTTGCATTAGTAATGTAGGTTGGGTTGCTTCACAAATCCAACATCACTTAATGTTGGGTTTCGCAAAGAGCTGCTCAACCCAACCTACACCCTTTATACTATAGTTTCATAATCATGTTGATTGTTGCGCTAACAACAGTAATGTAGGTTGGGTTTTTTCCCAAACCCAACATCACTTAATATTGGGTTTCGCAAAGAGCTACTCAACCCAACCTACATTCTTCATACTATAGTTTCATAATCATGTTGATTGTTGCGCTAACAACGGGCGTATTGTAATGTACGTGTGATCATGTTCTAGCATCATTGCTTTTTAAGGAGTAGCGTTTGTGATAAAACGGATTTTAATTTGTATTCTATTTTTTGCTTGTTGCCCAACTGTTTTCGCAGGCGCATTTTTTAATGTTACAGCAACGGGGCCTGCGGCTCAGATTTCGATGACACTTTGTCTTAACGGGCAAGGTCCTCTTTCATGCCAGACCTATACGGCTTCTGCAGCAAATTTAAATATTACAACGGCGATACCTAATCATACTTATCCGAATGCAGGCATAAAAATAAATACACCTGGGTATTTGCCTGCTGGTTGTAGCCCGAATAGCAATGGATATTGCCTATTTTCAGTGAGCAATACAACAGCCGCGGCCATTACAGCTACACCGGCTACCTGTCAGAGTTACGCAGATCTCATTGTGTTTTCGCCAGCAGCAACGTATGCGAACAATCCGACTGGGAGCACGTCAAACCCTTCACAACAGTTAACGATCAACATGACTATGTGCAACTCTCAGGGTCAACCGTTGATACCCAGCGCCAATAATCCAATTCATGTGGATGTTTATGGTGCACCTAATGGGGTGATTTCACCTACATCAACCACCACTAGCACTGGGGCGGTAACTTTAACCTATAGTGGCCAGTCATTTCCGAATAACATTTTGATCAATGCCTGGATAAATGATAGTACCAATAATGGCGTTGCACTCGGTCAGACTCAGGTGCTGCAACAAAATCCGTTATCCTGTAGTTATGCTCCCACTAGCTATACTGTACCGCTAACGCAAACGCTACCCAATGCCTTGCAGATACAGGCTGATGTTGGCTATTCCACAAGCTCGCCAACGAATACTCTTGCTACTTACACCATTGATACAGGTTCTTTAGGCATTCTTGTTCCGGCTAATGAGTTGCCAAGAAACGCTAATGTAATAGGCCCTGGCCCAGTTGGTGTTACCTATTATGACAGCAGTGGAAATACTTTTTCTGGCAATTACTATTTGGCGCCGGTAAGAATACAAACAAGTACTGGCACTGTAATGACTCAGCCAATAATGGTATTGGCAATTAACAAGTCCTACTGTTCTGGGCCTACCACCTTGTCTTGTTATACTAACGGCGCTCCACCGCCAACGTTGCATTATATGGGCGTAGGTTTTAATCGCCCTGGGGCTAGCGCAACCAACCCGCTGGATTTGTTTTCTTCGCCCACGGCTAATGCCTTTCTTCATGTAACTAATGCCAATAATGGAACCGATGTGACACCAGGTTACTACCTCACACCTAATGACCCAGCGACACCACCAACAGGTGGGCTAACTCTAGGTATTAGCTCTGTCACCAACTATGATCTTATCAATCTAACGCCCAATCCAGCTGTGCCAGGTGACTTTCTGACGGAGTCTGGTTGTTTCAACTTTACGGGTAGTGGTACACCTCAGTTCTGCGGTACAGTGCTCCTTGATGTGGGTATTGACTATATGATAATGCAATTACCCAAAAATCAATGGGTTCCTGGAACTCACGAATTTAATTCAACCCAACAGATAGATGTGGTGAAGGTCGGTACTCCTGTGTCGATTTTCTTTGGTAATCCAACAGCAAAACAGTACAGTTTCACCGCGATTCAGCAGTTTGTTCAAAACTGTTCTGGTGATTCGGGTGCAAATAATGTTGCTCCTTGTTATGCGCAATTGGTAGATAGTACCGCGACGGGTCTGATTTTCGTTAATACAGGTCGGCGTCCATTGTACCAGTATGACTATCTTTACCAGGGACAGTGTGGGCAAGTGGGTTTGTATAAATTCTAATGTTCTGAGTTTGGCGTATGTCTCGAAATGAATAGCGGGGTTAAGAGAGAATCACGATTCAGCATCTATTATGATTTGTCTCTTGGCCCCGTATGCATATTTTTTAGGAATTAAATTTTTGCCTTTTTACGCGTGTTCATCGCGGGTGCGCCCGAATTCATTAATTTCTCTTCCTCTTCTGTGGGCGCTACGTTAGCTAAATTGAGTGATTGATAAAATCCAGGTTTGCGTAGAACCAGTTCATTGTTGTGTTGTGGAAGTGGTAGGGTGCCATCCGGTTTTCCTATTTTAGAAGATAAGCGTTGACTTACATCTTGTAGAAATTCATCAGCTAATGCATCAAGAGAATTTAATTTTAAAAAACCAACATGGGGAGACCAACCACGGATGAAATCTTCTATCGCTTTTCTGCTTTGAAATGTGTGAATGATTGGTGTACTTCTGGCGCTAGCTACAACAAAACCTGCCTGTGCCGCTAATGTAGAATAATATTTTTCATCACGATATACGCGAGGATTGACAAAACCAGTGAAATATTGACGCCATTTTTCACTGTTTGCTGTTTCATCTAGTGAATCATGTAATTCAGGGCTTCGATTTGCCACTAACAAAAATACATTCCCGGTGGGTTTGAGAATCGCTTTTATTTGTTGAAAAATTAGCGGGTGATCTGCTTCGGGTAAATGATGCAGCGCGTTGAAGCTAGTTACAATATCATATGTTTCCGAGGAGGCTGTTCGATTTAATTTAGCTGCATCGCGAGCAAAAAACCAACTTCGTCCATGATAATGTTTTCTGGCGAATTGCACTCTATCACGTGAAATGTCGATTCCTGTAATAAAACGACTATTAAAAACTTTCGCGACTTTTGAGGTTACTTTTCCATCTCCAGAGCCAACATCAAATACATTTGGATTTTTTGGAGTGGAATTTATATGCGCGTTGAGAAATTGAGTTACGCTATCAACTTGTAATCCGCTGTTAGAATTATAGTGTTGTGCACTTGATGGGTCAGTGTATTTTCTTTTTCGATTCTCGGATGTTAACATGAGGTATCTCTTATAAATTTTAACGATTCACGGTTACTATAATTGATCGACCTTTACTTAATGTTTTACTGATATGTCCTTGTCCAGTAAGATCATTTGCCAGCAAAATATCCCCCGGCTTAAAAACACGTACCTCCCCGCCGCTAGCTTCTACTTCAACCTCACCTTCAAGATATATAATGTATTGAGTTTGTGGCGCAGGATGCCACTCAAAAACATTCCCTGCTTCAAAATCACGAAACATCATACCTGATACAGGATATTTTTTTGAATAGTTGCCTAGTGGTTGCTGGGATTCGATACCTGCATCCACTTCTCTAAAATACGATTTATTATCTTCGCTTGTGTAAATTTCTATATATTTCATTTTAAGTATTCTGCGTGACGATTTTTGCTCAATGAGTTCTCATCACATCGATAGTCCCGCCGAGTCTATCAATAAGCTGTTGCACTGAATAAGCAACGATTTTAGAGCTGATGTCTTTTAATGTTGGCAGGCACATGGCCTCTTGAATAACTTGCTGCTCCATCAGGTTTGCTAGTGTAAAAGGAATATGAGTATTGTTAATTACCCCACCATGGAGATCTTTGGCAACAAAATATAAATGTCCAATACGTGAAAAAATTGAGCGACCAAGGCACATCATGCAGGGCTCTAAAGAAGTGTAGAGCGTATAGTTAACAGGTGGCTCTTCACTTTTGCGTAAATTTTCTAATTTATTTAAGACTACCATTTCCGCATGCAAATCACTGCGAAAATAAGGATTAAAAACTTGATTATGGCCCTCTACAATGATCTCGCCATTTGGATCAACAATTATGGCACCTACACCAAAGGTTTTTGTGCTGGACGCTATTAAAGCTTGAATGACGCTTAACCAAGAAAAGATGTCATGCTCTGATGATAAATTGTCGGTTAATTTAATTAATTCTGATTTGTTAGTTTCAAGTTCGGTTGGTAGTAGTGGTAAGTTGCCAAGCCAAGCAAGACCCTCTTTTATTGTTTTTTGCATAACACTTCTACATGAAATTTTTATTTACCGGGATCGCTTGTAACTATTTGATTTATTGATGCTGACAGGCGGAATCGAACCGCCGACCTACTGATTACGAATCAGTTGCTCTACCAACTGAGCTACGTCAGCTTTGGGAAAAAACTTTATATGCTAAGCGCGCAATCTTAGGCGAAAGAGGGTGGAAGTGCAACAAGAATGAGAGTGTTTAAGTGGTTTTTATTGTGCAAAATTGACCCATATTAAATCAGATTGTGAAGAAATATTTACGCCTTCCCTGTTAATTAATAAAGAGTTTTTACGTAAATCAATATCTGTAGGCATGAAATAATTTCTTTGTTATACTCGGCTGGTAACCACATAGTTTTCGATCGAGTCGCCAGACCTTTCTTGATAATCTATTGGTACGATTATTTGTTCAATTTGAAATGAAGGTTAATACAGTATGTCACGTGAAAATGGAACCGTTAAGTGGTTCAACAACAGCAAAGGTTATGGCTTTATTCAACGCGATCAAGGTGGAGATGTATTCGTACACTTCCGCGCTATTCGTGGCGATGGCTACCGTTCTCTTGAAGAAGGTCAGCGCGTTGAGTTTTCTGTAGCGCAAGGTCAAAAAGGCTTGCAAGCAGAAGACGTATCGGTCGTCGAGTAAGTTAGGTTATATTCCTAATATAATCTTTTTAACACGCATCATGGAATGTTCAAACATTTCATGATGCGTGTTGTTTTTTTCTGAAACAGCCCTCCATTATGTGTGATTCTTCAAATAAGTATTCTTCGCCACATTCCAGGCCAATATGAGCAATGTTTAATAGTTTCTTAAGCTTTGGTAAATAAAATGACCCAATAATCATTTATTACTAAAGCAGGGATTTTCAATGCCAACAGTAGGTCAGCAGTTGTTACAGTTACGTGATGAATACTTGAAGGAATTTTCAACTGCGGAGAAAAATTTAAAAGAAGCCATTTTTGAAAAAGCCTACGAAAGCGTTGTCTTAAAAGAAAAAAAAGATCGTTATAAAAAATTATTCGATGATATAGCGCATGGGTTGGCGTTATCCGATAAAGAAAAAGCGGAAATGTCAGAGCTAAAGGAATTTCTCGAGAAAGAAGAAATACAAACACTGCATGGCGCATTAAAACATGTTTTTGATATTACTTTCGCTACGTTTGGGCGTGATACGATCATGCAGGAAGATAACCTCACGAACGAACAAAAAACATGGTTAGCCTATTGCTATCAAAATTTGAAAGCCGATTTATTAGCAATGCATCAGCGCATTACTTTGCAAGCGCTGCAAAATAATAATTTTGATTTACCTGAAATTGTTCCTGGTGAGCCAGAGCAAGAGATGCAAAATACATTATTGCAAAGATTGACGCAGTTAAGACAAGAAGAAGGGTTGGCAAAAAAAATCCAAGAAACCTTAGAGCTACAATGGGTTCAAGCAGCTGCAAAAATTGATGAGATCATCGCGAAAATTAATCCGCCCGCACCGCAACCGCCAGTCAATTTGCAAAACATAGGATTTCAACCACAACAGCCGAACATAGGTGTTATTCCTCAGCCACTTCAGCCGAACGTAGTCGTTGTGCCTCAGCCACAACAAGTTAATGTTGTCGTTATGCAACCAGAGCCACAACCTGCTAGTTATAGTAGTGGCAGTAGCCTTGGTTTTTATACTAGTGGATATTATCATCCGCATCATCATTACTATGGTGGCTTTGGTCATTATCACCATCAACACCACCATCATGGTTTTCTATGGAGTAATGGTTGGGGCCATGCGCATCACCATTACGGTAATTATGGTTTATATTCACATCATCATAGCAATGTTGATTTTGAATTGTTACGTTGCTGTAAAAACCTTTGCATAGAAGATTTTTATTTCAAGTTAAAAGTATTGGGACAATGTGATTCATGCGGGAAATTTAATTGCTCTTCGTGTTCTCCAGTCAGTTGTTCTAACTGTCATTGTTTTCAATGCGTCTGTGATGGTCTGATTGATGGTGTTTCTAAAGCAGCCACGGCCATAGGTGATTGCTGCGGAAAAATCGATTGTAGTGGCTGTTGCAATTCCATTGGTAGCGGAGTGTCTTGGGTTGCGAGTAACATTGGCGAACTTTGTGGAAGAATGAGTTGCGATTGTTGTTCAAGTCTCTGTTCCAGTGTGTGTGGTATTTGTAGAGATATCAATTGCAGTGGTTGTTCTTTGCCAGATTGTTCAAATGTCTGTGATATCTGTCGCGGTATGGATTGCAGTTGTAAATTTGATGACTGTGGAGACGCGGGTAAAGTGATTGTCGGAGGTTGCACCGCTTTTTTTGTCGGTATTTTTAAGGCGATTTCGAGTTGTTGTGGCGGTAAAAACGATGACAGTGACAATACAGCGGATTATTCTTCGAGTAGTACGGGTGCAGCGGGACCAAGTGGTTTAAGCTATCACCATAATTTCAAATTCTCAGCCGAAGATGCATTAGGGTCGACTGGCGTTGCAGCTGCTGCGTCTTCTTCCTCACCAGCGCATACACAGTATCTTACGTCGACAGCATCCCAAGTTGCAGGCACTGTGGCCTATTTTGGTCTTGCAGGGCCTCATATAGCACGTGCTGCGTTTGTGCCATGCATGAATATTTATCACGGTTACAAAATCAAGCAGTCTATTCGTGAAATTGTGGGTGCCGTTCTTTCGGGTTTAACTTGTTTTCTTGCTTGTTACTTTCCTGTTTTTGGCGGTCCCAATGCCGCTGCCGTTTTTGGTGGCGGTGGTTTTGTTGGGGGTTCTCTTGCTGCGAAGCGTTATAATCATAGTGAAAATCGTAAAATTTTTAATGGCGAAACGAATCCTGAGAAATGGTTATTAACTAGTGAGGTTTTAGCCGCGTTTGGTCAGATGGGTGTGGCGCCACAAGATCTTGTGCAATTAATATTTACGCTACGTGATATTAAATCGCACGGGGCGAGTAAAACCAATAACCAAGGGTGGGGCGCGTATCGTTTGCTACGTTTCTTAGGTTATTTGGTGGATTATTTGAAGGATCCGCAAGAATTAATCCCCGATGACATTCTAAAGCTACTACGAGAAAAAAATCCGGAAGCGTTTGGTTTAATGAGAAATCGTTTGGGGTTATTGCCACCTGCGCCTGTTCAGCAAACTATGCCAGCGCCGATTGCCTCTGCACAGCCACAACCCTACGTACCCAATAATTATTATGATGGTCCACCACCGTATGCTTCAGCACACTATCAAGATGCTCCACTCGAGCAAAAAATGGGTGATGAGGCAGTAGAAGTTGTTGTCGACGATATGGATATTGCGCAGCCTTATAAGTATCCGCCACCATTACCCTATGATCCACAAATAGCGTCGCGTCCACCTGTTTATGGTGAAGAGGAGCACAAACAGCCCGGTATGCGTCGTTAATGGGTAATAACTCTTTGAGAAGCAGCTTAATCGCTGTACAATTCCGCCTAATTTAGAATGGAGAGCGGCGTCGTGGCAAAAGAGTCAAAAGTTGAGAAAAAATTACTGCATTACACCGGAAAGGCAATCGGCGATTTTAAAATGATTCAGTCGGGAGACAGGGTCATGGTTTGCCTCTCGGGTGGTAAAGACTCTTATACTTTGTTGCGTATTTTGATGTTGTTGCGTCGTCGTTATAGTAAGTTTGAAATTTTTGCGTTTACGCTGGACCAGTCTCATCCAGGCTGGAGTGATGCGAAGATGCGTCAGTGGTTAGAAGACAATAAAATTTCTTATGAAATTTTAACCGAAGACACTTACTCTATTGTCAAAGAAAAAATTCCTGAAGGTAATACGTATTGTTCTTTGTGCTCACGTTTACGTCGTGGAATTATTTATCGCTATGCCGAAGAACATGGCTTCAATAAAATCGCATTAGGTCATCATCGCGATGATTTAATTACGACATTATTGATGTCGATATTTTACAGCGGTGAAATTCGCTCGATGCCGCCAAAATTATTGAGTGATAATAAGCGTCATATTGTTATTCGTCCGTTAGCGTATTGCCAAGAAAGCGATATTATTGAATATGCAAATGAACAACGGTTCCCGATTATTCCTTGCAATTTGTGCGGTTCGCAAGAAACACTAATGCGTCAAAAAGTGAAATTGCTGATTCAGCAATTAGCAAAAGAAAATCCAAAAGTACCGAGTAATATGTTGCATGCGTTAACAAGTGTGAAGTTAAGTCAATTGATGGATAAGAAGCATTGGGATTTTCGTAATTTAGAACAATCGCAGATAGTTACCGGCGAAGTTGGTGCGGAATTACCGTTTGATGTGATTGCGAGTGAATTGGCGTTTTAGATCGGTTAACGAAATAAGTTAAGGACTTGATATCAAGTCCTTAACTTTTATATAACTACATTCTCTTAGATAGAGCAGGGCCACCAGGTACGGCTATAGTGCTAAAATTTGAATTTTGCGCCGATACATGTACATAGCCGGAGCTAGCTGAAGAATCTGTGCTGCGGGTAGCCACAGATGATGAATGATCCGATGATACATGCACAAAACCAAGGCTGTCACTGCTTCGAGTGCTTCCCTGAGATGCAGCAGATGAATGAGCTGATGGTGCGATAACATAACCATAGCTATCACAACTCGAATTACTCGCTGGCGGTTTAGATGAAGCTGCAGCAGCGGTCGCTCCAAATATTCCCAAGCCTAATTGTTTTGCAAAAGTTATTGGCGGTTGAGCATAACTTACTACCTTATCAGGATCACTTCCAGCTCTGGCACAGAATGATGCCGTATGCTCAAGAAATTCATTACAAACTTGCACAGTCATAACATCTGGCAATACAGATAACTTGTTAACAACCGTCACATAATCACGAGGACCAAGCTTTGATATTGAAAAAGCGGCTAATTCACAAGCAGCCTCACCATCGGGTAATGCTAATGGTGCTAACACTTTACTTATAGCGGCATTCACTTCGTCATTGGTAAATGATTTTTCTGGGAACCACCACTCTAGTTGTTTAAAATTCCCATCAGATTTTACAGCTCGACCCCAAGGCATAACGATATAAGAGCCTGTGCCTGAAACCTTATTTTTTTTATCTTTAAACACTTCACTAAAAAACAAATCAAGATCCGAACCCTCAAGATTACCTTCGAATATTAATCGCATTTTATTGCCACTACATTTTATGGACATAACAACAGGTGTTTTGCTTGCATATGTTTTTCTATAAGCAAGACGTTGCTCTGCTGTTTTCAATGCATCATAAGCTTCTTGTAATTGCGTTTTTAATTGATCATTATCTTTTGCTGCAAGCATTTTATCTGTAAATAATTGTGTGATCTGCTCATTGCTTTGTTTTGTTAAGTCCAGCAATGTTAGGCTTAATACTTTATGAAACATTCATTTTCCTCTTTTTGAATCTGATATATTGTCTATCAGAAAATATCGAAATGGGTTCATCTGCTTTGGTGGCCAAAACAATAGCAAAAATTAGTGTTTTGGACAATGAAATTGATGGTATATGCATATCCTAACAAGCCATGTCTCTTTTTCTTCCTGAATTAATGTATTGTATTTACTTTTTTGCTTGAAGTGTTCTATCTGAATGAGGTTGGGAGGGTTCTTGTACTTTTTTACTGTTTTCAAATAGATTCAATTTGCCCAGATGCGTTTTTACTTTTTGATATCTAGCAATTGCTTTATTAATCTCAGATTCATTGGGGCAGGCAGCATAGGGAAAATGAGAAGGTGAATCTTTATTGAAAGGTTTGCCTGCTACATCTAGCAACCCATCACAGAGTCTCTCGTAGGATATTTTTAAAATAGAGCCCGTATTTAATGCCGGATCAATTAAATAGACATAGGCTTTTTCAGCAACTGCTTCACCTGAGTCATTATAAGTCGTTACAATCTCAGCACCCACAATTAAGATAACATGCGGCATACTAATCGGTTTGTAGTCTGCATCGGCTAATTCAAGAATAGAGTGAGAATGAATTTCACCTAAGAGCTCGGCTTTATTTCTGAAATGTGCGAATCCTAATGTGCCACCAACGGCATGTGCGCCATGTTGCTTAATATTTTTTATTAAATCACGTATTCCGTTTGTTGGATTCCACGATGAAAAAGGCAGTTTGTAATGCTTGGTAATGGAGTCGATGATGATGGCGCGATACTGCATTTCTTCTGCAAGTAGTTGCTTTACCGTTTTATCGTTAACGTCAGGTTGTGCTGGTGCTTTAAGTTTTAAATCGCTTAAGGTGGTTTTAGATAATGCCACTAAACGTTTATGGTAGGCTTTTTTAGTGAAATCTTCATTGAGAATAGGGTAATCATCCTGGTCAATGAACTCTGTCAGCATATCGAGTTCCAGTTGTTTTTCATCAGAATCTTGTAAGATTTTCAGATTAGTTAAGTTGTCAACATTATGATTATTTTCTGCGGCTATTTTTTGTTGTAACAATTCTGTGATGCTACCGGGATTGCTTGAGTCTTGGATTAGGTTGGAGTGACGGATGGTATATATCCTGTTTTTTGCCCACTGTTTATCGATGGCGGTGCTGGTTTTTGCCAGATTTTCGATATAAATATTAGCGTAGACGCGCAAAACTTCATGATAAGTTGTTTTTTTTCTATAGTCAGATAATTTCTTTTCATAGGCTCTTTCAGAAATTAGTTGATCGATATCAGAATTAAGTTGTGCGTTATCCGTATTTAAATTCGGTTCGAGTTTATCGATTTCTTTGCCATAGCGTGGTCGCAAAAAATTGATTATTGAATACCAACAGGTTTCACCTTTTTGTGGCGCTTGTGGTAAACGTTTCTCAGGCGCCGTGATATAACTTTTTCCCTGAGGAATCTGAAGAAAAACAAATTTTTCTGTATCGACTAAGAATTTAGGCATGGACGTTTTTTCGCATCATCACTATTGTGCCCATAAGGGAATATGTTTATCGGCATGACGTATTTCTCGACAATGCGTTTTCCATTGCGCATCAAATGAGGAAACAAGCCGCCAAAACTTGCCCGAATGATTCATGTGGATGGTATGGCACAGTTCATGAATAATGATATGGTCAATTAAATTAGTGGGTAAGTAGAGTAGTTTATAATTTAAATTGATAGCCTTTTTTGATGAGCAACTACCCCAGCGACTACGTTGACCTCGAACAGTCACAGTAGAAAAATCCAATCCTGTCTGGATGCTTAACGCAGTGATTCGTTGAGTTAAATAAATTTTAGCTTGTTTTTTTACCCAGGCGTTGAGCAAGTTTTTAGATAATGTTTTGGCTTCTGTATTACCAAACAGCACTAGCTCGTGATCCGAGCGTTTGATTAAGCGTAGCTTTTGCGTATCACTTTTGATGTAAACAATATTCCAGCGTTTGTTAAGCGCAGGCAAATATAATTCTGTTGGCAGCGCTTGCGCATCGAGGGCGGCTAATTCAGCTTGAATTTTCGCTAATTGTTTTTCAATCCAGGGCTTGTTGGCTTCTAGAATAGAGGGTATTAATTTTTGATTAAACCGCATGGGGACACAAAGTTCGAGGCCATATTTAGCGGACGCTTTTAATTTGACATGCCGAGTTAGCGCGCTTTTTTTGAGAGTGAAGGTGGGTGGCCAGGTTGTTGTGTGTTCATGGTTATTCATAAGTTGCATTTTATTAAGGATAGTTGTCATCGCAGCCCGCAACCGTTTCAGGGGCGCGATGACAAGCTTCTTCTTAACCGGCAGTGATGGAAGCACGTTGGTGAATATGCATTGGTTTTTCGTGGGTTAGGCGGGCCATCAATGGCTTGCAAATAAATAATAAAATACCAATGACAATAGACGTCCAGCCTAAGATCATAAAGGTATGGCTGAAGCTGCCGTTAGTGACCAGTGGGTCAGTCGTGGTTGCTAGGTTCAACGCCATTTTAGAAAAGTAGTCCGACATCGTGGCGGCAACCCCTGTGATCATCAACCAGGTTCCCATCATCAGCCCTTGCATGCGCATAGGTGCTAATTGGCCAATCATGGCATAACCAATTGGTGAGATAAATAATTCACCGATACTTTGTAAAATAAAGCTGATTAAAATCCAATTGAAGCTGGTATAGCCTTGTGCGTCAGCAAAATAAATTCCTAATGGTAGGATGGCAAACGCAATGCCTATCATCAGCAACGCAAAAGCAAATTGAACCGGGATAGTTAAGTTAATGCCTTTTTCGCGTAAACGTGTGAAAGCAACGCTTAAAATCGGACCGCCCAAAATGATGACGATAGTATTTACATTCATTACCCATTGTGGCGGGATCAGCATACCAAGATAGTGACGATCCACATTGCGTTCAATAAACAAGGTTAAACCCATTGGCGCAAGCTGGTAAAGTGTCCAGAAAATTAAAGCCGTTAATGCCAGAATAATAAACGCCCAAATTTTATTACGCGCTTCAGTTTGACGTTCCTTCATTGCTAATAAGCTGAGAATACACATCATCGTGACGCCAACACCCATGATTAAGGTATTGCTAAAATGAGAGTGTTCTAACAACCAGCGTAAAGCCAATATCAACGTAAAGATTAGCGCAAGACCTTTGAAGTTAGCTAAACGTTGTTTTGCTTTATCGAGATCAATATAGGTGGTGTTAATATCCGCGAGCGTTTTCCATTTGATCGCAGTTATAATGAGTGCAATTAAATTGCCTAAGCTACTGAGTAAAAAGAGCTGATGATAGCCGTGCTGCAATTGAAAATAGCCGCTGACAGAAAAGCCGACGAAGAAGCCCACATTCATGCCGCTATAATTCCATAAGAAAGCAGCTTCACGGCGTTTGTCATTCGGTTGGAAGAGTTGGGTTAACATGCAATTAATACAAGTTACGTTTAAGCCCGCACCCGTTAAAAATATCGCCAATCCCCAATACAGTGAATTAACGCTAGGAATCGAGATTAAAATACACCCGATCAACGTGCAGACCATGCCAACTGAAAATAAGCTACGATAGCTTAAGAAGCGCCCGCCGGCATAACCGCCAAGCAAGTGCAATGTATAGTTGAACGCCACAAAGGAAGCGGTGATACCTGTTGCGACGGTATCGCTCATATGTAACCAAGTGGTTGTATAAAGGACAAGTGTGGAATAGAGCACACTAAAGCTTAATGTTGAAAACATTTGAATGAAAAAGAGAGCGCCAGCGCCAGTTGGCATAATGTCGGCATATTTTTCGAGCAGACTCTTTTTGGTGGGTATGGTTTCAATCATGGAAAAATTCCTATCTCTGACACTTTTTCTAAAACTTGTGCGGCTTCAAACTCCACGTCGGCTAAAAAAGAATCCAGCTTTTCGGTTTCATGCTTCTTTAGTGATGTTGTAAATTGGGCCAGGGTTGTTGTTAAGCGGGGGACACCGCAGTAACTGGTCGCGCCGTGTAATTTATGCACAAGACTTTTTAATCGTTTGGTATCACCATCGAGATATGTTTGTTTAATTTCACTCACATCAGATGATAAATTTTTAATCAAAATTTGCAGCAATTCTCTGGCAAGTTCAGGCTTATTGCCGGCCAACTTGTTGCCAAGTTCTAGGTCAATAATCAGGTTATTGTTTGAATTCAATCTAGACATAATTTTTTACACCAAAATGCCATCAGGTATGTTAGCAAGAAAATTGGCGGATCAGTAGGGAATTTTGCGTTAAAATTTGTCTTTTATATCGACGTAACCAGCATTTTTGTGCGAGTTATAACGCTAGTCTTTTAGACTCAATCACCCCTTTTAGGTGGTTTACCTGATTAATCAAGTCATTAAGCTGAGTTAGCTCATGAATCTGGATTGTCAGCGTCATGATTAACAAATTATTGCGATTGACGGCGGAATTAAAATTGACGAGATTTATTTTGGCGTTTGCCAAAATGGTCGTGACTTCTTTCAATAAATTGTCTCGTGAGTGGGCGCGTATTTGTAGATCCACATAATAAGCCTCTTTATGTTCGCTGTCCCAGGTGACCTCAATCATACGGTTACTGTCATTTGCGCCCACATGCCGCATATTGCTGCAGGTCTTTTTGTGGATGGTGACGCCGCGTCCTTGCGTAATAAAGCCGATAATCTTATCGCCTGGAATAGGTTTGCAGCAGCGGGCGATTCGCGTTAGTAAATCACTAATGCCCGCAATATTCATGCCGGCACTTTTTGATTCTTGTTTCTTCGCTAACAGTGGACCGGTTGGCTGCTTACTGGTTTCATGTTGAGCTTCAACAAAATGTAAAATCTGGGAAGGGCGGATATTGCCACGACCTAAAGACGCCAGAAAGCTGTCTTCATCTTTAAAATGAAAATGATTCGCTAATTTTAAGATATTAGGCTGTAGATGGCCGCGAGCAAATTCACGTTCTAACGTGCGGCGCCCACTTTCGATATGTTGATTCAAATCTTGCTGTCTAAACCAATGTGCCACTTTTGCTTTAGCGCGAGCGGTGGTGAGATAGCCAAAATCATTATTCAACCAATCGCGGCTCGGCGTGCCATTGGGATTGGTCATGATTTCAATCTGATCGCCTGATTGCAGTTTATAAGTTAACGGAACGATATGGCCATTGATTTTTGCACCACGGCATTGATTGCCAATTTCACTGTGAATTTGATAAGCGCAATCAAGCGGTGTGGAATTAGCCGGTAAATCTAAAATATCGCCGGTGGGCGTAAAAACATAAATACGATCGGTAAAAATTTCATTGAATTCCGGATTAATTTTTTCGTCAGGATTGGCTACATCACGATGCCAATCGAGTAATTGGCGCATAAAAACAACTTTGGCTTGATAATCAGAGGGCGTGGATTTGCCTTCTTTATAAGCCCAGTGAGCGGCGACACCGCGTTCGGATTCTTCATGCATTTCATGTGTGCGGATTTGGATTTCAAAATTTTTGCCATTGGGTCCAATTACTGCAGTGTGAATTGAGCGATAACCATTTGGTTTAGGAGTAGTGATGTAATCATCAAATTCTTTTGGAATATGATCCCAAATATTATGCACGATACTGAGAGCGGTATAGCAATCTTGTAGTGTTGGAACGAGCAATCGAATCGCGCTGTAATCATAGATATTTTCATAATCAGCATGTTTGCGTTTTGCTTTTAAATAAATGCTATAAATATGTTTTGCGCGGCCAGTGATGCTAGGTTTGATATGTGCTTCGGCTAATTCTTCTTTTAAGCGCGCAATAATGCTATGAATATGATTTTCACGATCAACACGGCGCTCAGCAAGAAATTTCGCAATGGTTTTATAGGTGATGGGATCCATGTAATGGAACGCAATATCTTCCAATTCCCATTTTAATTGCCCTATACCTAAACGGTTGGCTAAAGGTGCATATATATCCATGGTTTCTTCGGCGATGTGTTTACGCTCGAGCGGATTAATATTTTTAATGCCGCGCATGATGCAAGTACGCTCGGCTAAGATAATTAATACCACGCGAATGTCAGAGACCATAGCGAGTAGTAATTTACGGAAGCGATCGATTTGGGTCTGATCACGTGCTTTTTCAGCACTTTTTTGCAGATTATTGATGGCATCCATTTTTAGAACGCCGCGAATTAATTTTGCAACGCCTTCGCCAAGTTTGTCGGCAACCGCTTCAATAGTGAGTTTGGTGTTGCGGATGGTGCTGACCATGATGGCTGCGGCTATGGCTTCTTGATCCAGTTTTAGGCCGGCAATAATTTCTGCCATTTCTAAACCTTGTTCTATGCAAGGTTGTCCATAGAAAGTAGTTAAGCCTTTGCTGGTTTCTTTGGCGATGAGGGCGGCTTTTTCGATGATATCGATGTTGTCAAAATGGTAGGTATCTTTGACGTAAAAAAACCACGAGGACAGATCAATTTCACCGTGCTCTAAATAAGAAAACTTTTGTTTGATCGTTACCATGGAGCGTTACCTGCAGTCACTCATCTTATTATGCTATCCAGTCTAGTATAGATGATTTTTGATAGAGTATCGAATAAATACCCAATATTTAACTGATTGATTAAATAAGGGAATAATAGAGTTAATGAGAATATTGGGGTCTAGTGCATATGCTATAATTATGTGATAAAACAATCAGTTGTTATTTAAATGGATTTTTTAAGGTAGTGATATGCTGTCTTATTTACAAGAGAAATTAATATCAAGACCAGCTGCATACAGCTATATTATTTTGCAGTTAGAATTATTTCAAAAGCAGTTACCCGATTCCGCAAAAGATCTTGCTAAGGAGCTTGCTAGCTTTATAGAAAAAATGAAAATTGTTTTTGAGAACCATGAGCCTGATATTAGTGCTCTGGCTGAAAAATTAGTCATAATACACGATATGTATGAGGAAATAATAAGCTCAGAGCAGAAGCAGCTTTTGCTAGATTTAGCAGGTCTTATCATCAAAACACCGTTTTTAAATCCTAATCTTCAACAGCGACATGAAGATGAATTTCAGCGCCAATTCGAATCCATATTTGCAATTAATTTATCGACAAATCCAACCGATGCCATGATGGAGAGTGTTGGACATGTTTCTCTTAAAATAATTGAATTTCTTGTAGCTAATAAATCTTTTCCAATGAAAGAGCTAATTACGGATTGCTCTTATCTCTCCAGGGCAGCAGAAAGATTTGGTGTTTCTACAGATAAAAACTTCTCAGAAGAGAAATTACTAGACATATTGGATCAAAATAAAAAAAGTGATTTGATTAAGATTATCTGTATTCATTACGTTTTTTGGAGTATTTGTAAACGTGCTGCTAAAGACAAGAATCTTCGCTTTGATTTTCCACGTTGGGAAAATAAACCAGTTGGTCATTTTGCTGATTATGTCAGGAGCCGTTTGGCAACGCATGGAATTGATCATAAAGAATATTTGTTATACATCCCTCTTTTATCCAGTCAACCTAACGAAGTGGCGCATTTATCCGATGAGATTTTTTATGCTTCGCCTCTCTATAAAAATCGAGGAAGAAAAGGTCCATTCGATCTTTCTAAAAGTTTTAACAGAGAAGGGATTATGTTGGAGAACCAAGATGTTAAGAATTTACAGAGATTAGCTAATAGGAGATGGCTGATAGAGTGGGGACCTGACGTGTTGGGACAGGCGGTGGATTTTGAAGCGTACTATGTGATTAATTTATTGATGAATGACGGTGTCTATGTGTCCGGATCATCTGGTATGATTTCAATATTATTATCATTAATGGAAATAATGGGTAATTTCCCAGATATTTCTAGTAAACAGCATTATCTAAGCGCATCAATTTCTTTTATCGTGAGTGGTGGTTTTCATTGTATGCATGAAGTGTTAGAGCCTGCTCAGTGGTGTTTGAAATTGGTGCCTGGCTATAATGCATCTGTGTTGAGCAAGAGTGAGGACTTTAGAAGCGCGCCCCCTAATTATCACGTGTTTTTTGATTTATTTGCGAAAGATGCGCAATTTAAAGCGCTTCGAGAAAAGGCATGGAATGATTTTTTAACTACTTTTGTAGCGTTAAAGTTTAATTTAAAATCCGGGTTGATTGCTGTAAACCAAGATGACACGCAGGAAGTTTCTTTACGAGGAGGGCGATTAAGATTTTTAAATGTGAGACGAGCCTTGGCTACACAACAGGTAACGAGTGGGGTGGGAGCGGCTGACACCGCTCCCGCTGTTGCTGCCTCAGCTATTAAGTCACAGAAAAAATAGTTATTTTTTTTCAAATAATGCGATTGCTTCTACGTGGCTTGTATGCGGAAACATATTAATAACACCCGCTGCTTTCAGTTTCCAACCTTGTTTATTAACAAGTTCACCCGCATCACGAGCAAGCGTGGCAGGATTGCAAGAAACATAAACGATGCGCTTAGCAGAAAAACGAGGGAAAATATCTATAATTTCCTTGGCACCCGTGCGAGCAGGATCCAGTAAGATTTTATCGTATTGTTTTTTCATCCAAGCTGGGCGTACTTCAGGAATGTTTGCTAAATTCGCTGCAAAGAATTCTGCATTGTTAATACCATTATGTTTGGCATTTTCACCGGCGCGGATGACCATTTCTTCACTGCCTTCAATGCCCACGGTGTGTTCTGCATAGCGTGCAATAGGAAGTGTGAAATTACCTAAACCACAAAATAAATCTAAAATTTTATCGGTAGGTTGTGGGTCAAGCAATTCTAAGGCTTTTTTAATCATGAGCGGATTTATTTCCGCATTAATTTGCGTAAAGTCTAGCGGATGAAATTTCATCTCTAATTGGTATTCAGGTAGAGCATACGTTAAAAAATCGATACCATCATTCGGCCAAATTTTTTGTATTGGCTGTGGTGCATTGGGTTGTAAGTAAATGTCAAACTGGTATTTTTTGCCAAATTCGATGAGCTTTGTTATATCTTCAGCGGGTAAGTTCGTCATGTGACGAAAAACTAATGCCACCGTATTATCTGCCGCGGCGATTTCAATTTGGGGTATTTGTTCGCGCTGTGTTAAATCATTTACGACATGATGAAGTTCTGATAATCGTTTTCCGATGCGTGGATCGAGAATTAAGCAAGCTTCAATGTCAGTAAGTAGACTACTGGATTTTTCGCGAAAACCGATGTGTAATTTTTCTTTTTTAACGACGTAGCGTACGCCTAGTCTTGCTTTGCGTCTGTATCCCCATTCATTCGCGGCGATTGGTGGTAAAATCGTTTCAGGAATGACATGACCAAAATGTTTGAGTTGTTCGAGTAAAATCGTTTGTTTGAGTTCTATTTGTGAAGCCATTGTCATGTGTTGCAAGCTGCAACCGCCGCACACACCAAAATGCGCACAATCCGGCGTTACTCTCGATAATGCAGGTTCAGTGATTTCAACAGCTTCTCCTTCATTATAGCGCGAGTGTTTTTTAGTTAATCTGAAGTTTACTTTTTCAGTGGGCAGGGCGCCACTGACGAAAGTAGTTTTACCATCGGCTGTAGTGGTGATGCCTCGACCATCGTGGCTAAGCCCCGTTATTGTGGTTGAAATCAAGGCATTGGATAAAGTAGCTGGTTTTTTTTTCTTTCTCATCATGTTATTTAAATCTGTCAAAATAGTACTTATCGGAAGAGATGTGAATTATATACTCATTACGCGTCTAGATGCGAGATTTTAACACTTTATGGGTGGGAATTTACGTGTTTTGTTTATAGGAGCTTAATGTAATGTCTGGGTTTTTCAATTGGAAAACATGGCCGATACAACGTAAAATAGGGGATTAAAATATTATCTACACAGCGGCAGTCTGTGTATAAACAAGGAATGTTGTTATGGGCCAGTTCTTTATTATTCATCCTGACAATCCGCAGGCACGCTTAATTAAGCAAGCAGCAACCATCGTGCAAAATGGTGGAGTGATTGTGTATCCCACGGATTCAGCGTATGCGCTTGGCTGTCAACTAGCGAATAAGGACGCGTTAGAGCGCATCCGGCTAATTCGTAAATTGGACGAAAAACATAATTTTACGCTGGTTTGTCGTGATCTTTCTGAGTTGTCGACGTATGCGACGATTGATAATGCTTCTTTTCGTTTGTTAAAGGCGCATACGCCAGGTCCCTATACTTTTATTCTCAATGCAACGCGAGAAGTGCCTCGTCGATTGTTGCATCCTAAGCGAAATACCATTGGTTTACGTGTGCCAGATAGCAAAATAGTCCAAGCCCTATTGGAAGAGTTGAATGAGCCGCTTATGAGTGTGACGTTGGTGTTGCCGGATCAGGAATTTCCTTTTGTCGACGCGCGCGATATATATGAAACGATGCAAAATCAGGTGGATTTAGTCATCGATGGTGGTCCTTGTGGGTTGACGCCGACGACCGTTGTTGACTTGGTAGATGGAGCTCCCACTATTTTGCGTGTAGGGAAAGGTGACCATACTGCATTTAGTTAGTGCCAATACGTCATTAGGTTTACTGCGCCATTAGTTGCAACTATGTAGTGCTGTCGTCCTTGCGGAGGCGGGATCCATTTTCCTGATCCTTTTAATCGCTTGTGGTAAGAGAAAACCAACAATGGATCCCCGCCTTCGCGGGGAAGACAGAGTGCATGTTCCTCGGAGAAGACAGAGTGCAGGTTCCGCGCGGAGAATACAGTGTGTAGGTTGCCGGGAAGGGCGAGTGTAGCGCAATTAGAGTCAATTAGTGGCAATACACGCAGAGTCAATTGGTGCCAATACACGATTAGGTTCACCACGCTGTTCTCGGTGCTGTCGTCCCCGCGCAGGCGGGGATCCATTGTTGGTTTTCTCTTCCTACAAGCGATTCAATGGATCATAAGAATGGATCCCCGCCCGCAGGGAAGACAGATTGTAGTTTGCGTGCAGAAGACAGAATGCAGGCTCCGCGGAGAAAACAGAATATGGAAAGAAAAGACAGTTACCATTCTTAAAATTTATTGATATAATGCAATCAATAGATTTTATCAATGGTGTGAAAATGACTCTACAAGAATTGCGTTTTATTGTGACGTTAGCGCGCGAAAAGCATTTTGGTAAGGCCTCAACTGCTTGTTTTGTGAGTCAACCCACCTTAAGTGTCGCCGTTAAAAAACTCGAAGACAGTCTGGGAATTATACTCTTCGAGCGCAGCAAAAATGACGTTCGAGTCACCCCAATTGGTGCAAAAGTCATTGAGCAAGCAAGACGTGTCTTGGAAGAAGCAGAACTCTTAAAACATGTTGCTCAATCCGATAAAGATCAGTTATTAGGAACGTTTAAATTAGGCGTGATTTATACGGTAGGCCCTTATATTCTGCCGCCGCTCATTAAAGCATTAAATAAATTAGCACCAACGATGCCGCTTGAAATTCGCGAAGATTTTACCGCTAATTTGCGAGAAAAATTACGTAGTGGTGAGGTAGACGCCATTATTGTTTCACTGCCATTTACCGAGCCTGGCGTGATCACCGAATTACTCTACGAAGAATCCTTTGTCGTTTTAATGCCAGAAGATCATCCGTTAACACGCTTTAAAACAATCAATGAAAAAGAGTTAATGAAATATAACATGTTGTTGTTAGAAGAGAGGCATTGTTTTCGTGATCAAGTTATTTCTTCTTGTCCTTCTTGTTTTTCAGCGATCAAGTCACAACAAGAATTAAACTGGCGAACAGTAGAAGGAAGTTCACTCGAAACAGTTCGTCATATGGTAGCTTCTGGAATGGGCTTGACGATTCTACCGATGACGGCCGCTAGTACCGATCTCTGCCCTTATCGGGACAAATTTATTACATTACGTCCTTTGCGTGGAGATGCACCAACTCGCTCCGTTGCCCTCGCTTGGCGTAAGACTTATCCGCGCCAAAAAGCGATCGAAATGATGCTAAAAGCTATCGCAGATTGCGAGCTTCCAGGGGCGGAAAAATAAAAAAAATTCTTTAAAAAACAATATAAGTAGAATCAATCAGATTGGTTTTTACGTTAAAAAATGGGCTTGAAAATGAGCAAATCCTTTCTATACTTATATTGAGTGTTTTCGAAAGTGATAGTCCGGAACCCGACATTGAAATACTTAGGAGACCGTCTTGTAACATGGTGAGCAAAGCCTTAATTTGATAGGAATGCCTAAAGTGTTACACACGTTTCCACCCTTATATAAATGGGTCCTACTGAGACATGACTTCGAAAGCACTTTTTTTATGCGCGTTATCTTCTCAATCCTCAGAAAATTTCCCTATGCGAATGTCTTGTTATGGTTCTCTTTAGGAGTTATATATACATATCAGCCAAACTAAGGGAAATAGTATTGCATGAATAAGATCATAGAATGTGAACGTGCATATGGGG
>JADMIO010792769.1_pt1 | contig 32851 bp, 33 predicted proteins | sample 8958161 | NCBI WGS metagenome assembly JADMIO01 (sample SAMN16585339, study PRJNA669376) | soil metagenome | isolation source: Crop rotation soil | place: USA: Cullars Rotation, Alabama | collected 2011
CTTTCCCGCCAGGCACCGGCGCTGCGACGCCGGCGGCGAGGCGCGCCCGCGCTACGTCGTCCGGCAGATCCAGCACGTCGCCTGGCTCGGAAACCCAACCGGGGCCGGACCATGATACGAGATTGATAACCTCCATCGCCGTTATACCCTCGCCGCGGCGCGCGCTGCGTCGAGGTCAGCACCCGATACGCGACGCAGTAGCCGGGGAATCAGACCCGATGCCTGCGGCTGCTCCGGTGCGGCCTGCGGCGCATGCGGGGCGGGAAGATGCGCACTCGCCTTGCCGTCCGCGCGGCCCTGTGCGACTGGCTGCGCGGGCGCAACCGGCAGCACGCCGCGTGCCCGGGATTCCTGATCCGGTGTGCGGGTCCATTCGCGCGGCAGGTCCGCCAGGTCGAAGTGGCCGGCCTCCGCTGCGCCGACGAACCACCGGCGAAATTCGGATTGGCTATCGGCCGGGTCGCCGAGCAACTCGAATAGCGTTGCGACGTCGACGGGCCGGTGCCACAGCCAGTCGGCACCCTGTGCTGTCAATGCTTGGGTATATTCACGATGCCACCGCAGCGCGGTCGCCAGTTCGATCAGCGCGCCTGCCACGCGGCCCGCTCGCTTCGCGTACTCCGCTTCGTAGAGCCTGCACAGCGCGCGCGAGCCGTCCTGATGCGCTTTCGCCAACTGCGGCTGCAGAACCTTCAACGCGTCCTCGATCGCGGTCAGTTCCGCCGCAAGCGTCGCGCGCTGCTGCATTTCGGCCGACTGGTAGGTCACAACCGGCTTCGGCTTTTCCGTCGAAACGGTCGGCGAGGGCTGGTCCGGCATTAACGAATCATCGCCGATCAGAGCAGCGGCAGCCTCGCTCAATGGCGCCGGCGGCTTCGGCTTGACTTCAACATCAGCGACTGTCGACGTGCTGTGATAGCGCACCTGGCGCCCGATGATCCATTCCAACGCCTGTAGTTGCACATGAATGGCGTCGCGGCGCTTGCAGAGGGTGTTTACCTTATCGGACACCCGCTTCCATATCGGATGTACTTCGGCGAGTGTCGGAAGGGGGGCGGCTACGGTGGCGTCGGTCATCTGCACGTTCCTATCTGGTGAGTCCGTTGTAAGCGAGCGACCCGCCTGCGTTCGACTCATTCAACTAGTTTCGTTCGTGACTTTCTGAACTTTCGCGCCAGGCGAAGTGCAGCCGATCGCGTCGAGTGCTGATTGTCCAGCGTGCGCGCGACGAACCGTGCGGCTTGTTCCGGCGTGTCCGCTGCGCCTACCTCGATAAGCGCCGCCATGCGTTCCAGCGATGCGGAATCGTCACACGACGGCCGTCCGCCGCGCTCGCCGCGCAGCACGCCTGCAGCGCGGGCAAACCGGCCGTCACCTGTCATAGCGGCCACAGCGTCAAGCGCGCGTGCTGCCGCGGCCCGATCAGATAGTATGGCGGTCAGGTCAGGCGCCATTGCGCGATTCAAGTTCAGCCAGTCGTGATTCGATTGCCGCAAGCCGGTGTTCTACTTGTGCGACCGAATCAAATAGCGCCTTTGTCGCCGCCGCGCTGAGTGTCATCACGGGTGCGATCGCGGCCAAGGCGGCCCGGGTTTCGCGGGCAAATTCGCCGGCGAGTACAAGGGACTCCTGCATTTGCTTGCGGGTCATTGAAGTGGCATCGCTCATGGTGCGTCCTCCCTGTAGTAGGGCCGCATGCTGTGACTCACGCCACCCGTTTCCGCGCCTCGCGCTCGAGGCGACGCCGTTCCTGTCGACTCATCGGGTGGGCCGGCGCGGCAATCGTCATCGGCGCAACGCGCGTCGCGCCAATCGTTGCCTTCATGGGCAGCCCCGTTTCAGACCAGACCGCTTCGTCCGCGGATATCAGCCCTTTCCGCACGGCGGCTGCGCCATCGATCTGCCCGCGCTGCATGCGTGCCGAAACAGCGGCAGCGGCATGGCGAACCTGCTCATAGTTCGGAAACCTGAATACGACCCGCGACGTGATGGCGTCGGGCGTGACCTCCGTCAGCGTGATTTCGCCGCCGACGCGCTGGCCGTGATTGATGCCCGGCTCCGCCACGAAATAGCGGTCGATCGCCTGAATGACTCCGATCATTCGCTTTTCGAGCGGCTGACTTGGGTCCTGTCGCGGCCGGTATTGGACCGGCAGTATCGGCCAGGGATACGGCCCGCCGTAGTCGGAATCGTTTTCGTTGTGCGGCTTGTAATTCTCGTACGAGGCAAACTGCCACAGCCGCATGCGGCCTTCGGCCTGGCTATATCCTGCCAGAGTCAATTCCAGTGCGTGAATTTCGGCAATGTTACCTTGCCACCCGACCAGTTGGGCGTACTGCGCGGTCAGCTTGCGTAGCTTCCCTGGCAGAAGTGCCGCCGCATCCTCGATCTCGACGCAGTCAGAGTCGAGTTGAAGCGCGGCCACCGCTTGCGCGACTAGCCACATCTGGCCGCGGCCGTAAACGACGGCTCGCAAGTGGGGGAGAGAGAATACCTTGCAAAGGAACCCAAGAGGTCGCACTTCCCGCCGATCGGGCACATACCCAAGCGTATCGGCGCAGACAGTGATTCGGTCACGTCTGTAGTCGTGCGCAAAGGCCGTCATGCTGCCGTCTCCTGAATTTCGTTAGAGTTCGACGGGGCGCCGAAGCCAAGGCCCACCGCGCCGCCCAAAGCGCTACCGAATGAGATCGGAGAACCGGCCGCCGCGAAGCCGGCGCCAGATCCGAGCGACGCGGCATCCAACGCACCCGCGGCTTGTGATTCGGCGAGCGCCGAAATCGTCTCCGCCGAAGTTACCGGAGCCGCGCCACTGATAATGGGCGTTGCCAGGATGCCCTTAACGCCGCTGAACAAATCGTTCAGGCCGAGCGTATCAGCGAAATCCGTCAGCCCGAGTTTGTCGGTGATGCTGCCGAGCGATAGCAGGTTCCCGCCGGTCGATAGCAGGCTACCGCCGCTCGATCCGCCACCGCTACCGTTCAGCGCATCAATAGCGCTGCCCAACGTAGGCCGGCTGGTGCCGATGACCGAATTCAGTATCGGATTGATAATCGCGAGCTTCGTCACTTCCTGCAGCACGGACGCGAGCACGCCGCGCGCCACGTTGCCGAAGTTCACGGCCGAGCCCTGGCCGCTGACGAACGCCTGAGTCAGAGCGTTGCCGATCTGGTCGGCAACCTGCGTCAGCATATTGCCGATTTCGTTAATCGCATCTTGCTGGCGCTGTAGCTGCGTCGTGGCGTCGGCGATCGCTTCGGCGTTCGCCACCAGCTTATCTCGCTCGGCCGCCTCGAGGCCGGGCATTGTCTTTTCGATTTCCTGGCGCTCTTTCAGCGCCGCGAGCTCGCGATTGCGCACGTCGACCGATGCACCGACCAGCGCCGATTCCGCTTGCAGGTATTGAAGCTGCTGGCCCTGGTCGAACTCGCGCGCCTGCGCCTGACGGTTCTGTTCCGACTGCGCCAGCCGGTCATACGCTGCGGCCAGAGCGGCCACCGCGTCGCGCGATAGCACGATGCCGCGCAACGCCAACTCGCGGGCCGCAGCCTGCGCCTTGGACTGCGAATCAGCCTGCTGCGCGGCCAGCGCGCCACGGCTCCATGCGTCCGCTACGCGGTCGTTTGCGGCTGCCTGCGCGGCCAGGTCGTCGACCAGTTTCGCAATCGGCGCCGTGGCTTCGCGGTAGGCTGTCCGCGCCTTGCCAAGCGCCTCGGCCAGTTCGGATACCCGGCTGCCCGTCGTCTCGCCCTGCGACGCCAGGGTCGCCAGCGCGGCCGTGTACGCGTCAATGTCGGCCTTGGCCGTCGAGGCTTGGAACCCGGACGCACCGGCCGCCTTCGCCCGGCCTAGCGCCGCGTCGATAATGTCTTGCGGCCGGTTGACGACTCCACTGTCTGCGCTCGGCGTGAGCGGCGGCACTGGCAACGGCAGCCCGTCGGACCCGACGGCAGACAGCGCGCCGGCGCCGTTGGCGTTCGCACCGGCCAGCCCGCTGCCGCTGCGGATCCCGGCCACGTCGACACCGGCCACGGTTTGGACATACGCGCGTGTTTCGGCCGGAACCGCGGCGAGCGTCTTGGACCCGGCCAGGAACGCGTCAACGTTGCCCTGCCCCCAGTTATACGCCATCGCGACAAGGGCCGGGTTGCCGCCATACTTCGCCCATAGCTGCGCGATCACGCGCAAGCCACCGGTTATGTTCTGGTCGGTGTCCGCGGCGTTGACGCCGAGCCCGGCCGCCGTGCCGGGCATGAGCCCCATGATACCCTGCGCGCCCGCCGCGCTGGTCAGCACGCCACCGCCTGGCGCGAACTGCTGCCCGTGCGACTCCTGCGCTGCAATCCGCGTGGCGAAATCGGCCTGTAGTCCGGACAGTTCCGGCGTTCCGCCGTAACGCCCCGCCTCGGCCAGCGCATAGATTCGGTTTGATATGTCGGACGGAAGCGAGGTGTTCGGCGTGATAGCGATATTGCTGGTGCTGCCCAACTGAGACCCTGGCAACACGCCGCCTTGCGTTGGCAGCACCGCCGCGGCCACATGCCGCAGTGCGTTGATGGCGTTTATCACCAGCGTTATCGAATCGACGGCCACCGCCGCCGCACCAGTGATCGAATCGCCGAGCACTTTCGACAGGCTGCGCCCGCCGGCTTCGCTCGAGGTGAACGCGTTTTCAAGCGCCGTCAGCGACTTCTGCAGCGGCGTAAGCGCATCGTCTGAAGCGCCCTTCGTCGCGGCCTTAACGACGTCGAGCACGCGAGCGAACGCGCCCGCCGTGTCGCCCGCCTGCGCCTGTAGCTTGATCTGATCGGCGAGCGCGGCCGACATGCCGCGGAAATGCTTCTGCGCCAGTTCGCCGGCCATCTTGCCAGGATCCGCCATCGCCGCGGCGAACTTTTTCGCGGACTCGGGCAGCGTTTCGCCGAGCACGGTAGCGAGGTCGCCCGCGGTGCGGATCAGCGATTCAAGCTGCGCCTGCGACCCTTGGAACTGCGGCGCGGCAGCGATCGCGCCGGCTGCCTGGCGCGTGTCGCCGCTGCCGAACACAGACGACGCCGCCACGGCGCGCGCTGCGCGGTCCGCCTCGGCTGCCATGTTGCTGAAATCGTCGCGCGTCGCGCGCAGCGCGGTCTGTAGGGACAGCAGCCGCCGGTTTTCAACCTCGGCCTCAACGCCGAACGCCGCCAGCGCACCGACGGCCGCAACGCCGATCAGCCCGGGCAACGTGCCGAACGGGCCGAGCATACCGAGCACCGCAGAACCCATCTGCCGGAAACTGGTCCCGGTGGCCATCATCACGTCGCCGACTTGGTGGCCCTGCTGAATCAGAGTCGTGAAAACCGGCTGTCCAGTGGCGATGCCCGAAACCAACTGTGTAAACTGCACTTCCAACTGACGCGCCGCGAACGCCGCTTGGCCTTGGCTGGCCGCTACCTTTTCGGCCACCGGCACAGATGACTGAAGCGCCGCGGACGCGGCCCGTACCTTGGCGGCTTGCGCCTCGACTACCTGGTTGCGCTGGTCAAGGGTAGCCGTGCCCTGCGCAACGGCCGTGTCCATTGTCTCCTGATATTGCTTCAGTTTCCGAAGCGCGGCCTCATAGTTTGCGGCTTCGCGCGCTCCGGCCACATATCGCTGAATAAGTTTGTCCGCCGAGGAGCCGACACGAGTCGTCGCTTTCTCGAACGCGTCCACTTCGTTGCCGGCGCGTTCGAACGACCGGCCCGCCGCGTCCGCTGCGGCGCCGAGTTCGTCAACGTATCGCTTGGTTGCTACGTAGTCGGCCATGCCGCGATCGTACCGCTGCGGATATATTGATTGCGACTGCGTTTTTCGGCTGAAAACGACTTTTGTTAGCGGATGGTGGCCAGGCCGACCGCACCTCAATAGCGCTGTTCGCGCGCTCGCCGGAGGATGAGCGGCGGATCAGCGGCCAACAGGATACGATTGTATAGGCTTGGCGCGGGCACTGCGTCAGAACGCGGCCCGCGCCCTCTCGTCTACGCCGGCGAATTCCACGGCCGCACCGGTGCGTGGGGCCCGTGCTGGGACCCGCTGATTCGCGCCGCAGACGATTTCCGGCTCATGGAGAAAATCCCGGTTTGGCCAAGCTCGAGCTTGGCACGGCTTCGGCCTCCGTCCGCGCCAGACTTCGCATGCCCCCGGTGGTCCGGTTGACGGCCACCGCGTCGCGGTGGACATGGTGGGCATGAGGGGGATGTGCCGCGCTCCTACCCCTGAATCTGTCAATATTACGAATTCGGAACTGACAAATTCCGCGCGGGGGATATAGAGCGTGTCCACTATGTGCCTCATGTCCACCGGATCAGCCGACCAAGGATGACAGGTCAATATCCGTGGCCGCTGCGCGCCGTGCCCGCTCTGCCGCCAGGTCAACCGCATCGGGAGAAATGTCGGCCGGCCGCGCTCCGTCGAGCCGCCACAGCCCTATGCCTTCGCGAACACCATCGGGCAGAAGCCGCACACCGTTCACGACCTTGCCCCGGTTTGCCCGGAGCCAGTACCCGAGCCGCCGTCCGTTGATGCTGCCGGCGATGCCGGCGACGGCCAGCAGTGCGTCCTGAAACCCGGCATTTTGCCCGGCGTCTTGAATCAATTCGCGTGCGGTTACACGGCGATCGCCTATGTGATGATTCCAGTGCTCGAGCACAGCGACCAAATCGCCACGCCTTGGGTCGTTTTCGCGCACAGCCTCAATCGTTGCTGCTGGATCGGCGATCCCCAGCCACATCAAAGCGCCGCGCACCAGATCCGACCACGCCTCAAATGAACCGAGCGGCTTGGGTCTGCCGGGTCGGCCGGCGACTTGATAGGCACGCAATATGGTCAGCGCTGCGGCGACGAACCGGCCGCGATCAGCTTGCACTTCGGCGAGCGGGTTCGCTTTGAACTCGCGCAGTTCGGGACGTTCGCAAGCAGCGTCCATCCGGCACAGAAGAGTGCGCCGTGTCATATCGGCGGCCACGATCAGGTTATTTCCGTTGGCCATAACGAACGTGTCGCAAGGCACCTCGACGTTCTTCGTCAGGCCCAGCACGCGAACTGTCACGCGGTCCTGTGTCAGTAGTTGATTCAGCCGGCTACCGCGTATCTCCGTATCCACGTTGTCGAGGATCAACACGGCGGATCCTGCGATCAATGCCGCGTCTAGTTGCTTTCGGTTCTCCGCTTCATCGGCCGAGTAGTCGCAGCCTGGCGCCGGCTGTCCGGTCGCAATCCGGCACACCAGTTCGACAAGGTAGCTCTTGCCCGTGCCTGGCGCCGGGGCTGTAAAGGCGTGCATGGGCGCGGCGGGCAGACTTCGGCGCACAAGAGCCGTGAGGATCGCACTCAGTGCAACCGCTGCGCTGGCATCATCAACAAACGGAAACTCGGCGATCAGAGCACGTAGTGTTTCCAGCGCCGCCCGCGCTTCGCGTTCCGACGGCGCCTCCGCCATCGACGGGAACGCCACGCCCCGCGGGTCGAACAGCAGCCCGGTTGCCGTGTCATACCCTGGTGCCTGCAGCAGCGAGCCGTCTGGCCGTAGCGTCGGCGCTGTCACGATGCCGGCCAGCACCGGCAGGTTCCATTCCAAGGATCTGCGCGCCAGATACCCGCGCGGCACGTCGGGCGGACAACGTGTCGCCACGTCTGACTTTTCGCGCGCGTCATACCGGATGAACTCGGCGCATCGGCCGATCAGTTCGCGCAGGTAGTTTTCGTCCGCCTCGACTGGCCGTTGGACTTCGACTGATTCGCCTGTGCGTGATTTCTCTCGGACCGTGCCCACGCGCACCACGGCGCCGGCGCGCTGATATAGACCGAGATCGGCTGCGATGATTGCGGCCTCTGCTTCATTGATTTGCGTTGTGAGGTTGTCAGGACGGACTCGTATGATGCGGCGGGGGCCGCCAGCGGTCGGTGCCGGTTCCTCGGGCAGCGCGCCGAACTCCGCCGCGGCCGCCGCCAGCCGATGCGGCCGGGTGTCCGCGCCGACACGCTCGCCGAACGCCAGGAGTTGACGCCAGCCCGAGGTGTCGCGATCGCGCGTCGACCAGTCGTCATCCCACCGCTTACGCTCCGCCTCGAAGTCCCCCGCGCGGTCGGATTCCCAGCGCGCGGCCCAGCGGGCGGCTGCGTCGCGAATGTCGTCGGCGTCCGCCGGTTCGATCCGTCCCAGCGCCTCGAGGCCACGGATGCACCCTTGGACGGCGAGGCAGACGGCCGTGTAACCGTCGCGTGTCACGGATTCCGGGTTCGGCAGCGCGTCGAGAAACCGGATCAGAGTCTCGGCGTCCGGCGGAGCGAGTTCTTCCGGGTCCGTCGGCGTTGCGGACTCGCTGGTGCGGCGTCCGCGCATGAGCTCGATCAGCAAGCCGGTCGGCCAATCGGTCAGCGGCGCGTCGACTACGTAGTGACCGTGTGCCGGCCACCAGATGACATAGCCGCCGTCACCGCGGACGTCGACGCCGCGCGCGATTTTGCTCGCCGAGTTCGTCACGCCCGGCGCATGCCGGAACAGCAGATGGAGCCCGCCGCCCGCGGTGTGGTGTTGCCGCGTATCGGGTAGTTCGTCCTCATGCGCGAAGTACCATTCTAGGCCGTTATCCTTGGCGTCGATATCGAGCACGTCGAACCCGGACGCCGGACCGGTCGGAATGCCGATCAGCGCGGCCAGCGGATCCGCGAACAGCCGGCGAATCTCGGCCGGGTCCGTTGTCGCGACGCGGAACCCGCCATCCGTGGTCGGCCGTTTGTTGGTGCGGCACGCGAACACCGGAATCCCGCGGCTGGCCAGCGCGAGGGCGGAGTCGAGAATGTTCATAGCGGTGCATCCGCAATCCGCAGCGGGAGCCGACTAAGCTCCCAGGCAGCCAGCTTGCCCTGCAGGGTGCGGCCCTGCCGCACCGATAGCGAGTGGCCGCCGGCCAGTCTGGCAAGGTGGCGACGCAGCGTGCGCGGCAGCGCGGCGTTTCGATCAGTCAGCAGGCGCAGGATTGCCAATTCCGCCTCTCCGCCGTTTTGCGCCAGTTCGACCCTCGGGCCGCTGTCCGGCCGCGTCAGACAATCATTGAGGGTACGCCACAGCCGCACTGCGGCGCGGCGTGTCTGCTGGCGTGCAACTCGGCTCATGTTGATCACCCCGAAATCGTAGTGGTGCCGAGCGGACGACCTGGGTCATCACGGGGCTGCCAAGCACCTGATATCCAGATCGTCCGGCCCGCTGCAGGTTCGCAGCGGGCCGGCTTCATTTGACGCCGTTTCGGGTCGGCGCCGACGGAAGGTTAGGCTGCGGCGGCCATCGGCTGCAGCAAAGCCTCTAGCGAGGCATATACGATCAGCCGCCGACGGCCGATGGATACCGTTTGCAGCTTACCGTCCTTGATCAACTCATATGCTGTCGTGCGGCCGAAGCCGCCGATACGGCAGCCCTCATTGATCGGCACAGCGATCGGCTTCGCGGCCGGTGACGTTGCAGAGTGAGTTCGCATCCCGTGACCCTCCGAACAATGGCGTGTCCTGACGGATTGTATACCATCAGTCTACACGGAACGCGACTGCTATCTGCTTCGGTGATCAGCTTTTTCCGGCGGGACGTTCGGCCGGCTTCGGATACAGCAGGAGTCCTGCGAGCGCGACCGCTGGATGATCAGGCTTGCTTGAACGCAAAAACCACATCACGTTCAAATATTCAAAAAGGCTTATTGGGCGTATTCCACGCTCAATTTTGGACAGCGCATCCCGCGTCCAGCCAAAAAGATCGGCCACCATCTCCTGCGACGCCCCAGCAGCGAGGCGCATGGTTCGGATTTCTTGGCCGGCGCGCTGGTATAAAAGCTCTCGCTGGGCTTGTTGCCGTTTGCTCGGTGAGATCATAAAGCGTCATGTAGCCTAGCAGGCAACATCGGACAAGCTAGAGCCCGCCCCGCACCACGCAGCCCAATCGGACATGAGCGCCCGCCGCTTCTCAAACAGGTCGCCGCGGCGGTAAGCCGCCTCGACTTTGTCGGCGAGGATGTGCGCCAGCGCTGCCTCCGCTACCTCGCGGGGGTGGTTTGTCGCCTCCGCTGCCCAATCGCGGAAAGTGCTGCGGAAGCCATGCACCGTCAGGGCAGCGTACCCCATGCGGCGGAGCAGCATACTCATTGCCATGTTTGACAACGGTTTGCCGGGCCTGCCGCCAGGGAAAACCAATCCATCGCCGGTGGCATTGCCAAGTGGTGCCACGGCTTGCAGGACGATAAGTGCGGCATCGGTAAGGGGGACGCGGTGCTCGCGACCGGCCTTCATACGCTCGGCTGGCACGGTCCATGTCCCGTCCTGTAGGTCGAATTCTGACCACTGCGCGTTGATCGTCTCGCTGGTGCGGGCGGCGGTCAGGATCGTCAACTCGAGCGCCCGGGCGGCCACGCCTTCCGCTGCCCGTAGCGCGGCCATGAAGGTGGCCATATCGCGCCAAGGCAGTGCGGCATGGTGCTGCACGCGATGTATCTTGTCCGGCGGCGGCAATAGCTTCGCCAAATGCCCGCGCCACTGCGCGGGGTTAGGGCCGGTGCGCCAGCCGCGCGCCGAAGCGAAGTCCAGCACCGACTCGATTCGGCCGCGCAGTCGGGTGGCCGTCTCCGTCTTGGTTGACCAAATCGGCTCAAGAACCCGCAACACGTCCGCTGTGGCAACAGCGGCGATTGGCAGACCACCTATCTGCGAGCAGGCCAGGTCGAGCGTCGCGCGCCATTGGTAACGGTGCTTAGGATTCCGCCAGGCGGTTTCGTGAACCGCAAGATATCGGTCAGCCACCTGTCGAAATGTCGCTCCGCCGGCCGCCCCGGCTGCTGCGCGCCTGGCCTGTCGGCGCTGTTCGATCGGATCCGCGCCCTGTCGGACTGCGGCGCGGCAGCGCCCCGCCGCCTCGCGGGCCTCGGCCAGGGAAACATCAGGGAACGGGCCGAGTCCCATCTGGCGCTGGCGTCCGCCAGACGTATAGCGGAACAGCCAGGATCGCCGTTCCGCGTCGCGCACCTGTAGCCACAGGCCGCCGCCGTCCCCGTATCGGCCCGCCGTCGTCAACGCACGGAGCTTGAGCGCGGTTAGCTTGCCACCCGCCATCTGGCCCTCGCCGGCGCAGCCCACACGCTGCAGCCACCATTTCAGCCCACATTAATCGCGCGGATTGAGGCGGTCAATTGCGAACGGGAGCGAATTGACTGACGGAAGGCCGAGGCGTCTCCATAGCACGATCAACGACTTACCGGACGGGAGCGAATACCAGCGGTCAGGGGTTCGACTCCCCTTGGCTCCACCACGGTCTCAGCGGGTCGCGCAACTCAGTCGCGGCACGTCGTTCCGAGGCTGAAGGCGCTCCTTTACGGCTCCACAACGTCCGACCGCTCACACGCTCTCGGGCGCCACCGGATTTGGCGCAGGATCCACGGCCGCGTCTTCGCTTAATGCTTCACGGGCGCGGAATTCCTCTCGATCACCGAAGCTACGCCGACGGCCGCTGTCGAAACGGGCGGCAGGCTTCGGCCCCCGAAAATTGCGGTCACGCTCGTCGTCTCTGCGCAGCAAAATGGCCGATGGTCCCTCTTCGATCGCATCCACGCTGAGCGTCAGGAAGCGCAGGATATCTTCGTTGAGCCGTAGCTGCCGCTCCATCTCATTCACGAAGGCCGGCTTTGCATCGAGCCCCATCAGCATGTAGTGGCCCTTGCGGTTCTTCTTGATTCGGTAGGTGAGACTGCGCAAACCCCAATATTCGCGCTTCCTCATCGCACCACCATCTGTCTCGAGTTGGCTTGCGATCCCGTCAACGATCCCCTCGACCTGTTGCTGGGTCACGTCATTGCGAGCAATGAGCACGCATTCGTAAAGCGACACGGTGTGTTCCCTTCGGGCGTGACGGCAGCAGCGGTTCGTGAAGTACCTGCCCTTCCCGGGCCAACGTGCGGTGCTTTCAGCCGCTGTAGAGCGGCGTACTCGCGGTCAGGCAGTTCGTGGTGAGAAGAGCTGCCACAACAGTATCGGTCGCCTGTCCATCAGACGACGGATTGGCTACGTGCGCACAAACAGATCCGCGGATAATGGTGCGGATCAGTCCTTAGCGGTGGCCGTTGGAGCTTTGGCGATAGAAGCGAATAAGATGAGCACCCGTTCGCGCTGCCTGATGGCAGCACGACCGACTGCGTCAGACTGCCTTCAGGTTCGTCGCTGACATCTTGCCCTGTTGACCGCGCTCCAGGTCGAAACTGACCTTCTGCCCCTCATTCAGGCCACTGAGGCCGGCGCGTTCGACTGCCGTGATGTGCACGAACACATCCTTGGAACCGTCACTCGGCTGGATGAAGCCATATCCCTTCTGGGAGTTGAACCATTTGACCGTGCCTTCCGACATCGTGTCATCCTCCTTGCAATCCGGCGATCCGCAATGCGCGGACCGGAATGCTTTTCATGTTGGGAGCACCGAAGAGCGACGAGGTCGCATAGGCAAGGTACGATAGACCCACGCTGAAAAGCGCCGTCGGCGATACATAGGGACGGCGCAGCGATTATGCCAGCACAATTATCGAGTCATGCACCCGCAACCGATCGCTGCTGCGCAGCTACGCCGCCTGCCCTTGCCTCGCTCAGGGTCTGGTTGAGCATCTCGATCGCGTCGAGTTTTGCGATCCGTCTGACGGCGGCGAATTCACCGGCAAGGCGCTCGAGAGCAAGCTCGAACAGATTGCGTTGGCTGAAGCTGCTGCCAGAGCCATCACCGGCTGACTGCAGATCGCGAACCACTTCAGCCAGCGCACCAGGATCACCGGTATTGATCTTCACCAGATATTCCTGCGAGCGCTTGGCCCACATCAGCCGACTTGTCCGCGGCCGACCTTTCAAAATCGCAAGAGCCGCGGCCAAAGTCTCCGGGCTTGCAAGCTTGCGCAGCCCCGCGGCGCGCGCCTGGGCTACCGGCACGCGAAGAGTCATCTGATTGTCTTCGAACGAAATGTGGATCAGGTTCAACCGGTGTCCGGCAATTTCCTCGAAACCCACGCGTTCAATGCGTCCCACCCCATGTGTAGGGTAGACGACAGCATCGCCCCGGCGGAACGGATATGCGTCCTTTGGTTTGATCTTGGCTGCCGTTGCTTCCAAGGCAGCCGTTACCATTGCGGCCGTCATCGGTGTCGCTGCCACCCTATACACCCCGAATGACTAATTGATGCGTTGATATGATGTGTTCCGCTACCCGTGCATAGGGTACGAGGGGAATTTCTTCTTACTCTCTGTTCATTCGGGACGCTTTGCGATGGGCGGCCGCCGCGTTATCCGCTTCAATGTGGCAACCTGCCGGAAGAACTCCTTGCGCGGCTGTGCGGGACTGCCCAGCAACACCGATCCGGCAGGAACATCGGAAATGACGCCGGCCTGAGCGCCGATCTGGCTGCCTTGAGCAACGTGCAGGTGGCCCGCAATGGCGGCCTGGCCTCCGATCTGGACGAAATCTTCCAGGATTGTCGAGCCGGCGATGCCGACCTGCGCCACAATGACGCAACAGCGGCCGAGCCGGACATTGTGACCGATCTGCACCAGGTTATCGATGCGCGTGCCGGCTCCGATGATGGTGTCGCGGGTCGATCCGCGATCTATCGTCGAGTTGGCGCCAACCTCCACGTCATCTTCCACGATCACGCGGCCAAGCTGCGGTATACTGAGAAACCCTGACTTGGTCGTGGCGAAGCTGAAGCCTTCCTGACCGATCCTTGCGCCCGGATAGATGTAGACGCGCGAGCCAAGCAAGGCATGACTGAGGCTGGCATGCGCGCCAATGCGGCAGTCGCGGCCCACGACGACGCCGGCGCCGACGGATACAAAGGATCCAATACGACAGCCAGGTCCGATCTCAGCTCGTGCCTCGACCACCGCGTAAGGGCCGATTTCGGCTGATGCATCCACCCGTGCATCCTGATCGACCAGCGCGGAAGGATGAATCCCCGGGCGAGCTGGTGGCACCGGATGAAACAGAGCGGCGACACGCGCCCAGCCCTCATAGGTTGCGGTTGTGACGATTGCGATCGTGCTGCAGGGAACGCGTGCCTGCATTTGTGGATGCACGATGACCGCGCCAGCCGTTGTCTGTTCGAGAGCCGCCGTATAGCGCCGGTTATCGAGAAAGCTGACCTGGTCCTGTCCGGCTGACTGCAAGGGCGCGACGCCGGCAAACATCCTCGCGATCGCAGGCGCCGTGCCCGCCGCGGCGCTCGCGATGTCGGCCAGTGCATATGGCCCTGTCCGTGCAAAGAATCGCTCATCGCCCATAGGAGCTTCGATCAAAACCTGCATTCCTCCTGTGGCCGTGGGGCAAATTCCGCGCAGCCTGTGGGCGTCTTTCATGGACCGACCGCTGTTATGCGCCTAAGCTCGCTTTACCGCCAGCCGTGATAGGGCGGCAAAGATCGGCCTTGCATTGCAGCTTACAACCCCCAAGTTAGCTGTGATTTCCTTGTACGCATTGCGTTCGTCTTCTGTCATCGCATGATTGGCCGTCGCCGCATCGGCGAACAGGCAAGCTGCCGGATGCGAACCTAGGCAGAGCTGATCCAGCCCGTGCAACTTCCTGCCGGTGACCCCCGGTGGCCCGCTGATTCTTTCTATAACGAAGGGCAAGTCCTATGAGCGTTGAACCCGATGTCGGACGGGACGATGAGGAGCGTGACGCCGAGAGGCAAGCCACCTCCATGAAGGATCAGCTAAGCAAGGAGGTTGCATCCTGGTCCAAAGAGCGCAGCAAGCAGACGGATGAAACTGCCATCGCGCCAAAGCGGCCTGTTGTTCAGCAACGCACGCCGCGCCCAACTGGAGAACCGAAGAAAGCCAGCGCACCATCAAATGCCGGGAAGGCAGCCAGCGCACGGTCCAAGCCGTTCAGCATGTCTTACGACGGCACGTCGCAGGCTGAGTACATTGAGTACTTGCTCAATCGTGGATCACGATGAGCTGGATCACGTCCGTGCAACGCGCCGCCATGAGGCTTTCTGCCGCGGCGGAGGCCGGGGTAGAGGCGGCAGCAAGCTTTTAGGAGCAAAGATGCGTCTGTCCGACGTTGACGGCCAGATTGCCTATGATCTTGAGGAATTCTGCAAGGATTATGGACATCCATATGGCCGGTCGTTCACCTTTGAAGTGACCTGTGATGCAGTGACATACGTGTATGCAGACGTCATCGGCACGGTAGAGGCCGGAGAGGTGATCTTCGAGCTCAGCAGCGAAGATCTGGTATCGACGCGGAAAGCTCATTGAATGGCTGATACAAATTATCGCGTGATCCGACGCAACGATGACAGTTTCCTCGTCGAGGTAACCAGGACCGGTGCTTTGCCGCAAACGGCCGCCGGCTTCGCATCCGAGGCCGAAGCGGACGCATGGATCGCGCAGGATAAGCGGCTGTGGGAGGCCGCCGACCCGTTCAGAACGCCGGCTTACCGCCGGCGGCGTGGGTTCTGAGCGGCAGCCCCGTCAAAGCGTCACGCGGCCGGCAGACCTTGCGGCGACGATGCGGCCTCGCTCAGCCGTGTATAGACCAGCTCCAGCAACCGTTCCCGCGCCCGCACTGCGATGTCCTCCAGCGACGGGGTCTGCGCCAGTTGCTCCCTGGCATAGCGGCGGACTTCGTCCAAACTCGGCAGCGCCGGCAGGTCGATGCCGCTCCAGAACGTCCCTGCCTGGCTGCGGGCCGATGCGATGCTGGCCTTCAATTCGGCCCATCCAGGCGCGCGAGCGAGTGCCTCATACACCTCATGTGCAATCTGGTTGATCGGGAATGATGCAGCGAGCTGGTCCGCCACCTTGTCGATGACCAGCCGCCCCAGCCTGTGCTCACCCTTGATCACCGCCCGTGGCGGCAGGTGCAGGTCCCAGACGATGCCAAGCCACGACAGTACGCGCAGGGCATAGTAGGTCGGATCATACTCCCACCAGCGGAATCCCTGCCGCACCGACGCCTGATAGGCGTGATGATTGTTGTGCCAGCCTTCACCCATCGTCAGCAGTGCGAGCAGCCAGTTGTTTCTCGATTGGTCGCCGGTGACATAGCGTCGCCGGCCCACGACGTGAGCGAGTGAGTTGATGCAGAACGTCGCGTGCCACAGCGCGACGGTGCTCCAGCAGAAGCCGATCGCAAGTCCCGGCCAGCCGGCGACAAGCCACGTGATCCCTGCCAGTATTGCCGCCGGCAGATAGGGTTGTCGGTTCAGCCACACCAGTTCCTTGTATCGCGCCAGGTCACGCACCGCCGTGTAATCGGTGGCGTCATTCCGTGGCACAAAGATCCAGCCGACGTGGGCATAGAGAAAGCCGCGCTGCACCGGCGAATGAACGTCATTCGCGGTATCCGAGTATCGATGATGGCGGCGGTGGTGAGCCGCCCACCAAAGAGCGCCGCGCTGTGCCGACGTCTGCGCCAGGAACGCCAGAGCGAACTGGCATATGCGGCTGGTGCTGAAGGCGCGATGCGCAAAGTAGCGATGGTAGCCCGCACCGATCGCGAAAATGCGCAACAAATACAGTATGGTGCCGAGCGCCGCGGCACGCCAGGTCACGCCGGTCCAGATAGCGGCAAAGCATCCGACGTGAATCAGCAGGAAACCGATACTGGAGGGATAGGCGATGTCGTCGCTATGTCCCCGTGTGCGCGCGCGCATGGTGCAGTCCCTCGAAGCCCGATCAGTCAAGCCGCAGGTCGCAGTCCGTTTGTGGAACGTCCTCTCCGACGGCGGCGGGACGGATGGTTCTCAGTATGCGCCGAGTTGCGCTTCGGCTGAACAGCCGGCGGAGGCCCGCTCGCGACCTGCAGCTTGATGCCGGTCATGCGCTCGATGGTGCGCAATGCGCCTTGCTGCGCCGTGTCGCAAAACGATATGGCGATGCCGCTTGCGCCGGCACGGGCTGTGCGGCCGATGCGGTGCACATAGTCCTCGGGCTGCGCTGGAAGGTCGAAGTTGATGACATGGGAAATTCCCGTGACGTCGATCCCGCGCGCGGCGATGTCAGTCGCCACCAGCACGCGCGCACGGCCTGTGCGGAATTGCTCCAGGGCCTTCTGCCGCGCCGGCTGGCTCTTATTGCCGTGCAGCGCGGCGACACGGACGCCGCCGGTATCAAGTGCATCAGCAACCTGATTGGCGCCGCGTTTCGTGCGGGTGAACACGATGACGCGCGACAAGGCGGGATCGGTCAGCAGGCGGCCCAGCAGCGCCCGCTTCTGGGCAATCTCGACGAAGTGCACGTGTTGCTCGATCGGCAGTGCGGCCGGCGCGCTGCGAGCGACATCCACACGAAGCGGGTTGTGCAGCAGGGTTTCCGCCAGCGTGGCAACCTCTGGGGGCATGGTCGCCGAAAACAGCGAAGATTGCCGCTTCTCCGGCAGGGCAGCGACGATACGGCGAATGTCGCGAATGAAGCCCAGGTCGAGCATCCGGTCCGCCTCGTCCAGGACGAACTGGCTGACCTGATGCAGCTTCAGTTCGCCTGCGGCCATCAGGTCGCAGACCCGGCCCGGCGTGCCGACGACGATGTCAGCGCCGCCGCGCATGCGCTGCACCTGCATGAAGCGGCTGACGCCGCCAAGGATGGCGACGATGCGCAACGGAGACTGACTGGCGAGTCGGCGCAGGCTGTCTTCGATCTGCAACGCCAGTTCGCGAGTCGGCGCCAGGATAAGGGCGCGTGTGGCGAAATGGGCAGCGCGAGCAGGCGAGCTGATGAGGTGTTGCAGCATCGGCAGGCCGAATGCGGCGGTCTTGCCGGTTCCTGTCTGGGCGATGCCGAGAAGGTCACGGCCGGCGAGCAGGTGAGGGATGGCGCTTGCCTGGATGGGCGTTGGTTCGACGAAGCGCTCCTTCTCGAGAGCGCGCAGCAGCGGCTCGGTCAGACCGAGGGCCGAAAATGTGTCAGATGGCACTAAATATGATGCTCCGGCGCCCGCAAACACACGATGTTGCGGCTAAGACGAGCGCCCTGGTGTTCGCCTGCCCGCGCGACAATGGGGCGAACGCGTTAGAACGGATTTTCCGGGAGGGCTCGCCGTCCAGAACCGGACGATATGCCAATCACGCAATCACGGAATACCGTATCTATATCGCAGGGACGAAGGCCGATGCAAGGGCTTGCCGCGAATTTGGCTGGCTCAAGTGCTGCAATGTTGCTGCAGCGTCCCCACATGCAACGGAAGCCATGCTTTGCCACGAGGCGGAGGCGATGAGGGACGATCCCCACGTCATGCGGCTGAATTGCTTCAGGAGCATCCATGAACCGCCGCGGTCTATGCCGCCCTTCGCTGAAGATCACACGATCGAATGATCATACGCAGGCAAGCCGATTTTGCATCGAGGTGTGGAACCCGTTCCTCCACGAATACCAGCCGGTTAATACGGTCGAGGAGGGTGTAGCCCGTGTCGGCAATCTCGCAAATCTTATTGGTCGTATGTGGCTGGAGCGACACCCGAAGCGCGATTCCTTGATGGATGTGCCCATCCCGCCGGAGGTCGACGGTCGGCGTTGGGCGGAGTTGCGTATCAATGCCACAACTTTCAGAAGCTACGATACCAGGAGTGACGACCGCCTTACCTGGGCAAAGGCAACAGGCATGAATCAGGCCGCGGCGACGATCTGTACCAAAGTGGGTTATGTGCTGCAGAATGCAGCGGCCTTTTGAGCGATCACGTAACCCCATGGATCTGACGCGAGAACAGATGACGTTCCTGGCCGACTTGCGCAAAGGGACCTGCCGCGCGCTTGCGGCACAGGACGCTACCGTCATAGGTCCCTTGATACGCGCCAACCTGGTGCGCTGGGATGACGATCCAGGCGAAGCGGCAACTCGTCGCAGACCACGTGGCACCACCTTTACTCTTACGCCACTTGGTGAGGCCTGTCTGACCGAGCATGAAGCGCAGGAGCATCGTTCTGCGATTCCGGGTTGATCGGCATGTGCACAGAGCCGGCACCCAATGCCGCGTATCCGCCGGGTCATCCTCGGATACTGGACTGTCACGGTTCGTAGATGGTGATGCTCGCCCGGTGGCGGAAGATGCCTAGTCGCACCGTTCTTTGCGGAGACATGTGATGGAAGCGCGTAAGTTTGCCATTGGCGATCAGGTTCGGCTGCGTCTGGACAGCTACACCAATGAAAATCCTGCTGATGTATATACGATCTCGCGTGCGCTTCCTGCGATGTCGAACGTCTGGCAGTACCGGGTAAAGCGAGTCGGCGATGGCCAGGAGCGTGCCGTCAACGAGCAGCAACTTGCGAAGGCTGTGCCAAACACTTCAGCATCCGGGTCTTTGGCTAACATGGAGCAGGACGCTCAGAGGATCCGAAACACCCGTGCCTCCGAACGAGCTCGTGCAGCAACGAAGCGTCCGGACCAGGAGACGCATTGATATCTCGTGCGGATGGTTCGGCCCATCGCCGAGCCACCTGTCCCCTAGAGCTCCAGCTTCCGTAGCCGCAGGGCATTGGTGATGACAACGAGCGAGCACAGCAACGTCGCCAGCGCCGCGGCCACGGGATCAGGCGGCAGGCCAAAGCACAAGTACAGAGCGCCTGCGGCGGCAGGAACCGCTGTGATGTTGTAGGCGGCGGCGAATGCCAGATTCTGCCGGATGTTGCGCATCGTGACCCGGTCGAGCAGCCAGGCGCGGGCGATGCCCTTCAGGTCGCCGTCAACAACGACAATGCCAGCGCCCTGGGCGGCGGCATCGGATACCGATCCCAGGACGATACCGACGTCCGCCTCGGCCAGGACAAGTGCGTCCTTCACGCTGTCGCCGGCCGCGACGACGAAGTGGCGTCCTTGGCGCAGTTGCCGGACGATGCCGGGCCTTTCGTCCGGCAGCATCCCGGCGAGGACGTCATCTATCCCGAGGTAGCGCGCGACCGCCGCCGCTGTGGCCGGATGTTCGCCGGTCACCATGACTACGCGGACCTTGCAGCTGTGGAGATAATCAAGCGCCTCAGGTGTCGTAGGCTTGATTGCATCGGCAATGGCGATGGCCGCCGCTGCCTTGCCATCGACCGCGAGGAACAACGCAGTTGCGCCGGCCTGCCGCCGCGTTTCCGCCTCGGCCGCCAACGCGCCCAATTCTACGCCCAGCTCCTCCATCAGATTGTCGTTTCCAACCGCCACAGACTGTCCCTGGACGGTGCCGGTGCTGCCCTTGCCCCTGAGCGAGGAAACGCCGGTCGCCTCATGCAACTGCAGCGAATGGTCGCGTGCCGCACGCACGGTAGCCGTGGCCAACGGATCCTGGCTGGCGAGCTCCAGGCTCGCAGCGAGCGAAAGGGCTGTATCCTCCGATGTTCCCGGTGCAACGACGACTGCAATGACGCGCGGGCTTCCCTCGGTCAGTGTGCCGGTCTTGTCCACCACCAGGGTGTCCGCGGATGCCAGCCCTTCCAGCGCCGCCGGCGAGCGGATGACGATACCGGCAGCCGCGCCACGCTGGATCGCCGCTCTGATCGACATTCGAGTCGCGAGGCCGAGCGCGGAGGGGCAGGCGGCGATCAGCACGGAAACGGCCGCCATCAGAGCATAGGCAATTGATGGCGGAGGCCCCCAAAGCGCCCATGCCACGAAGGACAGGGCGGCCATCAAAATGACGCCGGGAACGAAATAGCTAGCGACCACATCGTCAACGCGCTGCATCGGCGCCCGGCTGAGCTGATGTGCTGCGATCGTGCCGCCCGTCTGTTCGCGCGCACGCAGTTCCAGCACCTGCTCGAGCAGCATCAGAACCGTGATGATCGTCGCAGAGTCGAAGAAGACCGGGACGCTACCGTCGATGTCATGGAAGCCAGCGGGCAGAGTGCCTGGGACGAACGTAGCGGCCAGGCTGTAAAGGTAGGTCACGCTCATGCCCAACGCGACCAGGCTGAACATGTTCAGGTGGCGACGGACGACGGAGCCCCAGCCGCGGAGAAGTAGCGGCCATCCAGCCCACAATACGGCAGGCGTGGCGAAGACGCATTGCAACAGGATCGAGAGGTGCGGGGGAACGAGGTCGTGCGACCCGAAGCGACCAGCCATTCCCAGCGCGACCACAGGCAACGAAAGCGCCAAGCTGCCCCAGAAGCGGCGGTTCATATCAGCGAGTTCGGGATCTGGACTGCTCGCAGCCGCAATTTCCAGTGCTTCCAGACCCATGCCGCAACACTCCGAAGTGGTGCCGGCGCCGGTCAGGTGACAGCGCGATGCGGCCGTAGGGAAATAGCGCGCATGCCGGCGGCTTGCCAGCAGCGCCGGACAGGCGGAAGCTGTTGCCACTGCGATCAGCTCCAGTGGAGGGAACGTAATGCGCTACAATCGTATCTCGGCTGACTGCCACCTCGACATGCCCTGGATGCCGCCGACGTTGTTCACCGAGAACGCGTCACGCGAGTTGAAGGATCGCATGCCGTATGTGACCGATGGTCCCGACGGGCCCATGTGGGTGACAAAGAGCGGCGCCAATTTCGGTCTCAAGAACGGCGTCGGTCCAAGCGGCGCCAAGCTGGTACCGGGGCAGAACAAGCGCGTCGACATCATGGCGGAGACCGGCCTGTTCGCCGACGGAGCCAAAGACATTCGCCGCGTCAGCGACCCTCATCTGCGCGTCAAGGACATGGACCGCGACGGCGTCGATGCCGAAGTGATCTTCGGTATCCTGGGTTCGGCGTCGAAGCTGCAGGATCATGCGGCGGCGGCCGAGATGTTCAGGATCTACAACGACTGGCTGAAGGACTTCTGCAGCCACTATCCCGACCGCCACATCGGCCTCGCCTGCCTGCCCTACGGCGACATCGACTGGGCTGTGGCGGAGATCCATCGCTGCGCCAAGATGGGCCTGAAGGGGCTGGAGCTGTCGTGCTCATGGGACATGGAGCCGATGTGGCATCCGTGCTGGGAGCCGCTGTGGAAGGCGGTCGATGAAGTGCAGTTGCCGCTGCACTTCCATACCTTCCCCACCACGCCGCCGCGCGCGCGTGAGATGACGTCGGGCCAGGTGCGCCGCGCCGCGATGTTCACCGGCGTGTCCGCATTCCAGATGGGGCTGATCCACATCCTCGCGGCGATGATGGGCGCCGGCGTGTTCGAGCGCTATCCGCGCCTGCGTGTGTCGTTCGGCGAGAGCGGTATCGGCTGGATCCCCTACGCGCTCGACCGCATGGACTTCGAATTTGAGGACCGGTTCCGTGACCTGATGAAGCTGAAGCCGTCCGAGTACTGGCAGCGCCAGTGCAAGGCGACGTTCCAGTTCGATCCGATCGGGCCGAAGCTGCTCAACGTGAACAACCTGATGACGACGGACACGCTGATGTGGGGTTCCGATTACCCGCACACCGACGGCATCTGGCCCGAATCGACGAAGTACATCGAGGAGCAGTTCAAGGGCTTGTCAGCCGAGGACATTCGCAAGATCACCTGCGACAACGCCGCGAAGTTCTACAACCTGACGAACTGAATCGACGTCGCCGAAAGTACGCCTCTCCCGCTTCGCGGGAGAGGCAGGCGCGAAGCGCCGGTGAGGGTGCCGCCGCCGCTCAAAAAATCCCAGCAGCCAACCCCGCCGCCATCGCCGCGCCCAGCTCCTCGCACCGCTGCAATTCGACCAGGCCGATCTGCTTCTCCGCCAGGATCGTCTCCGGCGTCTGCGCATGCGTGCACACGATCAGCGGGTCCGCAATCGTCCGCAGTCGCCATCCGGTCGCGATCCGCGCAATCTGCCGCGCGGCACTCTCGCCGTCGCTGCCGGCGCAGATCAGCATGGCGTAAGGGCGGCCGTTGATACGATCAAGCACGGCGTAGTAGCTGCGATCGAAGAAGTCCTTCATCTTCCCCGCCAGCGCCGCCAGATTTTCCGGCGTCGCAAAGATGTATCCATCGGCTGCAAGCATGTCGTCGCCGCCGGCTTCGGGCGCAGCCACAAGGCGCACATGGACGTCCTGCTCCGTAGCCGCGCCACGTAGCGCAGCTTCGGCCATCTGGCGTGTGCCTCCCGTCAGCGAATGATATACGATCAGCAGCGTCTTCATCAGAAAGCGGCCCAGGAGGAGCGATGTCCAGCATCACACAGCTCGAAGTCCGCCCGCTAGCGCCGACGATCGGCGCAGACGTCATCGGTGTGAACCTGGCGTCTCTCGATTCCGCGAGCTTCGCCGCGATAAAGCGCGCCTGGCTCAACCATCTGGTGCTGCGCTTCCGCGGCCAGCATCTCTCCGACGCACAACTGATGGACTTCAGCCGCCGCTTCGGCGAGCTGGACCGCGTGCCGATCCGTGCAGCCGGCGTGCTGGCGAACGACGATCCGCGCACCGCTGTCGCGCCCGAGGCGCGCGAATATGTCAACATCATCTCCAACGTGAAGGTCGGCGGCGAGCCGATCGGCGGGCTCGGCAACTACGAGGCGCACTGGCACAGCGACATGTCGTACAATGACGTCCCGCCCATGGCGAGCGTGCTTTATGGCATCGAAGTGCCTCCCGAGGGTGGTAACACGTCGTTTGCCGACATGTACGCGGCCTATGAAGCCCTGGATTCGGAGACGAAGCAGCGCATCGCCGACCTGACCTGCGTTCATGATGCATCGCGCAACAGCGCCGGTGAACTGCGGCGTGGCTTTGTGGAAGTAGCCGATGTGTCGCAGACCGTCGGTGCACGGCATCCGCTTGTGCGGACGCACCCGGCGACACGGCGGAAATGCCTTTTCCTGGGGCGTCGGCGCAGTGCCTACATCGTTGGCCTGCCGGTGGCGGAAAGCGAGGCGCTGCTCGACAGGCTATGGGCGCACGCAACCCAGGAGCGGTTCTGCTGGACTCAGGTGTGGCGGGAAGGTGACGTTGTGATCTGGGACAATCGGTGCGTGCTGCATCGGCGCGACGATTTCGATGACAGCTATCGCCGGGTGATGCACCGCACGCAGATCTGCGGCGATCGCCCGTTTTGAAGGAGGCCTCCATGGATCAGCCCATACCGCGCCCGCTGGTCACCGGCCCGTCCGCCTGGGTTGGTGCCGACCTGGCGAAGCGGCCCGAGGAATGGACCTATCGCCTGTCGCGCAGCGAGCTGGCGGAAATAGAGGCCGCGATCCGCAAGGTGGCGGGACGTGACATTGCGACAATCACCCGGACAGACTTCCCGCTGCCGAACCTCGGCCCGACGCTCGACCGCCTGCGAGACGAGGTACTGAACGGACGTGGGTTTGTGCTGGTGCGCGGCCTGCCGGTGGACCGGCCGATTGCTGAGAGTGCTACCGCCTACTGGGGCATCGGCACGTATTTCGGCAGCGCGCGGTCGCAGAACGCCCAGGGTCACGTGCTCGGACACGTGCGCGATCTTGGACTGTCGTCGAAGGATCCCAACGTTCGCATCTACCAGACGACGGAGCGGCAGAACTTCCATACGGATTCGTGTGATATGGTCTCGCTGCTTTGCCTGAAGACCGCGAAATCAGGCGGACTGTCATCGCTGACCAGTTCGATGACCGTCTACAATGTGATGGCGCAGCGTCATCCAGAGCTGGTCCGGCGCCTGTTCCTTAAGCTGCCGACGGACCGGCGCGGCGAGGTGCCGGAAGGCAAGCTGCCCTGGTTTCACACGCCGATCTACAACGAACACAAGGGCCTGCTGTCGGCCATCTATGCGCCGCACTACGTGCGATCGTCCCAGCGTTTCCCTGAGGCACCGCGGCTGACCGCGGAGGACATGGCGGCGCTGGACTGCTTCGACTCGCTGGCCGAGGACGCCACGCTCCGACTCGACATGGAGTTCCAGCCGGGCGACATCCAGTTCGTGCACAACCACACCGTTCTGCACGACCGCACGGCGTTCGAGGACTGGCCGGAGCCGGAACGCAAGCGCCATCTGCTGCGACTGTGGCTTGCTGCGCCGGGCGCGCGCGAGCTGCCGCCCGCCTATGCCGAACGCTACGGTACCGTGGAGATCGGCAATCGCGGCGGCATTATCTGCAAGGGCACCAGGCTGCACGCGCCGCTCGAGCCGGTGTGAGACTGACACCATTTGCGAGGCTGCCGGTTGTCCTCGCGGCAATGCTGCTGGCGGGCGCGGCTGCACCGATCGAAGGTCTTTGGCTGACTGAGGAGCGCACAGGCGTCATCCGGATTGCTCCCTGCGGCGAGCAGTTGTGCGGCAGTATCGTCGGAATGGCGAAATATCCCGGCGGCAAGGACGTGAGCGGCCGCCCTCAGTGCAACCTGGAGATCATCCACAGTCTGCAGGAAGTCGGTGCTGGGACGTGGGACGGCACGATCACCAACCCCGAAACTGGCTCGACATTCGGCGCGCGGCTGACGCTCGATGGCCAGGGACAGCTGCTGCTGCGCGGTTATCTCTGGGTCTCGCTGTTCGGCGCGACGCAAACCTGGACGCGATACACGGGTGGCGTGACGCCCGATTGCCGGATGCAGCCGTAGCGGCGTGACCGCCAGTCAGTAAGGCCGCCAGTCGATCGGCATATAAGGCTGCTCCAGCCCGTCCACCGGGATGTGCCGTCCGTTGATCCAATGCGCGCGCGGCGAGGCGAGGAACACGATCACGTCCGCCACTTCCTCCGCCGTTCCCAGCCGCCCCATCGGGAAGCCACCGCGCACGTAGTCGTCGTAGTTCGCCTGGTTGGCGATGCGGTAGCGGTCCCAGCCGTTGCCCTCGACCAGGATGGAACCTGGGGAGACCGTGTTCACCCGCACACCATGCGGCACGAATTCCAGCGCCCAGCGTTCAGCGTCGAAGATCAGCGCCGCCTTCGCCGCGCCGTACTGACCGGAGCCGGCCAGTTGCGGCGTCCAGCCGGAAATCGATGCCACATTGATCACTGTCGCGCCGGAGCGGCCGCGCATATGCGGCAGCGCGAGCCGCATCATGCGCACTGTCTGCACGAGGTTACGCTCGAGGACGTCGCGCCATTCGTCGTCCGTGCTGTCGTCGATCCGACGTCCGCCGCCACCGCCGCCGACGTTATTGATCAGAACGTCGATACCGCCGAACGCGGCGGCGGCGGCATCCACCAGCCGCGCCGCGTCGTCCGGCTGCGTCACATCGGCAACCGCGCTGGCGACGGTCGCACCGGCCGCCCGTAGGGATTTCTCGACTTCAGCCAGGGCGTCGGCAGACCGCGCCGACAGCATCAGCCGGCATCCCTCCGCCGCGAAGGCCTGGGCGGTCGCCAGGCCGATGCCGCGGCTGGAGCCGGTGATCAGCACCACCTTGTCGCGCAGGCGCAAGTCCATCAGACGACTGCCTCGCGCCGCAGCGCCGCCACCTCGTCTTCGCCGTAGCCTGCCTCGCGCAGCACCTCATCCGTATGTGCGCCAAGTGGCGGCGGTGCATGGTCCAGCTTGCCGCCGCCATGCGCCATCTGGAATCCGGAACCCATCAGCCGCAGCGGACCGTATTGCGTCTCCACCGTCTGCACCGCACCACGCGCGGCGATCTGCGGGTGATCGATGGCATCCTCGACGCGCCAGATGCTGGAGCACGGCGCTCCAGCGTCGTTCAGTCGCTTGTCCCAGGTCTTGGCATCGGCGCTCGCCAGCGCCTCCTCGATGATGGCGCGCAGCGCCGCCTCGTTCTCCTTGCGCAGGAACCAGTCGGCGAAGCGCGGATCGTCCAGCACGTCGGCGCGGCCGATCGTGCGCATCAGCGCCTCGTACTGCCTGTCATTGTTCACCGCCAGCAGCAGCCAGCTCTCCTTGGCGCGGAACAGGTTGGCGGTAACCTTGCGGCTGATCGCCTGGTTGCCGAACTGCTCCTGCCGGTGGCCGGCGACGGTGAAGTCGGCGACCTGGGTTGAGAGGAACGCCAGGCTCGCCTCGAGCATAGACACATCGATATACTGCCCCTCGCCGGTATGCGTGCGCTGATACAGCGCCGACGACACGGCGAACGCCGCGGTCATGCCCGACAGCACGTCGCACACCGCAAACCCGGCGCGCGTCGGGCCCATCTCCTTGTGGCCGGTCAGCGACATGATGCCGGACAGAGCCTGGATCTTGCCGTCGTAGCCAGCCTCATTGCGAAACGGCCCGGTGCTGCCGAAGCCGGAGATCGTGCAGTAGATCAGGCGCGGATTGACCTTGCGCAGCGCCTGATAGCCGATGCCGAGCCGATCCATCACGCCGGGCCGGAAATTCTCGATCACCACGTCTGCCTTGGCGGCAAGCCGGTTGACGATCTCGATTGCCGCTGGTTTCTGCAGGTCCAGCGTCAGGCTGCGCTTGTTGCCATTGATCGCCAGCCAGGACGGCGCCATGCCACGATCGGCCCATTCACGCGACAGCGGCGTTCGGCGCATGTCTTCGCCCTCGCGACGTTCGACTTTGACGACGTCGGCGCCCAGCAGCGCGAGCTGATAGCTGCCGTAGGGGCCGGCCAGCACCTGGGTGAAGTCGAGCACGCGGACATTGGCGAAGGGACGGGTCATTGCGGGTTCTCTCGGGGAACGAAGCGAAGCCTGTTGTCTTCGAGGATCACGTTGCCGTTCTGCTCATCCTCGACCTGGAAGCGGCGCAGTATCGTTGCGACAAGGCGGAACGGATCCGCCATCCCGGCGGGCTCGGCGACCGGCAGGGGCAAGCCGCTTGCCACGTTCAGCGCCATCCTGACGAAGCCCTTGGCTGGAAGCTGGTTGATCGGGACCGGATTGGATGTCTGGCTGCCGCTTTCGCCATAGTGGACGGCGATGCCGATCAGGTCTTCGTCGCGCAGCGTTCCATCGGCGATGCGCCAGAGGATGTCATACCAATGCCAGGAGCGCATCGGCTGGCGTGACGCCACGGTCATGACCGCGAACACGCCCGCCAGCACCTTGCTCTTGAGCTGCGTATGCGACCGGATCGGCAGGTGGAGTATCGTGCCGACGTCGACCATGGGTACGGCTATCTCGGGTGGGTAATAGAGGCAGTGGTTGCCGTTGGACATGCGCACCTCATGCGCATGCCGGTCATAGAAACAGCGTGGCAGCACGAGCTTGCCGAGCGCGGCGGGCCGTGTCGGCCGCCAGATCGGCTCGCCCAGACCGATCGTGCGGTCGTCCAGCCGCTCCGGCACCGCGTTGTGCCAGAGCATCCGGCCGATACGATCCGGATCGGTCAGGCAGGAGAATGCCAGGTCCAGGCTGGTCCGATCAGGCGCCTCGATGAATTCGTCGGCGTCGAGGAACATCACGATGTCGGCGTCAGTCGTCTCCAGCAGATGTTGCGCGGCCATCGCGCTGAATGCGCTCTGGTGATAGCCGGCAGCATCGATGCGCCACATCGTCCAGCCGGGCCGGGTGCACGCGCTCTCCATCATCCGGTCGGTGCCATCGATCGATCCGTGGTCCATCAGCAGCGCATAATCGAACAGCGCGCCGATGTGCTGCAGGAACGTCGCGATGATGTCGATCTCGTTGCGGATCAGCGATATGACGCCAAGCTTCAACGCGTCACGCCGCCTTTTCGACCCGCAGCGTGCGCGCGATGGCCTTCTGTTCGTCGAACTCGCGGCGGCGGCGGGCGAGTTCCTCCGGTCCGATGCGTTCCAGGTTCAGATAGTCGAGCTTCCAGTCCGCGCTCTCGCTCCAGCGCAGCGGCGACTGCATCGTGGTGCGTGGACCGGGCGCTGCTTCCAGCACGCGCAGCGCCAGCTCCAGCGTCTGGTCCTGCGAGGCGATATCGTGCGGCTTGCCGGCGCTGTTGCCGAGCGGGAAGTCGCTGAACAGAAAGCGTGGCACGGCGGCGTGCTCGACGATGTCCTTGGCGCAGCCCATCACGACGGTTGGGACTCCGTTGGCTTCCAGGTGGCGCGCGACCAGGCTGCAGGTCTGGTGGCAGACGGGGCAGTTGGGCACCAGGATGGCGGCGTCGGCCTGATCTTGCCTGAGCCGGCGGAGGATTTCGGGCGCGTCGGTCTCGACCGTGACCCGGTGGCTGCGATTGGTTGGCGCGCCATGGAAGCGTGGCGCGACATTGCCAACCCGGCCGGCCTGCGCCGCGCGACGCAGCGCAGGAAGCGGGAACCAGGTGCCGCTGTCGGTGGCGGTGGTGTGGATGCGGTCGTAGCCGATGTGCGAGATGCGCAGGTCGTGGTCGTGCGCGGTGTCGCCCGAGTACACCTCGTAAAACTTCGCGCCGCCGTTGTACGGTGCGCCCGGTCCCTGGTCGCCCTTGTCCGGACGATAGGGCGCTGCCGTGCTGACGATGGCCACGCGTGCCTGCGCGAGCGGCTTGCGCAGCGGCGTGAACGGCGCATCGATGTGGTGCGCCCAGCGATACGGCGTGGTGTAGCCGATCGCCGTGTAATACTCGCGGGTGCGCTGCATATACGGGATCGGCGCATCGTAGTCTGGTGCGAAACCGAGAAGGGCGTCGATGTCATCGAGGGCCATGGTGTTTCTCCCTGGAATGGAGGGAACCTATGGGAGGTCGGGCCTGTTGGGCAAACGGCAGCCTCAGACGCGCGCCTCGTGCATGCGGCCGAACAGACCGTGCGGACGGATCAGCAGCGCCGCGATGAGTACCAGGCTCGATGCGATCGTGCCGAAGCTTGGGTCGATGTAGCCCGACGTGAGGCTTTCGATCAGCCCAACCAGCATGGCGCCGACGATCGTGCCGGCGATGCTGTCGAGGCCGCCGATTATCACGATCGGGAAGACCTTGAGGCCGACCAGCACGGCGCCGATGCCGCCGCCGGCGAGGAACGTCCACAGCATGCCGGCGATCACCGCGATTACGCCGGCGATAGCCCAGGTGAGCGTGAGGTGCCGCTGGACATTGATGCCCATGGCGGAGGCGAGCGTCTGGCTGTCGGCCATGGCGCGCAGCGCCAGTCCTGTGCGACTTGCCTGGTAGAGCCAGCTCACCAGCACGATGCTCGCGGCGGCGATAGCCGCGGCGCACAGCCTGTCCAGCGGCACGAGGACGCCGGCCACGATCAGAGGCTCTTCCGGCAGGGACAGCGGGATCGAACCTGGCACGCGCTGGAAGGCGGTCGCAGCGATGCCACGCATCAGCGCACCGAGCCCGAGGGTGACCATGATCATCGCCACCAGTGGCCGGCCGGCCAAGCGGCGCAGCACCAGCCGGCCGAACAGTGCCGCCATCGCGACCATGCCGGCGCAGGCAAAGAGGATGGCGAGTGCAAGGCCGGTCGAAAGCACGTGCAGTCCGGTGGCGACCAGCAGCGACCCGAACATGACCCATTCGCCGACGGCGAAGTTGATCATCCGCGACGATTTGTAGACGACCACGAACGCCAGGGCGATCAACGCGTAGATTGCACCTGCGAGGATCCCGTTCACCAGCAGCGAGATGAAGAACAGCGTGCTCGCCTGCGCTGTCAGGCGGCCTGTGTCACCCGGCCGACCGCTTCCCCAAGCAACGCAACGCCGAGGTCCACTTCGGCCTCGGTCACCGTCAGCGGTGGGGCAATGCGCATCACGCCCTGCGAGGCGCCGGCGCGCACGATGTTCGCGGACAATCCGAGTTCCAGCGCGAGGTCGGTCACCGCGTCGGAGATTTCGGCTGCGTCGCGGCCAGCGCTCGAGCGGAACTCCAGGCCCATCAGCAGGCCCCGCCCGCGCACGTCGCCGATGCATTCGAACCGCTGCTGCAGTCCGCGCAGGCCAGCGGCCAGCCGCGCGCCCATAACGCGTGCACGCTCGGCCAGGCCATCGCGCTGCACGATCTCCAGCACCTTCAGCCCCACCGCCGCTGGCAGCGGATCGTTCACATGCGTGGTGTAGAACAGAAATTCCCGCTCCTCCGCCTGCCGAGCGATGGCGTCGCCGGTCAGCACCGCCGACAGCGGCAGGCCGGCGCCCAGCGTCTTCGACAGCGTGAGGATGTCGGGCACCACGCCGTCACGTTCGAAGGCGAACATCAGGCCGGTGCGGCCAACGCCGGTCTGTGCCTCATCGAGGATCAGCAGAATGCCGCGTTTGCGGCAGTGCTCGGCCAGAGCCGAAAGATAGCCGACCGGCAGGTCGATGATGCCGCCGCTGCTCAGCACCGGTTCGGCGATGAACGCCGCCAGATTGCCGGTGCACATGCGGTCCAGCCACTCGAAGGAATCATCAAGCTCCTCGCGCCAGCCCACGCCGGCGAAGCGGGGGCGATAGGCGTTAGGAGCCGGGATCGCGAAGTTGCCAGGCATCATCGGCCCGATGCCGCGCCGCCCGGCCTTATACGTTGCCGCCGCGGCGCCGCCGGTCATGCCATGCCAGGACTGCGCGAAGCCGACGATCTCCCACTTGCCGGTGACGAGCTTGGCGAGGCGGATCGCGGCCTCGTTCGCTTCGCCGCCGGTCGACAGCAGCATGGCCCGCGGCAGGTCGGGCACCAGCCCCGCCAAGGCTTCGGCCAGCGCCACGACGGGCTCGCTGAGCATCGAGGAGAACAGATGGTCCAGCTTGCCGACGGCCTCTCGCACCGTGGCGACGATCTCCGGATGCGAATGCCCGAGGATCGCGCTCATCTGGCCGGAGGTGAAATCCAACACGCGCCGGCCTGATGCGTCATAGAGAAACGAGCCTTCGGCGCGCACCGGCACGAACGGGACGAAGTCGCCGCCATAGCCTAGCATGTGGCGCCGCGCGCGCTGCCAGAAGCGTTGATCGGCCGTCTCTGCGATGTCGTTCATGCCGGCAGCGTGGCATAGGCCGGCAATGGCTGTCACCCCGGCGAGCGTCAGGTCTGGACGACGTCGTTGTCGCTGCCGGCCGCGGGATGCGGCTTGCCGTGGTTGCCACGATGCTCGCCGATATGATTGTAGGCGACGACACCGGCCTTGATCCGGGCCGACGCATCGTAGTCGGGCGCGTGCAGGACCGGGACGCTCGCCGCGGACGGACTGGCCGGCAGTGTTTGCCCGGCAACCTGTGCCGACAGGGCGGCCTCGAACGGCGACGCCTTGGTGGCGGCCTCACTGGTGGCGGGCTTCGCTTCGCCCTTGCCGCCGACCGACGCGGTGCTTTTCGATGAGTCGAGCTGGTCAGCCAGCCATGATGCGCCCTTGGCGACGGAAAATACGGCGCCGATCACTCCGCCGATGGCAACGATGGGGAACATGCAAACGCCTCCCGCGACTGGGTCGCAGGAGGCGTTGCAGGAACTGCGCCAGGTACTACTTCAGCGGCGAGAACGCGGCGGGCACCACCAGCATGTTCTCCTGCTTCAGCAGCGCGCCAGGAGGGGATCCGGGCGGCCAGATGCCCTTTGCCACCGCCTCGGCGCGGATGCGGAATCGCTCGGCCGCATCCTTGTAGGCCCAGATGTGGCACCACTTGTTCAGCCCGCCGAGCTCCGAATACCAGGCGCCGACCAGCGGCGAGAGCGCGATGCGCCCGGGCACCTTCTCCGCCCAACGCTCCATCACCGCCGGCAGCGTGCCGGGCGCGTAGGTGTACATACGGATTTCGTAGATGCCGCCGAGCGAGCGCGGCTCCAGCGGCGGCGAGAACGGCGCCGGCAGGAAGATTTCGCTCTTCTGCTCGATGGTCAGCTCGCGCGTGTTCGGCGGCCAGCCTTCGGCCTTCGACGCTTCCGCGCGAACCGACGCGCGCTGGTCCAGGCTGTCATACGGCCAGACGTGGATCACCTGGTTCAGCGGCCCCACCTCGGTGTGCCAGAACGCTGCGAGCTTCGAGAACTTTTCGCGGATGTGCAGGGCACTGGCGAAGCGTTCCTCAAACGTCGGGATGTTCCCCGGCTTCAGCGTGTAGGTGCGCATTTCGATGATCATCGGTCGCTTCCCCTCTCCATGGATGCGCGGGACGTTAGTGCCTTTCCAGCACATTGGGATCCTAAGCTTAGAATTCCACGTGGACAAGTTGTCGC
>JADMIO010634481.1_pt1 | contig 32845 bp, 20 predicted proteins | sample 8958161 | NCBI WGS metagenome assembly JADMIO01 (sample SAMN16585339, study PRJNA669376) | soil metagenome | isolation source: Crop rotation soil | place: USA: Cullars Rotation, Alabama | collected 2011
GCGACAACTTGTCCACGTGGAATTCTAAGCTTAGGATCCCAATGTGCTGGAAAGCGCGCGTTTCGCGGCAGCAATGCGTGTCAATAATTCAGACGAAGGCATGAGCCCACGAAACACACGAATCACCCGAAAACCAAAACTCTTTCGCGTGTTTGGTGTGTTTCGTGGGCTCCCCAGCGCAGACTCACTCGTAATCGTACAACTTAGGATCGCGCCGCGGCGGCAGGCGACGGACGCGGAAGCGATGCCGCGCTTCCTTGGGATCCGGCGCTGGGCCGGGCGGACCGCCCATGCCTTCGCCATACGGATCGTCCATGCCGCCCCCCTCGCCTTCGCCGCCGCCGAGTTGGTCTTCGAGTGAATCGGGATCGGCGCCCTCTTCGAGCTTGCGCACGACTTCCTCCATCTCGCCGTCGATTTTTTCTCCGGTGAGATCCGACATGCGACGCATCATGCGGGCCATCGCCTTGGGATCGTTTTCGTCGACATTCGCAAACTCGCTTTCCATCGCGCCCATCGCCGCCTCCATGCGCGCATCCTCGGCCGGGTCGCCCGCGGGGGTCTCCGCCTTCGGCGGCTCCTCGCTGCTCCCGCCGGGCTTCGTGATGGCGAAGGCTGACACCGCTTTCTTCATCCGAAACTTCGGGTTGTCGGGGCACTTCGGCAGCGTCTGCCCCTGCGCGAGCGTCTTCGCGTAGAATTGGTAGATCGTGTGATTGTCCGGACAGTAGTATTCGTAGATCGGCATGGTCCAGGCCGGGGAATTAGGAAGGTTGCTGGCGTTTGGCAAGCTGGTGGCCGTGCTGCACGACGACGGCGCGGCCGCGCTGGTTCAGTGCATCCATCACGCCCGCCAGCCGCCGCCGCTTTTCCTCGGACTCGGCAAACATCTCGAGCTGGCCGCCTCCGTCTTCCACGCTGGAAAATCGTACGCTCACCAGCCGCAGCGGCCGGTTCTTTTTCCACGCCATGCGCAGCAGCGGCGCCACCAACGGATAGAACGGCGCCTCGAGGTCCGTCGCCGTCGGCAGGCTGCGACCATGCGACTCCTGTGTGAAATCCGGATAGCGCACCTTCACCGTCATCGTGCGCACGCGCTTCGCGTCCTCGCGAATCTTCGGCAACAGTTCGTCGACCATCCGCTTCACCACGCGCTCGATCTCCGCGAACTCGCCGATGTCGCGCCCAAACGTCTCCTGTTGCGAGTAACTCTTCGCGTCGTCGCGCTCGGCGTACACCTCCCGCTCGTCCTCCCCGCGGCACATCGCCAGCATTCCCTGCCAGCCGGTACCGAAGATCGTCTTCAACTCGCGTTCGCCGCGCGCCAGCACATCGCGCACGAACTTGATGCCGTGGTCGTCGACAAGCGAGGCCTCCGTCTTCGGGCCCACGCCAGGCAGCTTGCCAATCGGCAGCGGTGCGAGGAACTCCGCCTCCGTCCCCGGCGGCACGATGACGAAACCGCGAGGTTTGCGGAGCTTCGAAGCGATTTGTGCGACGAGCTTGTTCGTCGCCAGACCAAACGAAGCCGGCACTTGCAACTCGTCCCAGAGCCGCGCCTGCAGGCTGCGGACGCGAGTCTCGAGCTCATTCGTCGTGGTAAATCCGCACGGGCCGAGGTCGAGGTAACCTTCGTCGATTGAGTTGCGTTGCACGAGCGGAGTGAGCGTCTCGCAGACGTCGAACATCTGGTGCGACACACGGCTATAAAGGCCCGAGGTGTGCGGCAGCATGATCAAGTCCGGGCACACCTTCAGGGCGCGTTGCGTCGGCATGGGCGTGTACACGCCGCACGCGCGCGCCTCGTAGCTGGCAGATGAAATAATTCCGCGCTCGCAGCCGCCCACGGCGCACTTGGTGCCGCGCAAATCCGGCCGCAGCGCCAGCTCGCACGACACAAAAAACGCGTCGGCGTCGAGGTGAACAATGGTGGGCAGCAGCGACATCGGAAACGCGCAGAGGTTCGCGGCGTCCGGCGAAGACCTCAAGTCGCACGTTGCAATCCCCGCTTTCAGCCCTGGCGTTCAAAAATAATCGGGGAAAATTTCCCGCATCCGTCGGGATTTATGCTGGCCAACCGGGATCGGCCGGGATGCGGTAGAGGTCCGTCGGTTTAATTTTCCCCTACCTTTGCCGCTGGTTTCATGATTCTGGTCGCGATTTTTTCCGTCCTCGTGCTGCTGATGTGCTGGCTGTGTTACAGCGGCGACTGCAATAATTGACGGAAGCGGAGTTAAGGGTTCCCCTCCGTGCGGGCGGCGGACGACACGGAGGTCGTCCCTCCAAATCGGCACTGGCCCTACTTCGACGTTGCCGAGGCCTTCCCCGTTCCCAATCTCGGCCGCATGGGACGTCAATGGCTCCACGCGAAACGCGCAATCGTCAACCTGAAGAAGGGCCAGGTTACGCAGAAACTGGTGAAGGAAATTACCGTCGCGGCCAAGCTGGGCGGTGGTGACCTCGATGCCAACGCGCGGCTCTACGCGGCCGTGGAAAAGGCGAAGAAAGCCAGCGTGACGCGTGACGTGATCCAGCGCGCCATCGCGAAGGGCTCCGGCGCCGGCGGCGACGGTGCGTCGCTGGAGCACGTCGTTTATGAAGGCTACGCGCCGCACAAGGTGCCGTTGATCATCGAGGTGATGACGGACAACCACAACCGCAGCGCCGGCGACATCCGCGTGCTCTTCAAGAGTGGTGGCCAGCTCGGCGGCGCGGGGAGCAACAAGTTTCTCTTCGACCACGTGGGCATCGTCGAGGCCCACCATCCCGATCCGAAAGTAGATCTGGAGGCCGCCGCGATTGAGGCGGGCGCGAACGAATTCGAGCCGCTCACGCATCAACAGAACGACGACGTGCCGGAAGGCCACGGGGCCGCGCGTTTTCTCACCGATCGCGCGGCCGTGCATGGCGTCGCGACGTGGCTCAAGCAAAATGGCTGGAGCGTGATCACCGCCGAGCTGGGCTACATCGCGAAGATGTATCCCGAGCTCGACGACACCCAGCGCGGGGAAGTCGGCGAGTTTCTCCAGGCCCTCGAAGACCACGACGACGTGCAGCGCGTCTGGGCGGCGGTGAAGTAAACGCTCGCCGTCGTAGCGGAACGCGTGAGCGTTTCGCGCCGATGCAAACCCGCGAAACGCTCACGCGTTCCGCTACGATCGGGTCCTACCCGTTACACCCGAAACCTCATCTCTCGCGACGGCTCGCGACCGTGGCCGGTGAGAATGATGCGGTCGGCGAGAATGCGCGCGGTGGCGAACGCGGTCGTGTCCGGCGTCTCGACCATGCCGTGCATCGTGAGATAGGGCACGCCTTTGCGCTCGGCGAACGCGCCCGCGTGATTGTGCCCGTTGAGCCAGGCCACGATGTGCGGATGGCGATCGATCGCGGCCAGGACCTCGGCACTGTTCCAGACGACGTGCTGGCTCGCGGGCAGCACAGGATGATGCGCAAAGACGATCACGCGCCGTCCGGCGACCTTCGCCTCCGCGCAGACGCGATCGAACCACGCGAGCTGCGGCGCGCCCACTCCGCCGTTCCACGGCTGGGCCTGCCTGGCGTGCTCGGCCTTGAGGCGCGCGAGCTCCTTCTCCGCCGCGGCGTGCTCGCCCGTGCCGGCGTTGGTCCCGTAGGTGCTCACGTCGTTCGTGTCGAGAATCACGAAGCGAAATGCGCCATGGTCGAATGATCCGTAGCGCGACGCCATGCCCATGCGTTGCGGCACGTGTGCCTTCTCCGCCTCGATCACCTCGAAATCGTGATTGCCCAGCAAGTGATGCCACGTCTGCCGGCTGCGCGCGAGCGGACGCGTGATGTCGTCGAAGCTCTTCCAGTCGTGATCAATCAAGTCGCCGAGATGAACGCAGAACGCGAGGTCGCGACCGTTGAAGTGCTCGACCGATTCCGCGAGGCGGCCGAGGGACTTGCGGTAGAAACGCGTCCCCTTGGCGTCGGCATCCGCGTACTGCGCATCGGCGACCAGGCCGATCTCGAAGCCATCATTCGTCGCCGCACGACTGATCAGTGGGAGCGCCGTGACCGCTCCCGCGGTGGTTTTGATAAATCTGCGTCGATTCATGCGAGACTTTTGGTTCCAGACTCTTGGTTCTTCGCGATTGCTACGGCAACCACCCATTAAACCGCATCCATTTCTCACACAGCTTCGGCCATTCCGCGGTCGGGCCGAGCTTCGGGTCCATGCCTGATCCGTGCGGGCCGCGCGGATAGAGATGCAGCTCAATGGGAGCCTTCGCGCGGCGCATCGCTTGGTAGAAGAGCAGGCTGTTTTCCACGACCACCGTCGTGTCTTCGGAGGAATGGACGAGAAATGTCGGCGGCGTGTCCTTCGTCACCTGCTCGTCGACCGACCAACGATGTTTCAACGCATCGGTTGGATCCGACCCGAGCAGCGCGCGTCGGGATGCGCCGTGAGCAAACGGATCTTCCATCGTGATCACCGGAAAAACCAGAATCATGAAATCGGGCCGCCCGCTCACGCGATCGAGCTCCGCGCCCGTGCGACCCTCGGGCGCGTCGAAGAGCGTGCCGGCACTCGCGGTGACGTGTCCGCCCGCCGATCCGCCGAGCATGCCGATGCGATCCGGCTTCAGGCCAAGCTCGTCCGCCCGCGATCGCAAGAGACGCACCGCGCGCAAGGCATCGCGCAACGGCGCCGGCTGCCCGTATTCGGCATTGCGGTACCGGAGAACAAAGACCGTCACGCCCAGTGAATTCAGCCAGCGCGTGATCTCGCCGCCGTTCGCGCCGGCCGCGACGCGAATGTAGCTGCCGCCCGCTGCGTAGATGATTCCCGTGCCGTTGGTGCGCTCAGGTGCCGGCGGGTAAACGATGAGCGTGGGATGATGGATGTTGCTGTAGCGGCCGTTGTCGTCCTTCTCGGCTCCCTCATTCGCCTTCAGATCCGGCACACCCTCCGGCCATAGATCGATCACGCGCGGTTCGGCGGCGTGAACGAAGGCAATCGCTCCGATTACGAACGGGGCGAGCAAAGCCCAGCGGTGGGCCCTCACTTCCTTTCCCACGGAAACGCGATTGTCGGCTTCTCGCTGTAGCGCTTCATCGCGAGCGCGAGTTTCGCGCCGGCGCCCGGCGCAAGCTTCACGGTGAAGTTCGTCCCGTCCACGCGCTGCGTTTTGCCGCCAAGCTCGACCGACTCGATCCGGTGCTCGCCGTACGCGCCGCCCTGCACGATCACGGTGCGCGGCTGCGTGCCGGTGTTCACCAGCGTCACGACCGTGCGCGTGTCCGTCAGCTCCGACACGAGCGCCGCGACGTCGGGTGGTATGCCAGCCCGCTTGCGCTCGGGATCGAAATAGCGCAGCCGCGCATACAGCGCTCCGCCGTCACGGCCCGGTACGAGTGCGCCTTCCATCAAGCGGGTCAGCGCATCGATGGCGGCCGGGTTCCAGCTCAGCATATTGTCGGCGAGACGCTGGTCCCGAGTGGTTTTGTCGGCTCGAAACTCTTCGATGCGCCGCCGCATCGTCGCGAGATCGCGCTTCAACGCTGCTTCCGGATACCCCGGGCTTCTTCCCTGGAGAAAACTCACCCAGCCACGCGACTCGCCGCGAGCCCGTTCCTCGTCGTTCGCGAACTCGCCACCGTCGCCCGTGCCGCCGCCGATCCGCGCCCGATCGGCATCGCGCATGGTGAGGTACCAGAGCTCCAGCGCACCGACGCTCCACGGGCGCGCCTGCCAGCCGTACCAACCGTCTGCGCCGCACATCGTCGGGTATTGCTTCTTCCCGTCGACGACGCGCGCATGCGAGTTCACCGCGTCCATCATCGCGCGCCAAGCGTCGGCATATTTCAGATCGCCCGTCACCATCACGGCGTTCTCGAATCCGATCATTGCGCGCGGGATGCGGTTGCGATCCTCGCGCTTGCCCTTGACCGGATTCACCGGCGAGAAGCCCCAGCCATAGGCGTTGTTCCACCACTTGCCTTCCGGTCCGCCGATCTTGCCGTCGCGATAATCGACGTAGCTCGGAATCACGCCGTTGTTTTTCCGCATCCGTTCGAGCCACGCGTCGAGGTAATCGACGATCCACTGCCGGTATTTCGCCTCGCCCGTCGCCAGATAGGCGTCGAGCGGCAGCGTCGTCGCGCCGAGATTGAGAAAATGATCGCCCGCGACGTCCGTGTACTCGCGGTAGTGCTCGAGAAACTGCGCGAAGGTGTGTTCGCCGTGCTGGGCCACAAACCGGCTCACGTCGACCGGATCACCCACCCAGTCGAGCGCGGTGGCCGGACGCAGCATCGGCCCGCGACTGCCGTTCTCCATGCTGCGGATCAGCTTCAGCTTCGGGTCGTAGTTCGGCGCCTCCGGATCCTCACCCATGTAGAAGCCCGCGAAACGCCGCGCGCGCTTCGCGTAGGTCGCGTCGTTGCCGCCGAGCGAGAGACTCATGCGGTTGAACAACTGCAAGCCCTCGCCGTGGTGCATCCAGTCGGACACGACGATGAACTCCTTGTAATACATCCCCTGACGCGGAATGGGCGTCTCGATCGTCTTCGCCTCGGTGTACTGCTTCAGCATTCCCTCGTGGCCGAAGACGAACATCTGTTTCAACGCGTCGTCGCCGCCGAGCGCGTGCAGCTCCGGCCAGCCGTTGAAATTCTCGAACGCATCATCCGGTCCGTCGTTCGCGCCCCAGCGCACGAAGATCTGGAGGTAGCCACGGTCGTCGAAATATCTCTTGTAGAACTCGGCGCACGCCGGCCCGGTGTCCGCGAGCAGTTGGCGCTCGAGCTTCGCCCACTCGGGCGCGGGCATCGGCGTGGAGATGGATACGGTCGGCTCGGCGGCCGTACCGAGAGCAGCCACTGCCAGGAGTGCGGCGGCCCATTGAGGATTGCGAATTGCGGATTGCGGATTGGCCAATCCGCAATCCGAAATCCGAAATCCGAAATTGAACACGGACCGAGCGGCGGCTGCGAAGGAACGCGGGGGGGACGAAAAGCTCATGATCCCTCCTTGATTCGAATCCTTCGATATTCCATCTGCCCGCGATCACCTTCAAGCCCGATCGGGCCGGTGGCGGGAAGCTTGAGCGCATCCTCCAGCACCTCGCCGTTGCACGTGCAGCGCGCCACGCCGTCCCGCACGACGATCTCGATCTCGTTCCAGTCCTGCGCGCGATATTTTTTCAGCGTCTTGTACTTGTCCGGGCCGGCCACGAGGTAGTCGCGGCACTGCAGCTGCGGCTTGCGGATGAAGATGCCGCTGTCGGCGTTGACCGCCGCGCGAAACTCGAGACGCAGGACGAAATCCTTGGGAAACTCCTGTGTCGTCCACAGCTTCTGCACGAGTCGCGGATCGCGTGGGTGGACGGTGAGGACGCCACCCTGCGCGCTGAAACGGTTGTCCGGCGCGGCCTTCTTTCCCTCGAGCGCCGTCGCGACTGCCTCGTCGCCACGCGCCCCGCCGCGGTAGCACCAGCCACTGAGATCTTTTCCGTTGAACAGGCTGACAAAGCCGGGCTCGGGCTTGAACGAATCGGCGGCAATCAGGCGCACGACGACGCCGAAAAGGAGGCTGAGGGGAAGGCAGACGCGTAACGATTTCATGAGAGGTAAATGATTCGGGCTGGTGGGTAAAAGCCGGAAGCCAGGAAACCCGGAACGAGGGGCTTCACTCAAACAATGATTGATCTCTCCTGGTTTCCGGGTTTCCGGCTTCCCTGGAATCAGCGGGCCGGCTCGGCGTTCCAGACCTTCAGGTCGTCGTAGAGCCCATCGTGCCCGGTGACGCCGAGCTCGATCTTCGACTTGGTCGCGTGACCGATGCCGGACGATTTCAGGTACGCGGCGGGCTTGCCATCGATCGTGACGCGCATCGCATCGCCGACCGTTTCCACGACGAGCGTGTACCATTTGCCCGCTTCCAATTGGGCGGGATATGTCACGCGGCGGCCGGCAAGCAGCTTTTCCTTCTGCGCCTTCTGCGAGGCCTCTTTCATTTCGTAGATGTCGTTGCGCATCGTGCCGTCGCGCTCGTCGACGATTGTGACGCCGTTCAGCCGAACCTGGGCCCGGCAGAGGTGACCATAGTGCGCGCCCGTGTATTTCCGATCGTCGAACTCGACATCGATCATCGACGCGCCCTCGAAACGGATGCGCACCTCGACGACGCTGTCCTTCGTCGGGATTTCGAGGCCGTGCACGGCATTGTGGGCGGTGACGGCTGGCTTGCCATCCTTCGCCGGAATATTCTCCGTCCGCGTCTGCGTGCCTTTCAACACGCCGTGCTCCACCGTGAACGTCGGCACGACGCGATGCCAGACCTTCGCCGGCTCGGCGCCCTGGAAGTCGTCGGAGAAGAGCAGTTCTTTTTTCTTCGCGATCGATTGGGTCGGAATCGCAGGGAGCTCAGCCGCCAACGCGGCTGCAGCGAGGAGGCACGGCAAGACGAGGAATCGGCGCAGGTGCATGGGGTATGGAAAGAAAACGACAAGGCCTGCGGCCCTCCCAATTCGCAATCCGAAACCCGCGCGTCGCCAGCTCAAGGCGCGACTTCGTACACTTCGACCAACGCGATCCCCGTGCTGCCGCCGACGCCGGTCACTTGGACGGTGTAACTGCCCGGGACGAGGTCCAGGAGCAGCGCGGCGTCGCGGCTGCCGCTCTTCAACCCGAAAGCGCCGACGGAAGCCATCGCGGTCACAATGCGCCCGGAATCCGGCTGATCGCTCCAGTTGTCATTCTGCGCGATGACGGTGGCATCGCGATAGACCGTCATCGTCGGATCGCCGAGCGCGCCACTGACACCAAAATCGCTCAACGCCGGCCCAACGGCGCGGATGAGCAGTCGACGCGGCGCCGCTCCGCTCACGACAATTCCCGGAATCAAGATATCGGCGCCGGTGCCAACGACCGCACGGCTGGAGAGGTTGATCAGCCGGCCGAGCCCAGGCCGACCGACTTCGTAGACTTCGACCAGCGCAACGCCGGTGGTGTTGAAGAAGCCCGTGACCTGCGCCGTGTAACTGCCGGGGGCGAGCGTCAAGAGCACCGCCCCGTCGCGCGCGCCATCCCGCTGCGGAAACGCGCCGGCTTCGCGCGCGGCGGTGATAAGCACCTCCTTCTCCGCCTCGGTGCCGCGAAACCAATCGTCGTTCGTCGCGAGCAATTTCGCCTTGGCGTCGTACACCGAAATCACGGTGTCGCGCAAAACGCCGGCCACGCCGAACTCGCTCAACTGATCGCCGATCGCACGGATGAGCAGGTTGCGCGGCTCGGTCCCGCCGACCACGAAGCCGGCGATCAGAATGTCGTTCCCGCGACCCACCGCCGCGCGTGTAGCCAGGTTAACCAGACGCCCGCTCGGATCGATTTTCAACGTGGCCGGCTGGCTCGTGATGCTGCCCAGCGAGTTGGAGATGACCACGGAATAGGCGCCGGCCGCGCCAGGCTGCACGTCGTGCAGACGGAGCTTCGCGTCGCTGGCGCCGGGAATATCGACGCCGTCCCTGCGCCATTGATACCGCGTCGGAATCGGTTCGCCGTCCGCGATCGCGATAAACGACACATCGCCGCCGGCGGGCGCGGTGGCGTTCACCGGTTGTTTCAGGATGGTCGGCGCCGCGTTGGTCCGCAGCCGGAGCACCGCGACGTTGCTCGTGGCCGAGACCGTGCCATCGGTGACGGTCACCGTATACTCCCCCACATTGGCGGCATTCCCCTGGACAACCAGTTCCGCGTTGGTCGCGCCGGCAACCAGTCGGCCATCCTTGGACCATTGGTAGCGGAAGCTCCCCGAACGCGTCGTGACTGACAGCCCTACGAATCCTCCGCTCACGAGGATTCCGCCCACGGGCTGTTGGAGAATCACCGGCGTCTGCAAGCCTCGTATCTCCACGAGCGCAGGCTCGCTCGTCACGTCGCCGCGATCGTTCAGGATGTTGACGGTATAGAGCCCGACGTCGCTCTCGGAAAATGCGGGGACGACGTAATCGGTCACGGTCGGCGACGTGCCGATGAGCTGACCGTTTTTTCGCCACGTGCAGAAGCGGATGGCCGCCTTGTCCGATGTGACGTCGACTGACAATCGCATGGGCGCGCCCAGGATGAAAGCGCCCCCAGTCGGGTGACGGCGAATCACAGGCTTGCCGCTGTCGACATACCCGAGCGTGAACGGACGCGAGGTCTCCGAATAGCTGCCACTGGTGGCCGTAAGCGTATAGGTGCCGGGCAGGCTTTCGCCCAGCCCGTACGGCGACGTTTGCAGAGGGACATTGCCTCTTCGGTAAGTGTAGACGATGCCCGCCTGCTCTGCCCGGCGGCGCGCGATATCGTCGGTAATCGCGATCAGGCGAAGCTGCTCGGAGTCCGGCTCGAAGAGCTGGCTGGCCGGATGAGCCGTGATGATCCGCGGAGCCGTCGTGATTTCAACGTCAGCCGGATCGCTTTCGGTCGTCACGCCGTTGAGCGCCACGCGAACCGAATAGCGGCCGGCGTCCGGCGCGGTGGCGACGAAGGAGCACGTCGAGCGTGTCTGGTCCGGGAGCGCCACGCCGTCCTTCACCCACTGATACACATAAGCCAGTGGCCGCGCCGGGTCCGGTGAGTACGCGAACACGCTCAGGTTAACTTGTCCGCCCACGGGCAGCGTGTGAGCGGCGGGTTGGAGCCGAATCGTCGCCTGGTCGAGCGTCCGGAGAAAGAAGCGCGCGCCCTGGCTCCGCGCGACACGGCCCCCGAGGGAAATCTCGGCGGCATAGCTCCCGACGTCGTCCACTCCGACCCCGCTGATGATCAGGTTGGCGCTTTGCGTGCCGGCGATCCGGCCATTCGCGGTCAACGGCACACCGTCTTTCAACCACCGGTAAGTCACGTCGGCAGGGACCGCGACGACACTGAACCTCGCCGTCCCTCCCGCGAATTCACTCATCGCCGCCGGCTGCTCGACGATCATTACGTCAGCCGCATCGAACGTGCTGATCACCGCCGGCGCACTGGTGATGGCGCCCAGATTGTTCGTCACGATCACGGTGTAGCGGCCGGCCTTCGCCGCGTTGAAGTCGGTGATCACTAACGTGCGATCCCTCGCGCCCGGAATGTCCACGCCGTCCTTTTGCCATTGATAGGTGAGCGGACCGGAACCCAGCGCGTTCGCTTCGAGGAAAAACGTCCCGAGCGGGGCCACCGCGGCCGAGCGAAGATCAGCGGTCAATCGCGGCGGGACGGCCGGCTCGATGCTGACCGTGATGCTCTGGGACGTCGAGCTGCCGGCCACGTTGGCGATGGTCACCGTATATCGCCCGGCATCGGAAAACTGCACGTCCAGCAAGGGAAGCTGGCGGTTAGTCGCGCCGTCGATGATCGCGCCGTCCTTCCGCCATTCGTACCGCAGGGGCGCGTCGCCATTCCCCGCGTCAGCGTTCAACGTCACGCTGTCGCCCACTCCGAGGAATTCGTTGCCTCGCAGCGAGGCGGAGGGCGGCCGTGCCGCTTTGACCATGAGGTGCGCGACCCGGCTGGTGACGCTGCCGGCGCCGTTCCGCACGATGACCGAATAATCGGCTTCATCCGCCGCCGTGACGGCCGCGAAACTCAACGTCTCGGAGTTGGGAGAGCCGAAGGAAGCTCCGTTGCGCAACCATTCGTAGGAAAGCGGACCGCGCCCTCCTGCACCGACGAAGAGCGAGGCCGCCGTGCCCTGCGTCACCTGCATCGCCTCGGGAGGATCGCGGATCACCGGCGGCGCTCCCGAACCCTGATCGTAGAGGGCGTGCGCACCGGCGATATCGTCCGCCGTCGGCAACTCGGTGGAGCTTTCGTGCGAGTTCATGACCGCCTCGACCGTCTGGCCGTACTCGTCCGGGTGGTCCAACCCCAACAAGTGTCCAAGCTCATGCACGAGCACCCGACGAAAATCGTCGACCCGGGGCTGCAACGGGCCGGAGCCCGGTTGCACCGGTCCGTGAAAGATCCCCCACGTGTATGCCGTGTTGAATACGATCTCGGTCTCGACGCGGGTCTCGCGATCAAAGCTGGACAGAGTCGCGGCGAGCACCCCGCTGGGAAATTCGTGACTGAACAGTTGCCGATCGAAAAAGACCTCGTTGCGACGATTCTCGTAGAACGGCTCGTTGGTGATCGGCAGCGCCACCAGTTGCACGCGCTGGAGATGGCTATTCCAGGCGGCGACAGCTTCCGCGCTCGCCGCCGCCCAATCGCCCGAGGCGTTACGCGGCGCCGTGCTCGTCAGCTCGAAGCCCACGTTGATGGGTCCATCCGGCCACAAGTTGATCACCAGGGGAAGCCACGCGCGGGCCGTCGTTGCGAGCAACAGTCCGAGCGCCACGTAGCGGGCCAGTCTCACTCGCACGTTCATCGGATGTTGGCCCCAGGTCGCGGCAGGGCCGAGGAACGCTCCACGATTCGGGCCTCGAACTCCGGCAGCGTCAGGGCGTCCGCGAGGCTGCTTGCGCTGCGCCGTGGGCGGTTTGTCTCCGCAAGTGGCGCGGTGATCTCCTGCACGCTGCGCAACGGCGAGCGGTCGTCGCGCAGCACGCGCTCGGTCGTTGAGCCTGTTTCCGCGCCGATGCGATAACGGCCATGTCCCAGCCGCATCAGCGGGCAGGCGCGACCCATGCGATCCTCGACAAAGAAAACGCCGCGGTCCCCCACTTCGAAACGGGGCCAGCCGGCCAGGCGCAGCTCCTTGTCGCCGATTACGCCGCCGAGAAATTCAAGGGTCAGCGTTTCACCGACGGTTCCGCGGAGCGTGCGCTCGATCGCAAAGGTCACTTCGGTCGCGATGACCGGCCGCGCGCCGGACTGCCGCCAAACGGACTTCACCGCCGTGACGCGTGCGCGAACGATCAGCTCGGATTCACGCACGAGCTCATCGAAGTTCGGCGGGATGACCGTCGTGGCGCGCGCGGCCGCGGTGAGTCCCGCGAGGGTCAGCAAAAAACGAAGGAGAAGCATGGAGGCCGGCCGAGCTTCGAAATCGCGCGACTTATTTCAACGTGTTTTCATGGGCCATTCCCGGAAGCGTAGCGCACATCTACGAGGGGCCGAAAGCCGGCTCATTGACTGTCCGCCGCGCGTTGAACTTGGCAGGGTCGGACGCTTCGATGCTCCTCGCTTCCGACTGCCTCGCAAACCCCGTCCGGAACTACCCATGAAGACACACCTCCAGCGTCTCGCTGTTTTCGTTTTCGCGTTCGGCGCGCTCGCGCCGCTCCGCGCCCAGTCCACCGGCACCATCACCGGCACCGTCGCCAACGCCAGCACGCGTCAATTTCTAAACGAGGCCGAGGTGCGCATCGTCGGCAAAAACCTCTCCGCGCTGACCGATCGCGACGGCACGTTCGCGTTGCGGAATCTCGCTCCGGGCAGCTACGAGCTCGAGGTATCCTATACCGGTCTCGACGCGGAGAAACGCAGCGTGAACGTGGCTGCAGGCGCGACCGCGCGGGAGGACTTCAACCTCACGTCCGGCATCTACAAGCTCGCGGCGTTCACCGTTGCGGCGGAAGTCGAAGGCAACGCCGCCGAGATCAACAAGCAGAAGAAAGCCGACTTCTTCATGGAATCCATCTCGGCCGATTCGCTTGGCACGGTGCCGGACGGCAACATCGGCGAGTTCCTCCGCTACATGCCCGGCGTGCAGATCAATTACGTGAACGCCGACGCGAACACCGTCTCGATGCGCGGACAGGATGCGGACGCGACCGTGTTCACGTTCGATGGCCAGATTCCGGCCGCCTCCGGCACGCCGCCCCGCTCCAGCTCAGGTTCCAGCGATGTGTCGAGCCGTGCGTTCGAATTCAGCCAAGCGTCGATCACACGTCGAAAGCCTGGAAGTTTACAAGGCGCCGCCGCCCTGGATGGCGCCGGCCACCGGCGGGGTGGTCAACGCGGTGACGAAGAACGCGTTTTCCCAAAAAGGCCGCCGGCTGCGCGCGAGCTTTGGCCTCACCGGCAACAGCGAGATGCTGCATTTCGGCCGCGTATCTGGGCCCGGCGCACGCGAAACCTGGCGCATCAAGCCCAATGGATCGTTCGGCTACTCCGAAGCGTTGCTCAACAACACGCTCGGCCTGTCGCTCTCCTACTCGGAGACGAATTCGATCAACCCGAGCCACAACTACGCGATGACGTACTCGCCCTTCACCGGCGGCACGGCCGCGAATCCGGTCACCGACAACTCGCGGTTCAACGTGAACACCTTCACGCTCGTCGACGGTCCGCAGGTGAAACAGAAGCGCACGCTCGGGCTCAACACCGACTACAAGCTGGGCACGCACACCGTGCTCAAGGTCGGGGCGGGCTATAACTACTATCTCGGACAGAACCGCAGCCACACGTTTCGCGTGAAGCCCGGCACGATCGACGCGGCCTCGACCACGACCGACGCCACCATTCGCAATGCCGGCGTCGACGTCTTCGACGACTACAGCGACGACGTGCGCCAGAGCTACAGTTACCTGGCGGCCATGGAGCACCGGGTTGGCCCGTGGAAGATCAATTATTCCGCGCACTATTCGAAGTCCGATTCCCGCGTGACCGACCTGCCAACGATGATCCAGTCGATTCAGTACAACCTGCTCGCGGCCGACGGCGTCACGGTGCACATGACCGCGCGACCCGACGTGCCTGCGCCGGTGACAATGGTCCAGACCGCCGGACCCGACCTCTACAATCTCGCGAGCTACAAGAACACTGCGACGGGCCTCTCGCTCCAGACCTCGCCGCGTTTCCAGTACGACCGGAGCTGGAACTTGAAAGGCGACGTGATTCGCAGCTTTGCCGAGTTCACGATCCCCTTCGATGTTCGCGCCGGCGCGGGTTTGTACCAACTCCATCGCCAGAAATACGCCGGCCAGATCGTGCTGAATTTCCTCGGGCCCGATGGCCGCGCCAACAGCGGCGACGAAGCGCTGCCGGCGAATCTCTTCGAGGACACCACCTACGGCGACAAATTCCTCTACGGTATCCGCCGCCCGCCCCTGCTCGATCCGTTCAAGGTGGCGGACTACATGAAGCAGAATCCGCTCGCGATCCAGGACATCGCCTCGGCCAACATCGCGCGCCGCTTCGTCAACACCCAGAAGGCGGCGCAGGACGTCGAGTCCGCGTACGCCGCGACCACGATCAAGGCCACGCCCCAGCTCACCGTCATGACCGGCGTACGGCTGGAGCGCACCGAAAATTTCCTGCGCGGCCCGCTGCGGCAAAACTCGCTCAGCCGCGGCATCACGGACGTCACGGCCCAGCAACTCGCGATTTTTTCCCAGACGCAGAAGGTCGAGAGCAGCTACACCGATTATTTCCCGAACCTGCAGACGACGTATCGTTTCACTCCGGATGTGGTTTTCCGGGCGGCGCTCTCGCGGTCGCTGAAGCGGCCGGACATCACGGACATGTTGCCCAACACGACGGTCAACGACACCGCGACGGTTCCTAGCGTGACCGTGACGAATGGCGGCATCTCGCCGAGCTATTCCCGCAACATCGATCTCGGGTTCGAGCTCTACACGCAGTCGGCGGGCAAGCTGGAGCTCGGCTGGTTCAAGAAGACGGTCACGAATTACATCATCAACGAGCAATCGACCATCGGCGGCGGCGGCGACAATGGTTTCGACGGCCAGTACATCGGCTACCTGCTCAACACGCAGTCGAACGGCGGCAAGGGTGAGTTCCAGGGCCTCGAAGCCTCGGTGCGTCAGAGTCTGCAACCCTACCTCAAGCGGCTCCCCGCAATGCTGCAGGGCTGGGAGGTATTCGGCAGCTACACGCATTTCTACAAGGCGGAGGCGCCGAGCCGCACCGGCGCGCTGATCAAGCCGCTCGCGCCGAAATTCTACGACACGAATACGAACGTCGGCCTTAGCTACCTGACGCCGCGACGCGCCTTCCGCATCGAGGTGCGCACGAGCATCCTGCCGCAGGCCGTCCGCACGCTGCCGACGACGACGGATCTACGGCCGGTCTACGAGAAGCGCCACCAACGCTGGGACGCTACCGCTCGCTGGCAGTTCAGCCGCGCGTACGCGCTCGAGTTCGTCGCCGCGAATCTCACGAACGATTCCTTCCTCGACACCTGGCAAGGCGGCCGCGAGACCTCGCGCCGCACCTTCGGCACGAGCTATATCCTGACCTTCCAGGCGAACCTGGATGATCTGAAGCTGCCGTTCATCGATCGGTAAGAAGCTCGGCCCGGAGCGGCGGTTTGCAACCGCCGCCGTGCGGCCCGCTCGAACGTTCAAGCAGCGCTTGCAAAGCGCTGCTCCTAAATCCGTGCAATGATGTGCGCGCGGTCGTCGCATTCGCGCTTCCCTTTCGCACGACGTCTCCCTCAAATCCGCGCATCCACGCCTGATGCCTTCCACCAAACGCAAGCCCCGCACCGGAGAAACGGCCCCTGCGGCCTCGGCCCCCGCCGCCTCGCCGTCCGCCATCCGGCCCGTGCGGAAACTCATGGCGGCGAATCGCAGCGAGATCGCCGTGCGCATCTTTCGCGCGGGGACCGAGCTGAATCTGCGCACGGTGGCGATTTTCGCCCACGAGGATCGCTTGTGCATTCACCGCTACAAGGCCGATGAGGCGTACGCGGTCGGCGCAGGCAAAGGCCCCGTCGCGGCCTACCTCGACATCGACAGCATCGTCGCGGTCGCGAAGGAGAAGAACGTCGACGCGATCCATCCGGGCTACGGTTTTCTTTCGGAAAACGCCGAGTTCGCGCGGGCGTGCGAGCGCGCGGGGATCATCTTCGTCGGCCCGCGGCCCGAGCTGCTCGACATGATGGGCGACAAGACCGCCGCACGTGCCCTCGCCCAGAAGATCAACGTCCCCACGCTCCCCGGCACGGAGGATCCGATCACGGATCGCGACGAAGCGATGAAGGTCGCGAAGACGATCGGCTTTCCGCTGATCATCAAGGCGGCGTTCGGCGGCGGCGGACGCGGGATGCGCGTCGTGCAGAAGCCGGAGCAGCTCGCGCCGCTCCTCGATGAAGCCCAGGCGGAGGCGGGACGCGCTTTCGGCAACTCCGCGGTGTTTCTGGAAAAATACATCCCGCGCGCCAAGCACATCGAGGTGCAGGTCCTCGGCGATCAGCACGGGAACGTCATTCATCTGCACGAGCGCGACTGCTCGGTGCAGCGCCGACACCAGAAGGTCGTGGAGGTAGCGCCTTCGTTTGGCTTGCCGGAAAACGTCGTGCGCGAACTGTGCGACGCCGCGGCGCGCATCGCCCGCGAAATCCGTTACGACAATGCGGGCACGGTCGAATTCCTCTACGATCTCGACCGGCACGAGTGGTTCTTCATCGAGATGAACCCGCGCATCCAGGTGGAGCACACGGTGACGGAGGTCATCACCGGACTCGATCTCGTGCGCGCCCAGGTGCTGATCGCGCAGGGCCACAAGCTGCATTCGCCGGAAGTCGGCATGCCGCAGCAGGCCGACATCGCGCGCAACGGCTACGCGATCCAGTGCCGCATCACCACGGAGGATCCGGAGAACAAATTCATCCCCGACTACGGCCGCATCCTCGCCTATCGCTCGCCCGGCGGCTTCGGTGTGCGGCTCGACGGCGGCATGGGCTACTCCGGCGCGGTCATCACGCCCTTCTACGATTCGCTCTTGGTGAAGAGCATCACGAGCGGCCAGACCTACGAGATCGCGATGAGCCGCGCACGCCGCACGCTCTCGGAGTTCCGCATCCGCGGCGTGAAGACGAACATTCCGTTTCTGGAAAACGTCATCGCGCATCCGCAGTTCCGCGCCGGCCAGGCCACCACGACCTTAATCGATACCACGCCGGAGCTTTTCGCGTTCAAGCCGCGCCGTGACCGCGCCACCAAGCTGCTGAACTTCCTCGGCAACGTGATCGTGAACGGCAATCCGCACGCGAAAGGCTTTCGGCCGGAAAAGCCGTTCACGATTGCGACTTCGCCGGTCTTCGACCGCAGCGTCGTGCCTCCGCCGGGAACGCGCCAGAAGCTGCTCGAGCTCGGGCCGAAAAAATTCGCCGAGTGGACCGACAAGCAGAAACGCCTCCTGATCACGGATACGACGTGGCGCGACGCTCACCAATCGCTGATGGCGACGCGGGTGCGCAGTTACGACATGCTGGCGTGCGCCGATGCCCTCGCGCGGCGGGCGCCGAACCTCTTCTCCCTCGAGATGTGGGGCGGCGCGACCTTCGACACCGCGATGCGTTTCCTCAGCGAGGATCCGTGGGAGCGCTTGCGGCAGCTCCGCGCGCGCGTGCCCAACATCTGCTTCCAGATGCTGTTTCGCGGGGCGAATGCCGTGGGCTACACGAATTATCCCGACAATGTCGTCGCGGGTTTCGTGAAGCACGCCGCGACGAGCGGCATGGATATCTTTCGGGTCTTCGATTCGCTGAACTACCTGCCGAATCTCCGCGTGGCGATGGAGGCGGTGAACGAAACGCACGCCGTGTGCGAGGCGGCGCTGTGTTACACCGGCGACATCCTCGACGAGCGGCGCGACAAGTTCTCGCTCAAGTATTACGTGCGCGTCGCGAAGGAGCTCGAGCGCATGGGCGCACACTTCCTTGCGATCAAGGACATGGCAGGCCTCTGCCGGCCTTATGCGGCGTACAAGCTCGTCAAGACGCTGAAGGAGGAAATCGGCCTGCCGATTCATTTCCACACGCACGACACGAGCGGCCTCTCGGCGGCGAGCGTGTTGCGCGCGGCGGATGCGGGCGTGGATATCGTCGATCTTGCGCTTGCCTCGATGAGTGGCAGCACGTCGCAGCCGAACCTGAATTCCGTGGTCGCCGCGCTGCAGCACACGCCGCGCGACACGCAGCTCGATCTCGCGGCGCTGAACGAGTTTTCCGATTACTGGGAAACGGTGCGCGAGTATTACCGGCCGTTCGACACCGCGCCGAAGAGCGGCTCGGCGGAAGTCTATCTGCACGAGATGCCGGGCGGGCAATACACGAACCTGAAGGAGCAGGCGGCTTCGATGGGCGTCGCGCATCGCTGGCCGGAGATCGCGCGCACGTATGCCGAGGTGAATCAGCTTTTCGGCGACATCGTGAAAGTCACGCCGAGCTCGAAGGTCGTCGGGGACATGGCGCTGTTTCTCTTCAGCAAGGGCATCAAGCCCGCCGACGTCGTGAATCTCGAGCCCGGCTCGACGCCCTTCCCCGAGAGCGTGATCGACATGATGATGGGCGGTCTCGGCTGGCCCGATGGCGGCTGGCCGACGCAGGCATGGAAGGCGATTCTTGGCCAGGAACGCTATCAACAGGCTCACGCCCGCTACGTGGCGGCGACCTCGCAAAAGCTCGGCCGCAAGGTCGAACGCGCCGCCGCGACCGGGCCGAAGCCGATCGATTTGGAAAAGGTGCGCGCGGAGCTTTCCGAGAAGCTCAAGCGGACGGCGACCGATGATGATGTCTTCTCGCACCTGATGTACCCGCAGGTGTTCGCGGACTTCGCGAAGCACGCGCAGACGTACAGCGATGTCTCGGTGCTGCCGACGCCGGCGTTTTTCTACGGCCTCAAGCCGGGCGAGGAAATTTCCGTCAGCATCGAGGAGGGCAAGGTTCTGATCATCCGCCTCATCTCGATCGGTCAGCCGGACAAGGACGGACGACGCGCGATCAGTTACGAGCTCAACGGCATCGGCCGCGAGACGTTCATTCTCGACAAGAACGTCGCTCCGAAGACCAAAGCTCGCCCGAAGGCCGACCTCAACGATCCGATGCAGGTCGCGGCGCCGATTCCCGGATTGATCGCGCAGTTGCAGGCTTCCGTCGGCACCAAGGTCAAAAAGGGCGACAAGCTCCTCATGATGGAAGCGATGAAGATGCAGAACACGGTCTACGCTCCCTGCGACGGCATCGTGGCCGAGCTGCACATCGCCCTCGGCGACACGGTCGAGGCGAAAGATCTGCTGATCAAGATTCGCGCGGCCGGATGATTGTTGATGTAGGGCGGGGTCGGCGACCCCGCCCTACATCAACCCTTCGGCAGTTTTCCCGCCAGTCGCCACCGGCGCAGTGCCGCGCCCGTGAGCGAGCGCGGCTCGTTTTCGAGGTCGGCACGCGTGCCGGCGAAAAGCAGTTCTCCGCCTTCGCGGCCGCCGCCGGGGCCGAGATCGATCACCCAGTCGGCTAGATTAATCACGTCGAGGTTGTGCTCGATGATGATCACGGTGTTGCCGGCGTCGCGCAGCTTGAAGAGCAGGTCCATCAGCTTCTGGATGTCGGTCCAGTGCAGGCCGGTCGTCGGCTCGTCGAGGATGTAGAGCGTCGAGCCTTGCTGACGTCGGCTGAGCTCGAGTGAGAGCTTGATGCGCTGTGCTTCGCCTCCGGAGAGCGTCGTCGCCGATTGCCCGAGCGTGAGGTAACCGAGGCCCACGGCGTCGAGCGTTTCGAGCTTGTCGATCACGCGCGGGATATTGCGGAAGAGCCGGATGGCTTCGCGCACGGTCATGTCGAGCACGTCGGCGATCGACTGGCCGTGAAAGAGAATCTCGAGCGTCTCGCGATTGAAGCGTCGTCCGCCGCAGCTCGGGCACGGAGCGTAGGCGTCGGGCATGAACTGCATGTCGAGCTTGATCACGCCGTCGCCCTGGCAGCGCTCGCAACGTCCGCCGCGCACGTTGAAGGAAAAACGGCTCGGCTTGTAGCCGCGCACTTTCGCCAGCGGCACCTGGGCGTAGAGGTCGCGCAGGAGCGGCAACAGGTCCACGTAACTCGCCGGGTTCGAGCGCGGGCTGCGGCCAATCGGCTCCTGGTCCACCTGCACGAGCTTCTCGAAGAAATCGAGGTTCTCGATGTGCCGGTGCTTGGCGGGCAGAGATTTCGCCCCGTTCAGCTTCCGCGCCGCCTGCGCCGCGAGGATGTCGAGGACGAGCGTGCTCTTGCCGGAACCGCTGACGCCGGTAACGCACGTCAGCAAGCCGAGGGGAAATTTCGCGTCGATGCCGCGCAGATTGTTCGCCCGCGCCTCGCGCACGGTGAGGAACGCGTTGTCGGGTTCTTTCAATTTCGCATCGCGCACGACGGACATCTTGCGCGCGAGATACGGGCCCGTCCGCGACTGTTTCGCCGAAAGCTGCATGCACACCTCGGGTGTGCCTTGAAACAGCAACTGCCCGCCCTCCACGCCCGCCTCGGGCCCGAGCTCGATGATCTCGTCCGCCAGCCGCATCGTGTCTTCGTCGTGTTCGACCACGAGCACCGTGTTCCCGCGATCGCGCAACGCGGTGATCGTCTCGAGCAGTTTCTGATTGTCGTGCGGATGCAGGCCGATGCTTGGTTCATCGAGCACGTAGATCACACCCACGAGCCCCATGCCAAGTTGCGTCGCCAACCGCACGCGCTGCGCCTCGCCGCCGGAGAGCGTGCCGTAATCGCGATCGAGGGTCAGATAGCCGAGGCCGGTTTCGAGGAGGAAGTGCAACCGCTGTTCGACACCGGTGACGACTTCGCGGAGGGCGACGCTGTCGCCGTACTTTGCCACCAGATCGCGGCTGAATGCCTGCGCGGCAGCAACGTCGTTGGCCATGAATTCCGGGTAGGTCAGGTCTCTGACCTGACCATTTGGATTTGAATCCGGCTTCGGGGTCAGGTCGGAGACCTGACCTACTTTGATCCGGACCGCCCCACTCCGCGCATTCAGCCGCGTCCCGTGGCACTCCGGACACTCGCCGCTGATCATGAACGTCGTCAGCCGCGCGCGGAAGCCCTCGCTGTCGGTGTGACGGAAGCTCTCCTCCAGATCCGCGATCACACCCGAAAACGGCATTGCCTTGGCCTCGCGCATGCGGCGGAGCTTGAAGGCGAATTGCCGCTCGCCCGCGCCGTGCAGGATCACGCTTCGCGTCTCGTCCGGCAGTTTTTTCCAAGGTACGTCGGGGTCGAAGGGCAGTTGCTCCGCGAGCTGCTTGAGCAGCGCGTTGTGCTTGATGATGAGATTTTTTCCGCCGATGCGCCACGGCTTGAGCGCGCCCTCGCGCACGGACTTCTCCGGGTCGGCCACGATGAGCTCCGGCACGAATTTGAGTTTGCGGCCAATGCCATCGCAGGTCGGACATGCGCCTTCGCGATGATTGAAGGAGAAATGTCGCGGCGTGAGCTTCTCAAAGACGTCACCGCAGACTTCGCACGCGAGCGACTGGCTGAGGGACAGCTCGCGCCACGGCGCGTCTGGCGTCTTTTGCGCCAGCACGAACGCGCGATCCTTGCCTTCGCGAAACGCCAGCTCGAGCGAGTCGGCGATTCGACTGCGTTGATCCAGCGTCGCCACCAGGCGGTCGACCACGAGATCGACCGCAATTTCCTTCACCCCGGATCCGACCGGCATGAGGCGCGAGTCGTCGAGATTCTTGATTTCACCGTCGAGCCGCACGCGTTGAAAACCCCGCTGGCGCAGTCGCGGCAGCTCGTCGCGCAACACGCTCGGCTTCGCTCGCACCGCCGGCGCGAGCAGCATGATGCGTTCGCCCGGACACTCCGCGAGAATCCGCTGCACGTTGTCGTCGAGCGATCGTTGCACGACGCGCCCGCCGTCCTTTGAACAAAACTGCTCACCGACCAGCGCCCAGAGGAGCTGCGCGTAATCGGCAATCTCCGTCGATGTCGCGATGGTCGTGCGCGGTCCGCTCGCGACCGTGCGTTGCTCGATGGCGAGCACCGGCGAGAGGCCGTGAATAAAATCGACGTCCGGCCGTTTGAGTTGGTCCAACACCTGCCGGGCCGAGGCGCTGAGCGATTCGATGTACTTGCGATAGCCCTCGGCGTAAATCGTATCGAACGCTAGCGACGACTTGCCCGAGCCGCTCGGGCCGGTGATGACGACGAGCTTCCCGCGCGGGATGCGCAGCTCGAGGTTCTTCAGATTGTGCTCGCGCGCGCCTTTGACGTGAATGTGGCTGGCCACCTGCATGAGTGGAATCGGCAACGTTGCGGAAAACGGCGGGGCGTCAACGTAGCGTGGGCATTCTGCCTGCGAAACGCCACGGTCGCGGGCAGGATGCGCGCGCGACGGTGCAAACCGCTCGCGCCGGGAAATCTTCCTTCTTGCCCCGACCGACACCGCGCGCCGATTCTTGAACGCAACACCCTCACGCTGCTGCCCCCGCTCGCGTTCACGCCCAATGCGCGCGGAAAAAAAGTCCCTTTGTTTCATGAACGCTCTTCTGTCTCTTCGCGTTTCGCGGTCCATCACGCGCACCGCGTTCGCCGCCGCGCTCGCGGCCACGCTCCTCGCACCACCGACGCGTGCCGTGCAATTCACCTGGGGCGAGGTCAAGGGCACTTTCGACACCACCCTCTCCTTCGGCGGCCTTTACCGGCTGCAGCGTCCGGATCCGGATTTGTACGGCATCACCAACACGTTCGATGGCGTCCCGGGCCGGCAGACGTCGGTCAACACGGACGATGGCAATCTCAACTACAGCAAGGAATGGGTATCGGAGCTCCTCAAGGGCTCGCACGATCTCGAGGTGAAGTGGCATGACTACAGCGCGCTGATCCGCGGCTACTGGTTCAAGGATTTCCAGGCCAACGACACGCTGCGCACGCCGCTTTCCGAGCAGGCGAGGGACCGCGTGGTGCGCGGCGCCGAGTGGCTCGACCTGTATGCCCGCGCCAAGTACACGCTGCCCGGCAACATCCCGTTTGATCTCCGCATCGGCCGCCAGGTGTTGAGCCTCGGCGAGAGCACGTTCATTCCGAACGGCATCAACGTGGTCAACGCGGTGGACCTTTCCAAGCTGCGCGTGCCTGGTTCCGAGCTGAAGGAAGCGCTGCTCCCGGTGAACATGGTCCGCGCCTCGGTCGGACTCACGCCCAGCCTCAGCCTCGAGGCGTTCTGGCTCCTGGAGTTTCGCCGCAACGAGCTCGAGCCGGCCGGCTCGTATTTTTCCACGACCGATTTCGCATCCCGCGGCGGCAGTCAGGTCTGGCTCGGTTTCGGCAGCATCCCCGACCTCGGCAGCACGCTCGGGTTCATCACGCGCGACAAGGATCGCGAAGGCGGCAACTTCAACCAAGGGGGCCTCTCCGCGCGGCTGCTGGTGGAGAAGCTGAACAACACCGAATTTGGTTTCCACTACGCACGCTATCACAGCCGCTCGCCGGTCATCAGCGCGCGCGCCCCGACCACGGCGGTGAATCGCGATCTCACGGGGCCGCTGACGGCGGCATTCATTCGCGGAGGCGTGCCCGCGGCGCAGGCCGGCCCGCAGGCGGCGGCGATTTTCGCCCTGATCGTCCGCTCGCAAACCGCGCCGCAGACGCTCACGCCGGTCGAGCTCGCCACGCTGCAGAGCGCTCCGATTCAAGCCGCCATCGCCGGCGCGCAGCAAATCGCGCTGCTCACCGCCGCGTCCACCGGCAAGTACTTCACCGAGTATCCCGAGGGCCTCGACATGTGGGGCGCGAGCTTCAACACGTCCCTCGGCCGCACCGGCATGTCGTTGCAGGGCGAAATCTCGATGAAGGACCACGTCCCGTTGCAGGTCGACGACGTGGAGCTGCTCTTCGCCACGCTTTCGACGCTCGCTCCGCAATTCGGCGCCGCGAACCAGATCGGCAGTTTTCCCGGGCAACTCGGGCGCGAGGTCAGCGGTTATCGCCGCCACCGCGTGTGGACGGGGCAGAGCACGTTGACCAAAGTCTTCGGCCCTATGCTCGGCGCGCAGCAGTTCACCCTGCTGGGCGAATTGGGCGCGGTGTGGGTGAAACTGCCGGACAAGAGCGTGCTGCGCTATGATGGGCCCGGGAGCTTTTCTTCCGGGTCTGCGGCCGCGATGACCACGGCCGGATTCCCCACGGTCCCGGCGACGCCGGCCGCGGCCTTCGCCGACAAATTCTCGTGGGGTTACCAGGTGCTCGGCCGGCTGGATTACAACAACGTCTTTCCCAACGTGAACATGCAGCCGACCCTGGCCTTCACGCATGACGTGCGCGGCAACACCCCGCTCCCGCTCGGCAACTACGTGCGCGATCGGCGCAGCGTGAACCTCGCGGTGGAGTTCACGTACCGGCAGGCCTGGTCGCTCGAGCTGCGCTACGTGAACTTCTTCGGCGCCGGCCGGTACAATCTCCTCGGTGACCGCGATTACTTCGCGACCACGGTGAAATATTCATTCTGAGGAATCCGCCATGAAGATATTTCGAGCCTTCCTCCTGTCTCCCGTCCTCTGTCTCCTGTCACCTGCGGCGCACGCCGCGGTCAGCGAAGCCGAAGCCGCCCGCCTCGGTCGCGACCTCACGCCCCTCGGCGCGGAAATGAAGGGCAACGCGGACGGCACCATTCCCACGTGGGAGGGCGGCATCACCGCGCCTCCGGCGGGCTACCAACGGGGCATGCACCACCCGGATCCCTATGCGTCGGACCAGCCGCTCTACACGATTACGTCGGCGAACATGGGGCAATACGAGGGCCGCCTCACCGCGGGACACGTCGCCGTGCTGAAGGCGTATCCGGATTACAAGCTCATCGTTTACCCGACGCATCGCAGTGCCGCGAATCCCCAGCGAATTTACGACGCGACCCGGCGCAACGCGACCTCCGCCCGGCTCGTCGACGGCGGCAACGGCCTCAGCGGCGCCATCGGCGGCGTGCCGTTTCCGATTCCGCAGAGCGGCCTCGAGGTGGTGTGGAACTTCCTCACGCGCTACCGGGGCGTCACCGCGGAGCGCCACATCGACCAGGCGGCGGTCGAGCGCGGCGGGGGGTACCAGCTCGTGAAGTTCGAGGACGAGTTTCTCTTCAACTACGCGAGTCCCGACGCCACCGCGGCCGAGTTGGAAAAGGACAACACGATGATCTGCTTCAAGCAGCGAGTGGTCGCACCGGCGCGCGTTGCGGGCACGATCCTGCTCGCGCAGGAAACGATGGATCAGGTGAAGGAGCCGCGCCGCGCCTGGGTCTACAACGCCGGCCGCCGCCGCGTCACGCGTGCCCCGAATATCGCCTACGACAATCCCGGCACCGCTGCCGATGGGCAGCGCACGAGCGATCAGTTCGACATGTATAACGGCGCGCCGGATCGCTACGATTGGACGATCGTCGGCAAGAAGGAGATCATTGTCCCCTACAATTCCTACAAGCTGCACAGCGATCACCTGAAGGTCGCCGACATCCTGAAGCCGCTGCACATCAACCAGGACCTCGCGCGCTACGAGCTGCACCGGGTCTGGGTCATCGACGCCAAGGTCAAGGCCGGCACCTCCCACCTCTACGCGCGGCGCACGTTCTACATCGACGAGGACTCGTGGCAGATTCTGGTGGCTGACCAATACGATGGCCATGGCGCGATGTGGCGCGTTTCCGAGGCGCACTGCATCAATTACTACGACGCGCTGACCTTCTGGAGCACGCTCGAGCTGCACCTCGATCTTCAGAATGGCCGCTATCTCGCCATCGGCCTCGACAACGAAAATCCGATGTACGACTTCACGATCAAGCGAACGATGGCCGATTTCACGCCCGCGGCGCTGTCCCGTGAAGGGACCCGATGAGCGCGTAGCACGGGCAACCTGCCCGTGCTCCTGGCCAGCGAACTTTCTTCCGTCGCTCGAACGCGGGCAGGAGGCCCGCGCTACGCTCCGACGTCCCTCGGCGATTCTTTCGATTATCGGCTATGGCCTGTTGGCTATGACGCGCCCCGCGAGCGCGGCCGACCCTCTCCTCCTCGGTGCCGCCGCCTGCGGCGATGCCATCGTGGCCGTCGGTGAACGCGGCACGATCGTGCGCTCAACCGATAATGCGCGGAGCTGGCAGGAGCTCGCGCGCCCCGTACGCGCGACGTTGACGGCGATCAGCTTCGCGCCGCCCGAGGGCACGCCCGCGGCGAATTCCTCCACACCAGGTTGGGCGGTGGGCCACGATGCGGTCGTTCTCGGCAGCAACGACGGCGGCCGCACTTGGGTGAAGCAGTATCAAGGCGAGAAGCTCGAGGATTCGTTCCTCGACGTGCTCGCACTCGACGCGCAACACGTGATCGCCGTCGGCGAGTTTGGCTTGTACGCCGAGTCGGCCGATGCCGGCCAAACGTGGACGCGCCGCCAAATCTCGCCCAAAGACGGCCGGCTCAATCGCATCAGCGTCGGACCGGCCGGCACGCTCTACCTCGCGGGTGAGCGCGGGATTTTGCTCCGCTCCGGCGATCACGGCGCGACTTGGAATGCTCTCACCGCGCCGGCCCGCGGATCGTTTTACGGCGTGCTCGCGCTCGATCGACGGACGCTTCTCGCCTATGGGCTCCTCGATCACGTGTATCGCTCGATCGACGACGGCGCTTCGTGGCAGCCGCTCGCGACTCCGCAGCAGGTTTTGCTGGCCACGGCGCTGCGGTTGAAAAGCAACACGCTCGTCCTCGCCGGCGCCCCCCGCACCACGCGGATCAGTCGCGATTACGGCAAGACCTTCGCGGCCCTGGATGGCGCGCCGGCGACGGCCATCGCGGCGCTGCTGGAGCTGCCCGGCGGCGAGATTCTCGCGCTGGGCGAAGCGGGGGCAACGGTGATTCGGAATCCGAAATGAAGGCGCCCGCTACTGTCGCAATTTACGCCAGTCGTGGCGGCATAGTAGGTCAGGTCTCCGACCTGACCCGTGCAATCGGCAGCGCAGGCGGGTCAGGTCGGAGACCTGACCTACTCTCAGCTTGCATTCGGGGACGATAGCCGGCGGCCCATGCGCTCCCCGCTCGAATCCTTCACCGCCTGGATGTTTCGCCACCGCACGCCGCTGGTGATCGTCTTCGCCGTGCTCACGGGCGGGATGGCTTGGTTCGCCGCGCATCTCCGGGTCGACGCGAGCTTCCACAAATCGCTCCCGCTCCAGCACGAGTACATCCGCACGTTCCTGAAACACGAGCGGCAGTTCGGCGGGGCGAATCGCGTCATCGTCGCTCTGCAGACGAAGCACGGCGATATCTTCACGCCGCAGTTTTTTGCCGAGCTAAAAAAGGTGACCGACGAAGTCACGTTTCTCCCCGCCATTGATCGGGCGCAGGTGTATTCGATTCGCACGCCGAACGTCCGCTATCTCGAAGTGATCGACGAGGGCCTGCGCGCGGGCAACATCGTGCCGGCGGATTTCCCGGCGCAGCCGAATGCGGCCGATTTCGAACGCGTGCGCGCGAACATCCTCGCTTCCGGCCGTCTCGGCCAGCTCGTCGCGAACGACTTTACCGCCGCCATCGTCATCGGCCAGCTCGTCGAAATCGACCCGCAGACAAAGCAGAAAGTCGACTACACGCGCGTCGCCCAAGGCCTCGAGGCGATTCGCGCGCGCGTTGAGCGCGAGAGCGGCGGCGAGATCACCGTGCATATCGTGGGCTTCGCCAAATTCATCGGCGACATCGACGCCGGCGCCCACGCGGTGCTCATGCTTTTCGGCGTATCCATCGTCATCACCGCGCTGCTCGTCTGGCACTACGCCGGCCGATGGAAGCTCGCCGCCGCGCCGATCGTTTGCTCCCTCGTCGCCGTGGTCTGGCAACTCGGCGCCCTCACCGCGCTCGGCTACGGCATCGATCCGTTTTCGATTCTCGTGCCGTTCCTGGTGTTCGCGATCGGCGTGAGCCATGGCGTGCAGAAGATCTGCACGTTTCGCAACGAGGTGTTCAAGGGCCAGGACGGCCCGACGGCCGCGCGCGCGGCATTCATGCAGCTCATCCTGCCTGGCATCGTCGCGCTGCTGACCGACACCGTCGGTTTCATCACGATGCTCGTGATCAAGATTCCGACGATTCAGGAGCTCGCCATCACCGCGAGCCTCGGGGTGAGCGTGATCGTGCTCACGAATTTTTTCCTGCTGCCGTTGCTGCTGTCCTACCTGCGCCTCCCGCCTTCGTACGCGCAATGGGTGGCGGCCCGCCGCGCGCAAGGCGATGCGTTCTGGCGACGGCTCGTCACCGCGATGCAACCCGGACCTTCACTGCTCATCATTCTGGTCGGCGTCGGCCTCGGCGTGTTCGGTGAGTGGAAAGCGGGACAGATCCGCATCGGCGACACGCAGGCCGGCCGGCCCGAGCTGCGCCCGCAATCGCGCTACAACGAGGACACGCGCGTCATCACGTCGAAGTTCAATATCAGCGTCGATGTCCTGTCGGTCATCGTGGAAACCGTCCCCGACGCGAGCGTCGACTACGAGGTCATGAGTTTGATGGACGAATTCGCGGGCGAAATCGGCCGTGTGCCCGGCGTGCAGTCCGTTGTCTCGCTCGCCTCGATCGCGCGCATCTACAACGCGTACCTGAACGAAGGTTCGCTGAAATGGCGCATTCTCCCGCGCAACAAGCAGGCACTGGCGCAAGCCGTGTATCCAGTGGAAACGTCTTCCGGCTACCTCAACACCGACGCGAGCGTGATGCCGATTCAGGTTTTCCTCGCCGACCACAAGGCCGAGACGTTGCAGGCCGTCACCGAGGCGGTGAAGTCCTTCGCCGTGGCGCATCCCTCGTCCAAGGCGAAATTCCTTCTCGCCAGCGGCCCCGCCGGCGTGATGGCCGCGACCAACGAGGTCGTGCACGCGGCCGAGCGTCCGATTCTGCACTGGGTCTTTGGTGCGGTAATCGTGTTGTGTCTGATCACGTTCCGCAGCGCGCGCGCGACGCTCTGTATCGTCGTACCGCTCGCGATCGTGAATTACCTCGCGTATGCGCTGATGGTTTACCTCGGAATCGGATTGAAGACATCGACGCTTCCGATGGTCGCGCTCGGCGTGGGCATCGGCGTCGATTATGGCATCTACATTTTCGCGCGGTTGCAGTCGGCGCTGCGCCGCGGCGCGTATTTCGAAGACGCGATGTACGGCGCGCTCAAGGACGCCGGGGCGGCGGTGGTCTTCACCGGTCTGACGCTGGCGATCGGCGTAAGCACGTGGGTTTTCTCGAGCCTGAAATTCCAGGCCGACATGGGCCTCCTGCTGACCTTCATGTTTCTGGTGAACATGGTCGGCGCGATCATCCTGCTGCCCGCGATGGCGCGATGGTTCTGGCGCCACCACAGCGGGCAAACCACCGCGCCGTTTCGGTAGGGCGGCGGAGCCGTTGCCGCCGGAGTTTTTCTTATCCGTAACCGGCGCGGAACGGAGTCCGCGCGCTACCGAGGAATTTTAGCCCGCCTTTTCCACATCAAAAACGCTGGCCTCTGCCGTGAGTCTGCTGTCCCCTGTCGCCCGTCTCCTGTCTCCCGATACCCGTGTCCGCTGAGCCGCAAACTCCGATCCTGACCGACAGCCAGCGGCGCGTCGTGGGATTTGCGCTGACCCAACTCGCGTTCCTCGGCTCCATCGCGCTGATCATCGCGGCGGTGGTGGTGCTCGGCCGGCTGCTGTCGTTCTTCTCCGGCGTGATCTGGCCGCTCGCGGTGGCAGGCGTGTTGGCGTTGATTCTGCGGCCCCTGGTCGAGTCGCTGGAACGAAAGCTCGGCCTGCGTCGCCTGACGGCGGTGGTCCTCTTGTACGGCGTGTTCGTGCTGCTCGCGGGCGGCGTGCTCTTGCTGCTCGTGCCGCCGCTCGTCACGCAGGTCATCGATTTCGTGGCGTATCTGCCGACGCTGTGGGAGCAGGCGGTGAACTACGTCCAGGCGCACTATCCGGACTGGATTGCGCTGGCCAAGCGACAGCTCGCCAACCCGAACGTCAAGAGTATCGCCGACAGCGTTACGGTGGAAAGCAAGACGTTGTTCGCGCATGCGATTCCGTCGTTGCGGGCGGCGTTCGGCGGACTGATCGGCGTCTTCGCCTTCGTCACGCACCTCGCGGTCATCCCGGTCTATTTGTTTTTCTTCCTGCTGATGCGCGGCGAACCCACGCCCAAGCTCGGCACGCACCTGCCCTTCCTCCGCGACAACGTGCGCGAGGACGTCGTGTTTCTCGCGAGCGAGTTCGTCGACATCGTCATTTCGTTTTTCCGCGGACAACTCGTGATCGGGCTCTGCATGGGCGTGTTGTTCGCGATTGGTTTCTCGATCGTGGGCCTCAAGTTCGGGCTCTTCATCGGCCTGGCGCTGGGCGTGCTCAACATCGTGCCGTACCTCGGCACCATCCTCGGGCTCACGGTCGCGCTCCCGCTGGCGTTCTTCCAACCCGGCGGCGGATGGCAGCTCGTGGGCATGGTCGTGGTCGTGAAGCTGATCGTGCAGTGCATCGAAAGCTGGATCCTCACGCCGAAAATCATGGGCCATCAGACCGGCCTGCATCCGGCGGCGATTATCTTCGCGGTGTTTTTCTGGGGCACGGCGTTTGGCGGGATTCTCGGCATGCTGCTCGCCGTGCCGCTGACCGCGTTCTTCGTGACAGCGTGGCGGCTGGCGAAGCGGAAGTATTTTCGGCCAGCCTTCGCCGGGCCTGCGGTGGGCAAGCCGGGCCATGGCTGAAGCCCGCGCGCGGCCGGCACCCGACGAGTGCGCCAACTGTGGCGCGGAGATCCCCCGCGGTGCGCGGGCGTGTCCGGAGTGCGGCGCAGACGAGCGCACCGGCTGGCGCGAGCAGTCGGTGTACGACGGATTGGATTTGCCGGAGGAAGCGTTCGAGGACGAAGCCTCCGGCAAGATCAAGAAGCTCAACCGCGGCATCGCCTGGTACTGGTGGTGCGTGGCGATCGTGCTCGTGGTGATGTTGATACTCGGGGCGGTGGCGTTTCGCTGAATGGAGTGGCGCTTCGCAAGCGCCGCAAACTGTGACGCGGGCGGCACGGCGGCGGTTCGAAACCGCCACCACTCTCCAGCCGACGAGTTTTCCTCTCCGTCCGCTTGAGCCTCGCGCCTAACGCCTAAAGCTTACCGCCTTTCGCCTTCATGTCCTGGCAGGTGGAGTTCCGCGCGGGTGTCTGGCTGCCACAAATCGAGTGGTGGCTCGACGCGCATTTTCCGCAGACCCGGAGCTTCATCTCGCATGCCCACTCGGATCACATCGCGCCGCACGGCGAGATTCTCTGTTCGAACGGCACCGCGCGGCTGCTCCAAGCCCGCATGCCCGCCGGCGTTGCGCCGCGCATTGAACATGTTCTGCCCTTTGGCCAGGGCGAGCAGCTCACGGCGGATTGCGCGGTTACGCTGCATCCCGCGGGACACATCTACGGCTCGGCGCAGTCTCTGCTCGCACACGACACACACGGCACCTTGCTCTACACGGGAGATTTCAAGCTGCGCGCCGGACGCTCGGCGGAGCCATGCGCGATGCCGCACGCCGACGTGTTGATCATGGAGACGACCTTCGGCCGGCCGCATTACATCTTCCCGCCAAATGACCGTGTGCTCGCGGACATCGCTGCGTTTTGTCAGTTCGCGCTCGACGACGGCGAGACGCCGATCCTTTTCGGCTACAGCCTGGGCAAGAGCCAGGAGCTGCTGTGCGGCCTCGCGGAGCACAACCTGCCCATCATGCTGCATCCGCAGACGCTCCGGTTGACGCGCATCTACGCCGAGATGGGCATCCGGTTCCCCGCGTATCGAGAATTCAATGCCGCGGAAGTCGCGGGACACGTCGTGATCTGTCCGCCCCAATCGAACCAGTCCGCGTTCGTCCGGCAGATGCATCGCCGCAAAACCGCCATCATCACCGGTTGGGCGATGGATCCCGGCTCGATTTACCGCTACCAGGTCGACGCCGCGTTTCCCCTCTCCGACCACGCCGACTTTCCCGACCTGTTGCGCTTCGTCGAGGCGGTGAACCCGCGGCGCGTCCTCACGTTGCACGGTTTCGCGCAGGATTTCGCCACGACGCTGCGCAAGCTCGGGATCGAAGCGTGGGCGATCGGTGAAGACAACCAGCTCGAGCTGGGGATCAGCCGGAGTGGCGGTTTTCAACCGCCGCCCGATCATTTCGCGGCTCCAGCGGCGGCGGTTGAAAACCGC
>JADMIO011418002.1_pt1 | contig 32844 bp, 32 predicted proteins | sample 8958161 | NCBI WGS metagenome assembly JADMIO01 (sample SAMN16585339, study PRJNA669376) | soil metagenome | isolation source: Crop rotation soil | place: USA: Cullars Rotation, Alabama | collected 2011
CAACTTGTCCACGTGGAATTCTAAGCTTAGGATCCCAATGTGCTGGAAAGTCGGACTGCGCTGGAATATTTGCCACGTCGCACCGAGACCGATCCGAAGAAGATCGCCGAGCGGGCGCGGGAAAAGGAAATTATTAAACGCCGTTTGGAACGCCGATGCGAAGAGGCGCCGGAAGTGGTGAGTGCGATTAATCAGGCGGTCGAGGAGGCCAACGGTCGGCCGGGGAATCCGCGAACTTTCGACAAACTGGACGAATTATTGAATGCTCAGGCATATCGTCTCGCGTTTTGGCGAGTCGCCGCCGAGGAAATCAACTATCGTCGTTTCTTCGACGTCAACGATCTTGCGGCGATTCGTCAGGAAGAACCGGAAGTTTTTGAAACTACTCACCGGCTGCTTCTCGAGTTGGTCCGCACCGGCGCGGTGACGGGCCTGCGAGTCGATCATCCGGATGGATTATATTTGCCGCGCGAGTATTTCGAGAAGCTTCAACGGCGTTGCTCAGAGGTGTTGGGGGTAACAGCAGCAAAGCCTGGTCCCTCGATTTATATGGTCGTCGAAAAAATCTTGAGCGGCGATGAACCCCTGCGGGAAAATTGGCCGATTCACGGCACGACTGGCTACGATTTCGCCAGCGACATTGCTCAAGTGCTAGTCGACCACGGCGCCGAAACCGAAATGACCAGGTCGTTCCGCAAATTTGTCGGCCACTCGATGCATTATGGGCATCTGGCTTATGCCAAGAAACGTCTGGTTATGCGACTGGCGCTCGCCAACGACGTGAACGTCCTCGGCAATATGCTGGACCGCTTGTCAGAGCAAAACCGATGGTTTCGAGATTTCACCTTACAAGCCCTCATCCTAGCGGTCCGCGAAACCATTGCCTGTTTTCCCGTTTATCGGACTTATCTTGAACCTAACCGACCAGTTACTGACGAAGACAGACAGGTAATCGAGCGGGCGATTTCTTCGGCGAAGCGTCGTAACCCGGGGATCGAAGCATCAGTTTTTAATTTTTTGCGCGAGGTTTTACTGCTGCGTTTCCCGGAGAACATGGAAGAGCAGGCGCGCGAAGAGCAAATTCAATTCGTACTGAAGTTCCAACAGGTGACCGGGCCGGTAATGGCCAAGGGGGTCGAGGACACGGTATTCTATATTTACAACCGCCTCATCGGACTGAATGAAGTTGGCGGGGAGCCACAACAGTTTGGAATTACGGTGGATCGGTTCCACGAACGCAGTTCTCAACGGCAAAGTCATTGGCCGGCAACGCTGCTGGCAACGTCGACCCACGACACCAAGCGCGGGGAAGACGCCCGGGCCCGAGTGCTCGCGATTTCTGAGTTGCCGGAGTTGTGGCGACGATCCGGGCCGCGATGGCGCGCCGCCAACCGGCGATGGAAAAAGCAAATCGAAGACCAGGAGGCGCCTGATTCAAACGAGGAATATTTGCTTTATCAAACGCTTCTCGCGACGTGGCCGTTGGAGAACTCTGGCGGGGCGGTTGCACAAGTCGACCAGCGCTACATCGAACGGATCCAAGCCTACATGGCGAAAGCGTTGAATGAAGCCAAGCTAAACACCAGCTGGATCCAGCCGAATGACGAATGGCTCGATGCCACGAAAAACTTCGTCGCGAAGATCCTGGAACCGGCACCCAAGAACAAGTTTCTGCCGGCATTTCTCCCGTTCGCAGAACAGGTCGCCCGATTGGGAGTAATCAATTCGCTCTCTCAAACATTATTGAAACTTACCGCGCCGGGTGTGCCAGACATTTATCAGGGCAGCGAGCTATGGAATTTTTCGCTCGTCGATCCCGACAACCGCAGACCGGTCGATTATAAATTGCGGGCCGAGATGCTCTCCGGTTTATCTGACAAAACACCGCAGCAACTTTTACAATGCTGGCCGGACGGAAGCATCAAAATGCTCATCACTCAGCGCACCCTTAACTACCGATTGGAGCATGTCGCTCTGTTCAGGCGCGGAAAGTATCTGCCGTTGCGCGCAGCTGGGACGTTCGCGGATTGTTGCCTTGCCTTCGCCCGAGAACTTGCGGACGAAAGAGTGGTGGTGATCGCGCCCCGGCTCTCGTCACGGGTCGGATTTCCGCCAATTGCCGATCGCTGGAAGGATACAGCGATCGAATTACCTGAGGGGTTCCCGCTCCAACGGTGGCGCGAAGTCCTTACCGGTCATGAATTTCGAATCAAGGAACGACGGTTACGGATGTCCGACGTGATGGCGGTCCTGCCCGTGGCGATCCTGGCCAGTTAGTGTTGGGCCCCGCGCGCAAATCGGTCCGCCAAGTCACTGACCCACTGCGAAAAGTTGCCGAGATTTTTCGCGAGGTCTGCTCCGAAACTCACAAATGTGATGTGCGGCGAGGCGATGATGAGAAGCGCCGACAAAAGAACAAGATTCATCAGATAGATCACAACCAGCGAGAAAAACGTCCCGTGATCGCGCAGGTCGGTCTGGTTCTTGGGGATCATCCAGCAGGTGAAGGTAAAATGAAAAGCCCAGGTAATCCCAATCACCGCGTAAAGGATCTTTCCGTAAGGTTGCATGTTATAAAACAAACTTAGCACTCCGTAAGTCGCGATCGCGAGAATGCTGTAGAACGGGAAAAAATAGGGCGCGAGCGCGATCCAGAAGTTGGTGCGATTGGTAATGATGTGACCTCCATCGCGGCCCACCCGAAAACGGCTGACCCTGCCGCCCATTAGCCAAACCCAAACCGCGTGGGTGAGCTCATGTCCGAAAACGTAAAGCAGAATCGGCCGGGGCAATCCGATGAACGCGATCAGCCAAAGGATTACGCCTAACGAAAAGAACCAAAACGGTTCGGCGGCCCACAAATGTTCGGCGACTGTCGCGCGGGCGAAGGCTGTGAAAAATGTTTGGGTGAGGACCGCGCAGACTGGGACCAGAAAAATTCCAAAGACGAACTTCACCCACCGCGTCGGCACCAGATAAGTGCTCGGCGCCGGGGCGCGTCGCGTGGTCGGGACCACGTAAGGGGCAACTTTGACCCCCCGCGACATTTTGCGGCCGCGCACCATACCGTCTCTTCCTTTCATGGCCGCGATGTTAGCGCAATTCGCTTGCAGTTGTCATCCGGGGGAATCGGTTAGGGCAAGAGTAAGACGGGCCGGAAGAGGAAGAGTTAAGCCCGACCCATGTAGGCGCCGGTGCGAGTATCGATCTTAATCGTTTCGCCCTCTTTGATAAACAGAGGGACATTGATCGTTTTTCCGGTTTCCAGTTTGGCTGGCTTGGTGACGTTGCTGGCGGTATCACCGCGCACGCCGTCGGCGGATTCAACAACTTTGAGACTGACCGAGGCTGGCATTTCGATTTGGACTGCCTTGCCTTCAGCATAGAGCACCTGGATGGCAGTGTTCTCCACCAAAAAGTCCTTGGCATCCCCGATCAAATTATCGTGCAGCGTGACGGTATCGTAAGTCTCCGGGTCCATGAAATGGTAGCCGTTGTGGTCTTTGTAACTGAACTCGAGCTGTTTTCGCTCGATGTCGACCAGCTCAACTTTGTCGGTGGAACCAAATCGGACGTCCGCGCTCTTACCGGTGTTGATGTAGCGAATAATGGCTTGGACGAATGCTCGCAAGTTTCCCGGCGTCCGATGATGGACCTCGAGCACAATCGCTGTATTTCCGTTGTATTTGATCGCCATTCCCCGGCGAAGGTCGTTAGCGGCTGCTGCCATAAGAACGTTGAGAGGTTGAGAAGTTGAGGTGAATCGGTGCGCCGTCAAGCTCTTCTCAATTACTCAAAACCTGAAGCACTCAACAGCCTCTAGAGCAACTTCAAGCGGGTAAGGTCCTGGGAATCGACCACGCCGACCGGCACTTTGTCATCATCCACCACCACCAAATCGTCGATCCGATGGCTCTCCAGGAGTTTGAGAACTTCGACTGCCAGTTTGTCTTTGTGCACCGTCACCGGATTAAGCGTCATTAAATCGGCCACTAGACGCTCGCCGACTTTGGGGTCGGATTGGAAATGGCGGGCAAAGTCGCCGTGGGTAAAAATCCCGAGCAATTGGCGATCCTCCCCGGCGACCACGGCGGCGCCGGCCCGGACACTGGTCATGGCTTTAAGGACATCTCGCACCGTTGCAGTTGGCGCTACCACGGCCATCGATTCGGGTGGCCGCATCAACTGATGAACGCGCATCAGCAGGCTTCGGCCAATTTTTCCACCGGGATGAAACTTTGCGAAGTCTTCCTTGTTAAATCCGCGGGCTTCCAGCAATACCATCGCCAGGGCGTCGCCTAGAGCGAGCATGGCGGTGGTACTGGAAGTAGGGGCGAGGTTTAACGGACAAGCCTCCTGTTCAACGTTCACGTCCAGAAGCACATGGGCATTACTGGCCAGGGTTGAATTGGCGTCGCCACACATCGCGATGATCTTCACCCGAAACCGGCCAATCGCCGGCAATATCCGAACGAGTTCCTCGGTTTCGCCGCTCGAACTGAGAGCGAGGACCACATCCCCGTCCGCCAGCACGCCGAGGTCGCCATGCAACGCGTTCAAGGAATCAAGGACAACCGCAGGTGAACCAGTGCTGGTTAAAGTAGAGGCGATTTTGCTCCCAATATGTCCGGATTTGCCAACTCCCAGCACAACAACCTTGCCGCGGGCATCGACCGCGTCTTTGATCAACGCGACCGCCCGAGAAAAATCGTCCCCTAAACGCTGGCGTAACCGTTGCAACTCGCCGATCTCGAGCTCCAAAACGCGTCTGGCTTTTTCCAAATAGTCCATTTGCCTTGACAATAGTGCGTCGGAGGAGTCTAACGGGCAAGAACCGACCTTAACCGGAGAAACAATGAAGAAGCTCGTGCTATTTGGGGTTTTAATGGTGATCGCGGGCTTTGCCTCCGCCCAGTCCCCTCAACCGCAAAAGAAAACATTTGCCACTAAAACAACGCGCAAACCTCGCCCTTCCCAAACTGCGCCGCCATTACGCCGTGAAAGTACCGAAGGAAGTCTGGCTCGCGCTAGCCGCGGTGGAAACCCTCTGCAATTGTTAAATCCAAAAGCGCCCGCGGTTTACGGTCGCGCCGAGGACAATGTCTTTCTCGACCCTGACACCGGAAAGTGGAAAGGGTTCAAGCTGCTCACGATTAATTTTTAATTTGCCGTGAGGTTTGATGTCCGCCTTGCGGGCGGAGTCGTCCGGCGGCGAAGTTGATCTCAAACATTGACCGCGTCGCCAGAATCGCCGCCCGTCGTTGCATTTTACTGCGCGACGTTTCTGAAACCGGAGATGCTCCACATCTACCGGCAGATCACTGCGCTGGAGAGAGTTTTGCCGGTTGTCATCGCACAAAAGCGCGAAAATCTGGAAAAGTTTCCGTTTGAGAAAATCGACGTAGTCAAGAAACCGTGGAGCCATTTCCTTCGACGGTTTTGGTTTCGGCAAATCTGCAACAAACCATGGCAGCTATCGAAGAATGAAACAGCTCTGATTACCAGCGTTCTGAATCGGGAACAGGCTCAGGTTCTGCACATTTTCTTTGGACACATCGCAGTCCATCTTTTGCCCTTGATTCGAAAGTGGCCGAAACCGCGGGTGGTTTCGTTTCATGGCGCGGATGTGCTGGTCGACATGGATCAGCCTGCTTACCGAAAGGCGACTCGAGAAATGCTCAGCCTGGTTACGCGAGTTTTTGTCCGCGCCGAATCGCTCAAACGCGCGGTGATGGACCTTGGTTGTGATGAAAACAAAATAGACATCGTTCGAACCGGAATTCCGCTGCAGGAATTTCCATTTCGGGAGCGTGAATTTCCAGTCGACGGAAAATGGTGCTTTCTGCAGGCGAGCCGGCTCGTGCAAAAAAAAGGTATCGCGACAACACTGCATGCGTTCACGACTTTTCTGAATCACTACCCGGAAGCGACTCTGACAATCGCTGGCGAAGGTCCAATGCTCGAGGAACTCAAGGAGCTCACCGGTAAGCTGAAGATTGCGGAGCGAGTGAGATTACCGGGATTTCTTGATCCGAAAAAACTGCGCGACGTTTATTACTCTGCGCATATTTTTCTTCATCCAAGCGAAACAGGCAGCGACGGAAATCAGGAGGGCATTCCAAATTCGATGTTGGAAGCAATGGCGACCGGCCTTCCGGTTTTCGCTACCGACCATGGTGGAATTCCCGAAGCGATCGAAGATGGCGTTAGCGGGATTTTGGTTCCGGAGCGCGACCATGAAGCCCTTTCTCGGGCGTTGCTACAAGCCGCGCAAGATCCTGAACAATTGAATCGCCTCGCCCAGAACGGTGCGAACGTTGTTGCTGAGAAATTCGATCAGCAAAAACAGATCCGCGGCCTGGAGGAGATTTATTTAGGAATGATCGGCAATTCGCGAAAAGAAGATCGCTAACTGTTTGCGAATTGCCTGAAACGATACCCGCTCGGCGCCGCGCCACTGGGTTTCGACAATAGCCGTTGCCCGGGCAGCAGTATTTTTCAATAATTCGAGCGCGATACTTTTCAGTTGCGCGGTGGTGCGACCTTCTCCGCAAAAATTTGCGAAAGCGATGCGCTCGATCGCTCCATCTCCGCCCACGCAAATAGTTCGAGCAAGTAAGGCATCGCCAGCAACCTGTCCGGGCACGCGGCTGCGATCGAGTTGAAGCACGATTTTGTGCCTGGCGATTTCTCGCAAATAATCGGCGTAACCCTGGCGTTTTTCGTGGACCCGTAATTTCCCAGCCGGGAATTGCAATTCATCGAGAAGTTTGGCGCCTTTTCGGCCATCTAGGTTAAATACGGTCACGGGTTCCCCGCATTCGTTACAGATTTCCCGCGCGAGCAGCAGTGCCGCGAGGTGATTTCGCGACGGCACATCCCATTCGCGTGTTCCAACGAAGATGCCGGATTGCTGATTTGGCGCCACTGCGAAATCCCACGCCTTGTCTTCCAAAGGGTAGGGCGTTGGGATGAACCCCACGGTCGCAGCATCGTGTTTCGTCCGAACCCGGCGAAAAATCTCGGCGGCTTCGGGGGTCGTTGCCAGGCAGCCATCGGCTGCGCTAACGATCCGCAAAAATCGGCCGAGCTTTCCAGGGTCACCCAGTTGTTCGGCGATTTGGTGCAGCCCGGTTTCTTTTAACCCGACGGCGACTTTGATTTTCTCTTCCCGACAATCGGCCAGCGCGCGCTCGGTCGCACGGAAATTGCCGCGCAGTAAAAGCAGAACTGGCCGTTTTTCCTCGATCGCGTTTTTGGTTGATCGATGAACGGAACCTCGAGTGCACGCGGCGAACCCGTGAAAATTTGTCGGCGCGTGGGTCTCTGCGTCGGGCTTGGCCGGTTCGTCGAAATACTGCTCGAGATCGCGTCCTCCAGGATTGAGAACGCTGAGCCGGAAATCAGCTTCATCTTTTTCTGACATTATTGGTCGCCCGAATTTCCGGGCGAAGGCGCGACTGCTTTCAAGAGAGCACCTTGATCTACTTCGTCCATAGGGCCGACCGGCACTGCTCGCCGAATTTCCACCGGGGTCTCCTCGGGTTGTGGTTGGACCGGGATCGCTCGCAGCACTGGTTTGGCTGTTTCCCGGCGCACCTCCTCGGCTTGTTGATCTCGCGCCTCTACCGGCGCCGCTGCTTGTGCGTCGCCTTGCCCGGTTTTCTCCTCGTTAGAGACAGCTTGATCGGCCGGCGCCGCATCGATTTTCGCTGTCGCTTTGACCGAGTTGTAGGGATCGTTTTGGGCAAGCAGTGTCGGTCCCTTCAGCGCGATCGGTTTTACATCGGAAAGATCAGCTGCCGCCTGCGCGCGGGGCGCTTCGCTGGCCTGAGGTTCGGCGTCGGCGATTATTTCGGCGCGCGGTTCCCCGTGGACATTGCACGGTTCTTTGGGCATCTGCTCAGCGGTTGCAATTTCCATGTAAGTGGTGCGCTTCTGGACCAGGTTACCGGCTGGCCCTTTAATCGTGTCATAACATTTGTCCGTCGCCAGCAATCCCGATCGCGAGCAAATCTCAACTTCCTTCAAACCGGCGGGCGGTTTGATTTCGGTTGGCGGAAAATGTTCGAGCGCCGCGTTCATCACGTCCGCCCAAACCGGCATGGCGAGTTCGTGGCCAAAAGCGCCGCGATAAATTTTTTGTGGCTTGTCGAAACCAGTCCAGACTGCGCACGTAATCTTGCTGTCGTAGCCGGCGAACAGGGCATCAGTGAAATCGTAAGCGGTGCCGGTCTTTCCAGCTGCGGGGAATTTCTTCAGGCCATAGGCGGTCCGGGCGGTTTTGCCGGTGCCGCTTTCCAATGCGTCTACCAAACAAGAATGCACTTCGTAAGCCGTTTCCGGTTTAGTCACCGTGACTTTTCGGGACTCGCGCTGCGCGACCCAAACTGTGCCATCTTTTTCTTCGATCTTCTCCAAAATGTGCGGGGCCGATGGCCTCCAACCCCCATTGGGAAAAATGGTATAAGCGAGGGTTAGTTCCGCCAAGGTCACTTCGCTGCTGCCCAGAAGGGTCGCAGGATAAGGCCGGAGACTGGAACGAATTCCAGCACTTTTGCAAAGTTGCATGACATTATCGAGTCCCGCGTCCATTCCGATTCGGACCGTTGCGCCGTTCTTCGATTTCGCGAGCGCCTGCCGCGCGGTCATAGCGCCTTCGTAACGATTGTCTGCGGTCTCAGGTCCCCATTCCCCGAGGATTCCAGTCATTCCGCCGATCATTACCGCGCGGTTATCCAGTGGCGAATCTTCGACCAACGATCCGGGATACATTCCTTGCTCGAACGCGGTCGCATAAACGAAGGGCAGCATGGCAGTGCCCGCCGGGCGTTTCGCCTGCAATGCGCGGTCGTACTGATTGTGCTCGAAATCGCGACCCCCAACCAAAACCAGAACGCCGCCGCTCTCGTTATCGAGGCCTATCACCGCGCCCTGTAAATATTCAGGAGCTGGTTGGGACGAAGCGGTGCCAGCGGATTTTGCCTGCTTAAACCGCGCAGCGTACTCGGAATAAGTTTGATGATCATAGCCGGGATGCTGTTCCGCTATGTCCAAAGTTCGGCGTAACGATTCTTCCGCCACCTTTTGCAAATCGCCGTCAATCGTTGTGTAAATTCGAAAACCTTCATTCATTGCCCGATCCCAGCCGACGGCATTGATCACCTGCTGGCGAATGTAATCCACTGCATAGTTTTGCCCCTGGGCGTTTTGGCGACTGCCCACGGTTAAAGCGCGGGACTGCGCTTCCAGGCATTTGGCATTGTCGATAAAACCGAGTTCGCGCATACGAGTCAGCGCGTAATTGCGCGCCTCACGTGAGGCGGCTTTGTCACTCCATGGCGAAAGACGGTTTGGACTCTTGATTAATCCCGCCAGGGTCGCGCATTCCTCCAGAGTCATCTCCCGCGCCGGCTTGCCGAAGTAACCGCGCGCAGCTGCTTCCGCCCCATAGAGCCCGCCACCGAAATAAATTCGGTTTAGATAAAGCTCCATGATCTTTTGCTTGTTGAAATTGTCCTCGATTCGCCGGGACAGGAAAATTTCGACCAGTTTGCGTCGAAACGTTTTTCCTTTGAGAGCAAAACTGTTTCGGGCCAGCTGCTGAGTAATGGTGCTCGCGCCCTGGCGAACCCGTCCCGCCGTGACGTTCTTCAAGCTGGCCCGCAGAATTCCCCAAACTGCGTAGCCGTGATGTTTGTAAAATCGCGCGTCCTCGACCGCTACGACGGCGTTCACCAGATCGCGAGGGATTTGGTCGTATGGAATTGTCTGGCGATTCTCGACGTAGATTTGTCCGAAAATTTTGCCGTTACGGTCGAGGATCACACTAGCCGATTCCATTTGATCAAGCTTGCTCAGATCGAAGGTGGCGGCCTGATTCTTGAGATCAGCCACATTCATCGAGACATAAATCGCCAGTCCGCCGAGAACGAACGCGAGCACGGTAAGGGGCACGTAAAACTCCGGCCGCTTGTACCATCGTTCCCGAAAATAATATCCCGGCGGGGGGCTGAGATAATTGCTGGAGCGCGACTTTCTCACGGCGAAGGGAGCAAACATTCAACGCTCAGCGCCCAACATTCAACGGCCAATTCGATTCCGCTGTCCCTTGTCACGCCGAAGCTTTCAGCGTAGGCGGATTGCACATTGAACCGCGACCCCGGCAACCCCGCACTGATCGAAATCCTCCGCCGCAAGATTCAGGAAGAAGGCCCGCAGCCGTTTGCCTGGTTCATGGAACAGGTCCTATATCACCCGGAACACGGCTACTACTCGTCCGATCGCGCTACGATCGGACGCCAAGGGGATTATTTCACGAATGTCAGCATCGGCCCGTTGTTTGGACAACTTCTGGCGGCCCAGTTTGTCGAGATCTGGGAGCGACTTGGAAAGTGCCGCAAGTTTGTGATCGTCGAGCAAGGCGCGCATCATGGACAGTTCGCGCGCGATGTTCTCGAATTTTTGCGGCGGCAAGCGCCGGAATTTTTTTCGATCCTGAACTACCGAATCATCGAACCATTTCCAAGGCTGTGTGATCGCCAGAGAGCTGCCTTGAACGAATTTGGCGACACAGTGCAGTGGGACTCATCGCTCGATGAATTCCAACCTTTTGTTGGGGTTCATTTTTCGAACGAATTGCTTGATGCCATGCCGATCAACCTGCGCGGTAAATTCGTCGGATTGAACGAGGAAAATTTTGTCTTTGTCGAAAGTCCCAGCCAACAAAGCGTAAATGAATCACAAATCAATTGGATCAAAGCCGTCGCGACGAAATTAACCCGCGGATTTGTTTTGGCGATTGATTACGGGTTCCCGGAATCCCAGTTCCGTGAGGTCGTCCAGGTTCGCGCCCGTCATCGGCTGCTCGATTCGCCGTTTGAGGAAATTGGACATGCCGACATTACCTCGCACATCAACTGGACTGCCATCGCCAAAGGGGGGCTGAAAAACGGATTACGAGTTTTTGGTTTCACTGATCAGCACCACTTTTTAACTGGAATCATCTCGAACTTTCACGAATTGGTGGCGGAGGAAAAATCGAAGCGGGGGTTGCAAACGCTCCTACATCCGGAGATGCTGGGCCGGAGTTTCCAAGTCCTTGCCCTGTCGAGAGATGTCGATCTCGGAACGTCGCTCTCCGGCTTCAATTTCGCCCGTGATGCTGGGGAGACGCTCGGGCTTTGAGGTTGCATCTTGCCCGTTTCAACCTAACTTCCGACTCCTTTAACGGAGAAAACATGGCCGACGTCGGCAACAAATATCCTGAAAACGCAGCCGGCAAATTCTACGTCGATGAGCAATGCATCGACTGCGATCTTTGCCGAGAAACCGCGCCCGCCAATTTCAAACGCAATGACGATGGCGGTCACTCTTACGTTTACAAACAGCCAGAATCCCCCGAGGAGGAAGGCCTTTGTAAAGAAGCCATGGAAGGTTGCCCGGTTGAAGCGATCGGGAGCGACGGCGGCTAGAACGTCGTCGAACTGGCGGTAGAGCGACACTCTGTCGAGCCAGAAGATCGCGGCTGAAGTTTGAATCGGCTGAACGCTTCGTAGATTATTTTTGTGGGGTTCATTTTCACCATCATTGGGTTGATGGTTTCGCTGGATATCCTCTGGTGGATCGTTCTGGCCCGTCTATCTAACCACGGAGCGGCCCGCTTCATCGTATCTATCTTTATGGTTGCGATGCTGATTGGACTGATAGCCATCATCATCGCCAGGATGTCGCGCGGGGATTGGGACCGATTGCTTCCGAAGTTTGCCGTCTCCGCCATTTTCATCTGGCACTTTATTGGCCTTGGTCTGCTGACGTTGATCGGACTTGCCGCGGTCCCGATTTTGATTGGACACAAGCTGATCATCAGTAGCAAATCTCCAAAGGTGGAACATTCGGCGGCAACGAACCGCTGGAGCCGCCGTGACTTCCTGTGTTTTGGTGCGGCGATTGCGCCGCCCCTGTTCACCTTCGGCCTCACCGGAATTGCGATGTATCAACTGAACCAGGTTCGGATCCGGCGTTTCACATTGCCAATCCCCGGCCTTCCCGACGCTTTGAATGGAATGACGATTGCGCAAGTAAGTGACACCCACGTCGGCCGATTCACTAAAGGCGAAGTCCTCGACAAGACGGTCCGCATGGTCAACGAATTGAGAGCAGATCTTCTGCTGCTAACCGGCGATCTGATTAACGACGCTCTCGCCGATCTCGATACCGGACTCGATTTGGCGCGGCGAATGGAGGCGCGGTTTGGTCGCGCGATTATTGAAGGCAATCACGATTTGATTGAAAACCCTGGCGAATTTGAAAGCAGGGTGCGCGCGTCAGGCATACCATTCTTGTTGGACGAGTCCATGATCATCGATGTCCGCGGATTTCCCGTCCAACTTCTCGGACTTCGTTGGACGCGCGCTTATGGCGAACATCGTGATGCTGCGATTAGTGCAGAGGTCAGGAAGTTGCTCGAAAAAAGAGATGCCGATGCATTCCCGATCTTGCTGGCCCATCATCCCCACGCCTTCGATGCCGCAGCCGAATCCGGAATGCCGCTGACCCTTTCAGGTCACACTCACGGCGGACAGCTAATGTTGAATGAACAGCTCGGGTTCGGCCCAGCCTTGTTTCGTTACTGGTCGGGACTGTACGAACGCGGGACGAGCAAGCTGATTGTTTCGAACGGGGTTGGAAATTGGTTTCCCCTGCGGGTAAACGCGCCTGCGGAAATTGTGCATCTGACCTTGCGCCGGGCGTAACGTCTTGGAAGCGATCCGCATCTGTGAAACATCGCGGGTTGGCTGTTCGTAGACTCCCCACGCGTAATAAGGCGGATAAGGGAGTGGCGGAACTGTCCGCGTAATCGTGCTGGGCGCCGGGCGTGAAAGGTTAGAGGCCGTTGGGACTTGAGAAAGATTTCGGATCGGCTGTTGCTGGTAGACTGGCCAGGAACTCGAATTAAATGGGTAAGTTGATTCGGTAGTGCGGACGACCGTACCGTGCGCGGGCGCGGCTGGGCTTCTAGTCGCTACGCTTCTATTCGCCAATAGTGAGTTGCCGGCCCGGTATTTGTGTCCGCCGCGATATCCATAATAAGCGACGTAAGTTTGCGGGTCCTGCATTTTGGTCGATGCCGACCAATTGAATGTGGGATCGAGAAGAAATGTGCCGCTGGTCGTATTCCATTCCAGCCAGGCATGCGTCCGTAAGTCCTCCACCCGGCGTTTTCCAATGATTAGGCTTACGTTGGTCGCGCCCCTTGCTCGCATCCAGCGATAGAGCAGCAGGGCTTTCCCTTTACAATCACCAACCTTCGCCATCTCAACTTCGTAAGGGGTTTGCCATCGACGGGAATATTGATACGGCATATCGCGCAGCGCCGACATCCAACCGTTCACCATGTCTATTGATGGCGCATAAGGTGCGTAAGCCGGTGGCGCGTCCAAAATCGGTTCGACCCGTTGCATCTGGTGATCGTACGGGGTCGACGAAACTTCAAAAAATGTTGATTGGCCGAGAGCGATCGATGTTGATCCAATGGCAATAAGCAGGGCACAAAGTGCCGTCCTGATTGGAGAGATCATGGCAGGTGCCACGATCTAAAGCACTGTCCATGCCGCAGTTATTATAGCGGCATTTTCTGAATGCGGATGACTACGTTTCCTTAGGCGGGTTAGTGGTTTCCGAGGGCTTCGCGCCGGGTGCGGATGTCGATCCAACTGCCGATTCAGGAGAAGCAACTGCCGTCGGAGCAGAAGCAGCTGCCGCTTTTGCTGCGGCGGCCTTCGCTGCGGCTTCAGCCGCTGCTTTTTTCTTTGCTTCCGCGGCCGCGGCCGCTTCCGCCAGATTTTTGTCTACCGCCGCGGCTTCGATCGGATGAATTTTGTGATAATAATCGTTCGATTTCGACAGCTGCTCCTTGCGAAAGAGCAGATGGTCGAATCGCTCCCGCCGGCTTAATTCAAAATCCTTGTCCATCTTGATCGCCTCGAACGGGCAGACTTCGACGCAAATCTGACAGCTCATGCACACCGAAATGTCGATATCGAAGGTGGCCGGATAGAATTGAGGTCTCCCGACATAGTCCGGCTTCTTGTCTTTGCTCTTAATAATATAAATGCATTGTGGCGGACATTCCTTCTCGCAGATCTGGCAGGCTACGCAGCGCAATCCCGCATCCGGATCGTTGCCGTCGAAAATCAGGAACGGAAAATTGCGATAGTTTTCAGGAAGCGGGCTTCGTTCCTCCGGATATTGAACCGTAATCAGGCGCTCCTTTTCGAAATAGCTGCCGGCGAAATTCCGGAGCGTCACAGCCATCCCCTTCAGTATTCCAATCCCGATCATTTTTATTCCAGTATCACGTTTACCTATCGACCTCTCCCATCACGATATCGATGCTTCCGAGGATCACCATCACATCGGCCACAACGTGGCCGAGGCATAAGTCTTCAAGAACTGTGAGATTGATGAAACTCGGCGGACGGACCCGGTAGCGATAGGGATTTGGGCCGCCGTCACTGATGAGGTAGAACCCAAGCTCGCCCTTTGGGGCTTCGATTCGGCCGTAAGCCTCCCCGATTGGCGGACGAAACGCGCGCACTTTCACTTTCGGATTCACGATTGGCCCGGCTGGAATTTTAGGAATCGCTTGTTTGAGGATCTCGATGCTCTCGCGCATCTCCAGCGCTCGCATCATCAACCGGTCATAAGTATCGCCGTGGTCGCCAAGTGGAACCCGGAACTTAAACAGCGGATAAATTCCGTAGCCGTCTACTTTGCGAATGTCGTAGTTCACGCCACAGGCCCGCAGCATCGGACCGGTAATACCGGCGCTTATTGCGAGCTCAGGGCAAAGTTTTCCAACATTCTGTGTTCGCGCGATCACAATCTCGTTCTGCAAAATCAATTGCTCGAATTCATCCAAAAACTTTGGGAATCGATCGACAATTTTTTTCGCAGCCGCGAGCCATTCGTCGCTCGCATCCACCCGGCACCCGCCAAATCGCATGTAGTCGCACATCATACGTGAACCAGAGAGCGACTCGAAAAGATCGAGAATTTTTTCGCGCTCACGGAAAGCGTACATCAGTGGCGTGCCCCATGCCCCCATATCGCTCAGCAAAAATCCTAGAAGCGAAGCGTGATTTTGCAGACGGGTTAGCTCAGCGAGTATGAGACGCAGATATTCGGCGCGTTCAGGAACTTCGATGCCGGCCAGTTTTTCCACACTGAGCGCATAGGCCCAGTTGTTGGTCATCGAGCAAAAGTAATCGAGGCGATCGGTGTAGGGCATCGAGCCGAGGTAAGTCGTGTGCTCTCCGATTTGTTCATGATTGCGATGGAGATAACCGAAGACCGGCTTGAGTTTCCGAACGATTTCTCCTTCGAGCGCGACATTCATTCGGAAAACGCCGTGAGTCGACGGATGCTGCGGGCCCATTGAAACCTCGAGCAACTCGCCATCGAGCCTCGACGTCATCGTGACGGGCGGCCGCTCCATCGATTCGATTGTTTCCAGGGTCGCGTTCATGACCGCTTCAACGCTTTAACGGTTCAACCCTTCAACGATTGACTCGGCACCACCCGTCGCTGGCCTTGGCGCGTAATGTTCCTTTGCCCGCGCCAGGACTTGATCGTGCGGTGTCGGTTCCCACTCGAAGTCGTCCGGCTGCTGGTAATCTTTCCGCATCGGATGGTCTTTAAATTCGTCCCACATCAGAATGCGTCGAAGATCGGGATGCCCGTCGAAGTGTATTCCGTAGAGATCGAAGATCTCACGCTCCTGAAGTTCGGCGCTCCGCCAAACCGGGGTGAGTGATGGCAAACGCACCGCATCGGTCCGATTCGTAGTCCGCATTCTAATAATGAGCGGACCGTGCTTCAGCCGCATCGAATAAAGGTGATAAACCGCCTCCAGGTAAGCCGGAGTTTTCTCTTCGGTCGTCTGGTCGACTTCTTTCTCCACGCCCTCGACCAGGTGTTTCACCTTGATCGTTTTTTTGATGGTCCGCTCCAGCCAATCGATGCCAGTCACGTTGGAGCAGAAATCGAAATTCAACACCGGATGATCCCTCAAAAACTTCGCGACCTCGACGGCGTGCGCAGTGTCGAGCAACAACGATGACTGTTGTGACGGACCGGGATTTCCGATGATTTCAATCTTCGCGCCGCGCACCGCGAGCTCCGCCCGGTTTTTGATTTGCTCGAGGGTTTCCACTTTTACACACGCTCGAGTTTCGGAGGTTGATAGACCTCTTTGTTCGCCGGCGGATTTAAATCGTGTTCACCAAACTCCGGCACCGGAAATTCGCTGGGCTGCTCCGCTTTTAGAAAATCAGCTTTCCCGGCGCCGCTGAGCTTTTGGCTGTCAATCTTCCGCTGCAATTCCATGAACGCGTGAAGCAGCGCTTCCGGCCGAGGCGGACAGCCGGGAATATAAACATCGACTGGAATGTAACGATCGATGCCCTTCAGCACGTTGTACCCTTGCTTAAATGGGCCGCCGGAAATGGCGCAGGCCCCCATTGAGATCACGTATTTCGGATCCGGCATCTGATTGTAGAGCCGCACAATTTGCGGCGCCATTTTCTTGGTCACCGTCCCGGCGACGATCATTAGATCGGCCTGCCGCGGCGAGGGCCGGAAAACTTCGCCGCCAAATCGGGCGATATCGTATCGTGACGCCGCCGTCGCGATCATTTCAATTGCGCAACAAGCGAGCCCAAATTGCAACGGCCAGATCGAATTCTTCCGGCCCCAATTGTAAAGTTCCTGCATCGACGTGACCCAGATGCCTTGCCGTTGCAGTTCAGCGCGTAATCCTTCGTCGATGTCTTCAGCCATTTTTCTCCTCCACTGCTATTTGGCCCAATTTAGACAACCTTTGCCCCAGGCCCAAACTAGTCCCTCAATCAAAAGCAGCAGAAACACGAGAAGCGCATAAAAGGCGGCGATTGGCAGATTCGTGAACGCGACCGCAAACGGGACCAAAAAAATCGCTTCTACGTCGAAGATCAGAAAAATGATCGCATAAAGATAATATTGCGACCGGAATTGAACATGCGCATCGCCTTCAGATTCGACGCCGCATTCGTAGATGGCGTTCTTTTCGGTACCGGGTTTGGGTGGTTGAAAAAACTTTCGCCACAACCAAGCCAGGATCAGGGGCAAGAGCGGAAATACCAGCGCGACACCGGCGAAAATGACGATGAAGAGGTACGGATTCGGCGTCATGAATCAAAGTTCAACAACGCAGTCACCATCCGTCGCTTCGCTACCGCTCGGCAAGCAGATTTACAGTGAAAACCGAAAAATATCTTTTACTCAAAATGGGATTTCGTATTCAACCTGTTGGTCGCGGTGTGGCCCTCGGACAAGTGTATCTTAACGCTGCGGGGTTGCGGTTATTCCTTGATTAACCAACCACCTCCCGCTTTTCTTCATGCGACGTGAGCGTCGCGGGCGTTGATCAAGTCTTTGTTCATCTCAAACAGTGGGTGCTGTGGTCCATGATTGGCCACGTCCCGGACTGGATGATTGCAGTCGCGTCGATTCTTATAAACGTCTTCGCTGTCTTGGTGGTTTTTTTGACTCTTTTCGCCCTCATGTCCGTGCTTGAGCGAAAAATCCTCGGCCGCATGCAGAATCGTTACGGTCCAAACCGGGTCGGTCCATGGGGCCTGCTCCAACCGGCTGCGGATGGAATCAAGATGTTGATCAAAGAGGACATCGTGCCGGCGCGAGCGGACAAGGTTGTCCATTTTCTGGCGCCGATTTTGATCGCGGCTGCCGCGATTTTGACCCTCGGGGTGATCCCCTACGGCAAAAACATGACGCCGCTTGTCATCGACGGCGGGATTTTGTTTTTCTTTGCGGTTGGATCGACCACCGAACTTGCCGTGTTCATGGCAGGCTGGGGGAGCAACAACAAGTTCTCATTGCTCGGCGCAATGCGGGCCATTGCCCAAATGATTAGCTACGAGCTCCCGCTCATTATCACCATCTTGCCGGTAGTGATGGTGGTCGGTTCGCTCAATCCCGACAAAATCGTCTTCGCCCAAAAGTATTACTACTTCGGCTTCTTTCCCCATTGGTTTGTGGTTACACCGTGGGGCTTTACAGCTTTCATGTTGTTTTTCGTTTCCGGGCTGGTCGAGTCAAACCGGACGCCCTTCGATGTCCCGGAAGGCGAATCGGAAATTGTGGCCGGCCATATGACGGAATATTCCGGCTTCAAGTACGCTACTTTTTTCCTGGCTGAATACATGGGAATGTTTGCGGTCAGTGGACTGGCGGTGACGCTGTTTCTGGGCGGATGGCACGCGCCGCTGCCGTGGCTGGCATTCATTCCATCTTACATCTGGTTCTTCGCCAAATTGTCAGTCCTTCTTTTCGTCTTTATCTGGGTCCGCGGCACCCTTCCTCGTACTCGAGTTGATCAAATGATGAACTTCGCCTGGAAGTTCATGCTGCCGATGGCGTTCACCTGTCTTATCTCCGCTGCAGTCTGGCATTACGCCGGACGCCGGCTCTCTGGCTGGCTTTGGTCATTTGCCGTCGTTGCCGTGGTTTATGTCGCGCTCTCTGTGTTTCTCGATACCCGCCGAAAATTCGCGCCGCGCACCTATCGTTTCGCCGAATGAACACCATCGCCTTCGCCAGCATCGCCATTGTAACGTTAACATTTGCGCTCGCGGCCGCGACCAATCCGCGACTGATGCATGCTGCACTGTCCTTTGCCGCAATGTTCATCGGTATCGCGGCCTTTTTCTTTTTGCTTGGCGCGGAATTCGTCGGGCTCGTCCAGATTTTCGTGTACGTCGGCGCGGTTGCGGTGCTGATCGTGTTCACGATTTTGCTGACTCGGCGGGATGCAGAACAGCAGCGACGCGGATTCAAGTGGAGCGGAGTCCTAATCGCGGCCGTGGTTTTCGCCGGCTTGGTTTGGGCAATTTTTAAAACTCCGGCGGCTTCAGTTACTCGAGCGGTGACGGAAGGAGTCAGCATAAACCAAATGACCGAAGGGGTCATGAGGGTTGCTCCGGCCCTGACTAAAGCGCTCACCGTGAAGCAAATCGGCGAATCGCTGATGACACATTACGTCTGGCCGCTGTTGTGCGTCGGCGTTTTGCTCACGGCTGCCCTCATCGGGGCGCTGATTCTGGTGATGGAGGATAAACCGGAATGACTTTGTCCCTTTTCCGCATCTGGGCAGCACACGCGTCACCGCGTATTCTTTTCGGCCCCTCGCCGAAAAATCTTGTTCGGTGTTTGAGACAGCGTTCGCGATCGCGACGGCGCGAGCGTCAGTATGCGAGCCGCCTGCGCTCCCCAAGCTGAATTGGCGCGCAATGAGTACAACACTTCAGCTCTTCCTGATCGTTTCGGCCGCACTGTTTTGCATCGGACTTCTCGCTGCTTTGAGCCGGCGTCACGCCATTTTCATTTTAATTGGAATCGAAATGATGCTGGCCGCTGCGAATTTGAACTTCATCGCGTTCTGGCGATTCGGTCCGCAATCTCCCTATCCCATCGGCGTCATGTTCGTGATTTTTTCGATTGCTATCGCGGCTGCCGAAGCGGCGGTTGGCCTTGCCATGGTCATTGCCGTCTATCGCCACTTTCGGACTACCAACGTCGATGAACTGGACAAGCTCAAAGGATGAACTCTTGGATTGTAAATGATGTTTGGCTAGTTCCGGCCACGCCGATTGTCGCCTCCCTGCTCATTCTTAGTTTCGGAAAAGGTGTCCGCTTGGCATCGGCGGCGGTTGCGGTTGTCGGCCAGATTGTCGCACTTGCCTTATCCATCGCGGCATTCCTGCCGACGCTGCATATTCACCCATTCCACGCGGTCCGTAACTTCACCTGGTTCACGTTCGGTGAGCAGTCATTGCGAATCGGCTTCATTCTCGATCCTCTCGCCGCCGCAATGATGCTGATGATCACGCTGGTTGGACTTTGCATTTTTGTTTTCAGCATCGGTTACATGGCCGAGGACGAGAATTTCTCGCGATTCTTCGCTTATCTCTCATTTTTTTCGGGCGCGATGCTTGGCGTTGTCGTCGCCAACAGCTTGCTTCTGCTCTTTGTATTCTGGGAACTGGTCGGCCTTGCCTCGTATCTATTGATTGGCTTTTGGATCGAACGGCCGAGCGCGGCCGCCGCTGCGAAGAAAGCGTTCATCACCACCCGCATCGGCGACATGGGCTTTTTTCTCGGGATTTTGTGGCTGTATCATCAAAGCGGAACGCTGCTCTTTTATGATAGCGGCCGCGGTTGCCTTGAAACGGCCGCGCTCGGCACCAGCGCAACCTTCATCGCGCTTTTGATTTTTTGCGGCGCGGTTGGCAAGTCGGGACAATTTCCGCTTCACGTCTGGCTGCCGGACGCAATGGAAGGTCCCACACCAGTCAGCGCATTGATCCACGCCGCGACCATGGTCGCGGCTGGCGTATTTTTGGTAGCGCGAGTGTATCCCGTTTTCGCTGCCGGGGCGATCAACGGTGTAACGTCGTCACTTACGGTTGTGGTTTGGATTGGAGTTGTTACCGGATTAATGGCCGCGCTCATTGCCATTGCGCAATCCGATATCAAACGCATCCTCGCCTACTCGACTGTGTCGCAGCTTGGGCTGATGATGGTTTCGTTAGGCGTCGGCGGCGTAGCGGCGGGGATCATGCACCTGCTTGCGCACGGATTTTTCAAGGCGTTGCTGTTTCTTGGCGCAGGATCGGTAATTCACGGACTGCATCACGAACAGGACGTTCGAAGAATGGGCGGGTTGCGAAGATTGATGCCGGTTACGTTCGCGACCTATGCGGTCGGAATGATGGCGCTTAGCGGTGTGCCGCTATTTTTCACGGGTGGTTGGACCAAAGAAGAGGTTCTGCACGCCACCGCGGGTTGGCCATCATCGCGCGTGCCGTATTATTTGCTCCTGGTCGGCGTAATTTTGACTGCCCTCTACATGACCCGGCAGGTTATGTACGTCTTCTTTGGCAATTCGCGTGGGCACGACCGGCATACTCGCGAGAGCTCACGAGTCATGACGATTCCGCTGATCGTTCTGGCGATTTGTACAATTATATTCAGCGTCATCCTCACGCCGGCGTGGCCTTGGCTCGAAAGTTATCTAATCGGGCACGCGGCCGAGTTTAATTCACACCTATTGTTTCAGCCAATGATCCTCCTTTCGCCGGTGCTCGTCGGCGCAGGTATCGGGCTTGGTGTGTGGCTTTATCGAGGCGTGGGGGGTGAGGTCGACCCCCTTCAGCAAAGTCAACCGGCCGTCTTTCGCTTTCTCGAAAATAAGATGTGGATCGACGAAATTTATGATCGCACCATCATCGCCTTCTCAGGTTTCGCGGCCCGAGTCTCTGATTGGATGGATCGTTACGTTTGGGATGGTTTGGTCCGAGGCATCGGGGCACTCGGGCAACTGGTTGGAGTGCTAACCACCGAGACAGACGAGGAAGTGATCAATGCCGGCGTCGACGAGACGAGCGACAGCGCGCGCGGTTTGGGTCGAATCATGTCGCACCTCCATTCAGGCCAAATCCAAATTTATCTCGGCGCAGTCGCCCTTGGAATGCTCGCGCTCATTCTCTTTTACGGATGGTTGGCTTAATCACCGCTCTCATTCTCATTCCGCTGGCCGGCGCGGTTGTGCTTTACATAGGCCACGCCAAAAATCCGCGCTTGGTCGCGCTGATTTTCAATACCATCTCGGTTTTCTACGCGCTGATGCTTTGGCAGAAATTCGATCCGACCGCGGCCGGTCTGCAGTTAATCGAGCAGCACGCCTGGATTCCTGCGATTGGCGCGGAATACCTGGTTGGCGTCGACGGCCTAAGTTTGATCCTTGTCTTGCTCACGTCGGTTGTGTTTCCGTTCGCATTTTGCGCGCAAAAAATGGAGCGCGGCGCTTGCGCGCTGATGTTGGTGATGCAAGCAGCGCTTTACGGCACTTTCACGGCCCAGAATTTCGTTCTCTGGTTTTTGTTTTATGAGATGAGTCTGGTTCCCGCCTTTTTGCTGATCAAAATCTATGGTGGGGAAAACCGGGACTACGCCGCGGTAAAGTTTTTTCTCTACACCTTTCTCGGCAGCGTGTTCATGCTGCTGGCCTTTCTTGGAATTTATTTTGCGAAAGGAACATTCGACTTTGCCAAACTGGCCGAACTTGGCAAAGCCGGTCTGCTCAGTGGCAACGTTCGATGGTTTGTCTTCGGCGGAATTTTTCTCGGGCTTGCCGTCAAAGTCCCAATTTTTCCATTTCACACCTGGCTTCCGGACGCATATCAAACCGCGCCGACTGGCGTGTCGATGGTCCTTACCGGCGCACTTTCGAAAATGGGCGTTTACGGTTTTATTCGGTTGCTGGTTCCGCTTTTCCCGAACGAGATCAAAATCGCGGCACCGTGGATTCTTGTTCTTGTCGTCTGCTCGATCGTCTTCGCGCCTCTCGCGGCCTGGGCTCAGCGGGATCTCAAGCGGATGGTCGCTTACTTGTCGATCAACCATCTTGGTTACTGTTTGCTTGGATTGTTCGCCATCACGGCGAGCTCGACTGCGGCCGCGATCGACAAACAGGCGGCGTTGAGCGGCGTATTCCTGCAAATTTTCAATCACGGCGTGACTGCAGCCGCACTGTTTTATTTCGTCGGTCTGCTCGAACAGCGGCGGGGGTTACGTGGGATGGAAGACTTCGGCGGCCTGATGCAGCGCACCCCATTGCTTTGCGGTTGGATGAGTGTGGCGATGTTTTCTTCGTTAGGCCTCCCCGGGCTTAATGGATTCGTTGGGGAGTTCTTAATTTTTAAAGGATCGTTTGCCACTGCCGCCGGATTCACCTCGCTCGCTGTGATCGGCCTCCTGTTTACGGCCGTGACTTTCATGCGAGCGATGCAGTCGCTCTTCAGTGGCCCGCTAAATGAAAAGTGCGCCGAGTTTTCGGATTTACTTGTTAGCGAGAAGTTGGTCGTCGTTCCGGTCACGCTCTTGATGTTCGCGATCGGCCTGAATCCGCAGTTCATCTTCAACACCTTCAACGCAACTGTTGCCCAGATGGCTCGATTGCTGAGCTAAGATGAAGAAGAATTTCGCACGCGCTCAATTTGCGGACGCCTTGGTCTGGGGAGTGCACGCGCCTCGCGTGGCGATGGCACCCGCGCCGTTGCCAACTCTTTCGGAAGGTAAAGCTTTGATTCAAAAGAAGTTTTCGGCGAGGCGCCGAAAAGAACACCCGAGGCGGGCGTCCTTGCCAAACCGAAACGCATGAGCGCCTGGACCATTTATCTCACCTTCGCCGGTGCGGTCATTGTCCTGCTGGTGCCGGGGAGTTTCGCGCGCTGGATCGCTCTGCTTGCGGCAGCCGCAGCCTTCATTGTTAGCCTAGTGACATTTGTTCAACCACCCGGTGACCTGAGTCATTTCACCACGATCGTGCGCATCCCATGGATTCCGGCGTTGGGAATGGAATATCATCTCGCGATCGACGGGATCAGCTTGACCCTGCTCCTGGTTACGGGCTTGGCGGCCATTAGCGCGATCCTGTTTTCCTGGAACGTCACCGAGCGCGCGAACGAATTCTTTTTCTGGCTGCTGTTAGTGGTCGGTGGTTCTTACGGCGTATTCCTTAGCGCTGACTTATTTCTGCTCTTTCTTTTCTACGAACTCGTCATCGTTCCGAAATATTTTCTGATCGCGATCTTTGGTTCGACTAACAAGGAATACGGCGCCATGAAGCTTACGCTCTATTCCTTCTTCGGGGGAGCGCTGGTGTTTCTGGGAGTCCTCGCCATTTACGGCACAACCGGCTCGTTCGATTTGAATCATCTTTCGCAACTTCAGTTCCCGCAGCCGCTGCAAACCTGGGTTTTCCCCGTGCTCTTTCTCGGATTTGCGGTGCTGGCCGGCGTTTGGCCGTTGCACACTTGGGCTCCCACCGGTCACGTCGCGGCGCCCACGGCGGGCTCAATGTTGCTGGCGGGAATTGTCATGAAGCTGGGGGCCTATTCGGCCTTGCGAGTGGCCATAAACATTCTTCCGCAAGGTTTTCAGATATGGCGGGTGTGGATTGCGGTGCTCGCCGTGATAGGAATCGTGTATGCGGCTGCGGTCGCATTACGGCAACGTGATCTCAAATTCGTGATCGGTTATTCCAGCGTCAGCCACATGGGATTTGTTTTGCTGGGGCTGGCTACCGCTAACGTCTTGGGCGTTTCCGGCGCAGTATTTCAAATGTTTTCCCACGGCGTGATCGGCGCCCTCCTGTTCGCTGTTGCCGGAACTATGATTTATCGCCGCACTCATACCCGCGATCTCGATGCCCTTGCCGCCATGAACCTGCGCAAAGCTCTTCCATTCGCAGCCTTCACCTTTGTTATCGCGTCAGCCGCTTCGATGGGGATTCCTGGTTTTAGCGGCTTCGCAGCCGAAATCACCATCCTGATCGGTGTCTGGAAATCTTATCCGATCGCAGTCTGGATTGTTGGCGCCGGGATGGTGTTGGTTGGCGCATTTACTTTGCGGGCATTGAAACGCGCATTTTTTGATAGCGAGTCGTCGTCGGCTGTGGCGCCGGAAATGGAACCAATCACGCTGCCGGAAAAACTTGGCGCTGCTTTACTGATGATCGCAACGCTGGCGATCGGTGTTTATCCGAAAATGTTGCTCGACCGGATTCAGCCAGCGGTGGAAGCGATGCGCTTTTTGACGAAATGAGATCGCCGCCTCAACCCTTTAACAGTTCAACGCTTCAACGATGTCTTATTTAGAATTGCTTAAGTTGGCGGCGCCCGAGGGAATCATTGTTCTGGTCGCGCTAGCTGTGCTTACGGTCGGTTTGACCGGTGATCGGTCCCGCCATTTGTCAGCGGTCATCGCCGGATTCGGAATTCTGCTCGCGATTTGGACCACTCTTCGGTTGCCGGCGCAGGCAAATCCGCTGAACGGCATGTTGGTGATTTCTCCGCTCAATTCGTTATTCAAAGTAATTTGCCTGGCCCTTGCCTTCGTTACCGTGCCGCTGGCGGCGTCCGAGAAATCTCTGCGCAATCCGGGCGAATATTTGGCGATGCTGTTGCTGGGCACGGTGGGGCTTCTTCTTCTGGTCGGCAGCGAAGAGTTGCTGATGATTTTCATTGGGCTCGAGTTGCTCGGCCTATCGCTTTATGTCCTGGCCGCATTCGACAAGACCGACGTCCGCTCGGCGGAAGCCGGCCTGAAATATTTTCTGTTTGGCAGCACTGCCAGCGCGTTCACCCTTTTCGGCATTAGTCTTGTCTGCGGACTCTCGGGCACGACTGCATTGGCGTCGATCGCAGCTAAAATCTCGGCGGGCCCGGTCCAGCCGCTCCTCGCGGTCGGCATTGTCATGACGCTGGTTGGTTTCGCTTTCAAAATCGCGGCCGCGCCATTTCATCTTTGGGCACCCGACGCTTATCAGGGCGCTCCGATTCCGAGTGCCGCGTTCATCGCGTCAGGTTCCAAAGTCGCGGCTTTCGTCGTCCTTGGGAAAATCGTCCTGAGGGGCTTCGGCCCACTCCATGGCAACGCCGCCTGGCACGCAATGGCTGCCGGCTGGTCGCCCGTCTTGGCCATGTTGGCCGCGCTTTCGATTTTGTTGGGAAATTTCGTGGCTCTCGCCCAAACCAACGTGCGACGGCTCCTCGCGTATTCCGCGGTCGCGCATGCCGGTTACACCTTGGTTGGGCTGGTCGCCGGCGGTCGCGACGGATTTTCGGCAACACTCTTTTACACAACGATCTACGCGATCACCCTGATCGGCGCGTTCGCGGTTGCCGGATTCGTAAAACGCCAAACCGGCGGGGACGATTTTCAAAATTTCGCAGGCCTGGGGTCACGGTCACCACTGGCTGCGGCTTGCATGGCGGTGTTCATGCTGTCACTCGCCGGATTGCCGCCCCTCGCCGGATTTGTGGGAAAGTTCTATCTATTCACTACCGCGTTGCGGCCCGGCAATAATTATGGGCTTCTTTGGCTGGTCGCGATCGCCCTCTTTGGCAGCTTCGTTTCCCTCTATTATTATTTGAGCGTCCTAAAAGCGATCTACCTGGATCGGGCGCCGGCCAGTGAAACTCGCGAGCCGTCCGCCGTAACCGATCACTTGGTCGCCCAGGCGACAATGACAATTTTGGCGGCAACGGTGCTCCTTCTTGGCGTTCTACCCCAAACTTTGCTGGCCAACATCGCCAAAGCGGTGCCCTAAAAAATTTTCGTTAGACCGAAAAAAATGCGTGCTCATTTATTGAAAATCACGCTATAGATTTTCTGTGCAGCAAAAGCGGACAGGTGAAGCTGCGAAGGTTCACCGCCGAAAAGCGGGACCGATCACCGAATTTATCGATCGGCATTACCGGCACTTCAATGCCGCCGTGGTTAAGGACGCAGCCGACGCCTATATCGCTCACTTAGATAATGGCGGCAAAATGATGATCACCCTCGCGGGAGCGATGAGCACTGCCGAATTGGGTGTTTCGCTCGCCGAGATGATTAGGCAGGACAAAGTCCATGCGATCACCTGCACCGGCGCGAATCTCGAGGAAGATCTGTTCAATCTCGTCGCCCGCACGCATTACGAACGTCTTCCGAATTACCGCGAGCTCAGTCCCCAGCAGGAGGAAGAACTTCTCAAGCGCCATTTGAATCGCGTCACCGATACCTGCATACCCGAAGAGGAGGCCATCCGCCGGATTGAGCGAATCGTCATCGACGAATGGATCCGGGCCGCGAAGAACAAGGAGCGGAGGTTCCCGCACGAGTTTCTTTTCAAAATCCTGCGCGAATGTCACCTCAAGAAGCACTATGAGATCGATCCGGCTGATAGCTGGATGATGGCGGCCGCGCACAAAAACCTCCCCATGGTCGTGCCGGGCTGGGAGGATTCGACCCTCGGAAACATTTACGCCGCTCGCTGCATGACCGGCCACATTTCCGACGTTCACACGGTTCGGTCCGGGATCGAATACATGATGGAGTTGGTAGAATGGTATCGGCGGGAGTCAAAGAGCTCGTCGATTGGCTTCTTCCAAATCGGCGGCGGCATTGCCGGCGATTTTCCGATTTGCTGTGTTCCACTGCTCAACCAGGACCTCGTTACTGAACAGGTTCCCGAATGGGGATATTTTTGCCAGGTCAGCGATTCAACCACCAGTTATGGATCGTACTCGGGAGCGGTGCCAAATGAGAAGATCACTTGGGGCAAGCTACGTTCCACCACACCACGATTCGTGATTGAATCCGACGCGACGATCGTAGCGCCGCTTATTTTCGCCAAGGTCCTTGGCTGGTAATTGTGACGGCGGCCGCGGCGGCCGCGTTTACAAGACCGGTTACCCGCAGGCTTTACGCCAACGCAAGTCACTGGCAGAATCGCGGATATGAAAACTTCCCTGACAGTTATCGTGTTTATCGTAGCGACGTCGTGGGCCGGCGTTGCTCAAACCACTTCGCCGGCGCCGGCGCAGAAGAAGGCGAATATGGGCCGCGTTCTGGTTCCAGATAATTCCAAGACCGCGACAGCTAATGAAACCAAGCCGGGCGCGTCCGACATGGATAAGATGATGAAAGAGATGATGGAGAATTCGAAGTTGAATGAAAACCACAAGCTCTTGTCCAGTCTGGATGGTGATTGGGATTACACGGTCAAGATGTGGATGGACGGCAATACTAGCGGCACACCGCAGGAATCCAAAGGGACTGCCACTAGAAAGTCGATAATGGATGGCCGTTACGTAACAATGGACGTGAACGGCACCATGCAGATGCCCGGAGCAGACGGAAAACCGATGGACGTGCCGTTTCACGGGATGGGTCTCGAAGGCTACGACAATGTGAAAAAGAAATTCGTCGCCTCCTGGATCGACAGCATGGGCACGGGAATCGAATTCTCTGAGGGCAAGTACGACCCAGCGACCAAGACGTTCACTTACTCAATGAACATGGAGCCGATGGCGGGAATGAAAACAAAGGTCCGCGAAGTGGTAAAAATCGTGGATGACAGCCACATGACGCTGGAGTGGTACGAAACTCCCGCGAAAGCCGGCAGCAAAGAAAAGAAAACCATGGAGATCAATTATACGAAGAGGTCTTAAGCTCTTCCTCTCCCTCTCACTCCTCACATTTTTAAAGCGCCCGAGGATTTCGTCCCGGGCGCTTATCTTTTTCGACGCTGAATTCCGATACTAATAATGAAGTGGGCGACGAACCCCAGACCGAAGAGGATATAACCAATTGTCGGATTTAGGGTGAAGGCAATGGCCAGTTCAGCAACCCCGAATAGCCAGACAAAGGTTTCGCCGGCGAACGCCTGTTTCCATTGAGGTTCTAAATTGCCAGCCGGAACTCTCGGCTTCAATGACGGCCAGAAACGCGGCACTGCCCGGCAATACCGGAGATATGGTTCGCCCTGATTCGCCCGCAGCGATTCTTCTTCGCGGAAAATCAGACGGTAAACAAAAATCCAATTTGCCAGGACAATCAAAATAAACCCTGCGCGGCTCGCGAGCACGCCGATGCCAGCAGCCATTGGGAGATTTGCAAAATAGAGCGGATTGCGAACGTAACGAAACGGCCCATCTGCTACCAGGATGTCCGAATGTTGTGATGTATCGTGGACGACATCGGTGCGGAGATAGGCGGCGCCCCAGCTTCGAATCGCCGCCGCCAGGAAAACCAGAAGCGCGCCCGCTCCAATCGCAATCCGCGCAAACGTTTCCGCCTCCGGAGTTCCGCGAGATATCGACGGGGCAATCAGTCCCCGAAGCCAGAAGATGAATGATGTGCGATCGACCCCGGACAAGGCGAATCCTGCGAAATAGATTGCCATGATGATCCAGAACCGGTGTTTGAACTCGGACTCGGTCGCGCGCACTGGCGTAACAGTACCGCTGTCGAAAGGTTCCCGCCACCCGGGCCTAGACGGCAACGATCACTTTCAATCACGTGTGAAATATTGAATGCGTTATGCATTCAAAAATCCACGGGGCAGGTTCATCTTGAATGCTTTAAGCATTCAAGGTCCGGAAAGCTCAATTAACGTAGCCCAGGCTTGTTCGCCGTGCGTCTTCGCAAGTTGGCCCGATACACCCAATATTAGTCCGCCGACAGGACGAACCGGTTGCCTTCGCTGTCTTTAAACATTGCGTACGTGCCCCATGGCTGTTTTTCGGGCGGCCCTTCAAACTCAACGCCACGCTTCTTGAGCTCGGCGTAAGTCTGATCGATGTCGTCGCACGAATACGACATGTTCATGAACGAACCGATCCGTTTTTCGTCGCCCTCAGGCGTAAACAACACCACCCGCGTTTCCGCTTTCGGCACCCGCAATTCGATCCAGCGCTGTTTATCGTCAAACGGCTGGTCGGTGATGATTGTGAACCCGAGTTTCTCGGTATAAAAATCGAGCGCTCGGTTCTGATCAGCGACCGGGATACTGACGAACTTGATTTGTTTGATCATGATGGTCCGAAAGTAATTCGCGCGTTATCACGGCGTCCAGGAGGGATCGCGGTTTGATCGGAGAAAGAGCTGTCCGTTTAAAGGTATAGAATTTCCTTCCTCCTTCTGCCTTCATTCGTCATCTTTTTCTTGTGCCTCGTTTTAAGCAAACCGTCGAAGTCGACGATTATGTGCTCGACGTTCTGATGCGCGATCTGATTGGTCACGATCAACAACCGTCCGCCTATCTGGTTTATCTTTCTCTTTACGCCCAGGCCACCCGGAATCACTGGAAACCGGTTACGGCAAGTTTGCGCACGCTCGCGGATGCGACCGGTCTTTCCAAAAGCGCTGTCCAAAGCGCCCTCCAACGGCTACGGCGTCGCGAATTAATCCGCAGCGAGACTGAACACGCTACCGCGACTCCCCGGCATCGGGTTTTGCGGCATTGGCGCAAATAAGTTGAGAATTGAAGGTTGAAATTTGAATCAAGCAGAAAGCCGAAACCCATTAGGAGCCAAGATCGTTAATCGCAATTCGACATGAAGAGTAGCCCTTTCGCCCTCAACTCCTTAACCGATCAACACCTCAACTTTTCTTAATGGATTCCCTTTCCGTTTTCTTCCTCGCTCAAGGCGAACAGTCGGCTGCCTCGGTCATGGAGCGATTGGCCACGTTTATCCGCGGTGCTTCTCGGTCACTCGACTTTGCTGTTTACGACATGCGCTTAAGCGATCCGCTGAAAAACATGCTGAATTCCGCTTTACGCGAACGGGCGAAGGCGGGTGTCCAGGTGCGGATTTGTTTCGACGGTGACAAGTCGGTCGCCCCGAATATGGCCGCGGGTCAGGACCCCGCGCCGGCCGGAACAAGCAGCTTTGTTGAATCATTGGGTTATCCCTGGCGCCGCATTGCTGGAATGAAATTGATGCATAACAAATTCGTCATTCGCGATGCTGAATCAGTCTGGACCGGCTCGACCAACCTGACCGACGACGCCTTCACCCTGATGGAAAACAACATCGTCACGATCGATTCGAGGCCACTGGCCGACTATTACCTGGAAGAATTTGAGCAGCTTTGGCAGGCCCAGAACTTTGAAAACACCGGGAACATCCGGACTGGCGCCGTTCCGATCGTTTATTCCGGTGACGCCGGCCAGGCCAGGGTTCTGTTTTCGCCCGGTTTGGGCAATGAAATTGATTCAGAAATCGCCCGGCGAGTCCGAGAAGCCAAACGTCGTGTCCGGATTTGTAGTTTGTTGATCAACTCCGGCACGCTCATTTCCGAGCTCACCAATCTCCTTGGTCGGCGAGAGGTCAAAGTCGAAGTCGATGGAATCTACGATCGAACGCAAATGGAAGAGGTTTATCAACAATGGCAGGAAGTGCCGTCGAATCACTGGAAAATCCCTGCACTTCAAAACATCGTGCTCCGCGCCAATTTGGTTGGCAAAAAATCCACGCCCTACACTCCAACGAGCATTCACGATTTCATGCACAACAAAGTGCTCGTGATCGATGACACGGTTATTACCGGGTCTTATAACTTTTCCCGAAGCGCCGAATTTAACGCCGAAAACATCTTGTTCATTGAAAGCGCACCATTGGCCGAAACCTACAGCGTTTACATCGACCATTTGATTCAGAAATATCAAAAGGGACCAGGGACAAGTGACCGGTGATCAGAGGCGCAGGCTGAAGATTTGAAGAAAGATTTGGCAACCGGTTCCGAACTATGACTGATGTGCTTTCAATTCGTCGAGTTTAGGCCGATCCAAACCTTGCTTCGGATTTACCGTTTCGTGTTTTGTAATTTTTGTTTCTTAATTTTCTGACCCGTCGATTTCCGCATTTTTGCTCTTGTCACTGGCCACTGATCACTCATCACTTTCGATTCCGGTCGATCCGCGCTTTCAGGACCGCGAACGTCAGCCGGGCCTCGATCTGCTGCGGGCGGTCGCGATCATCGCTGTGGTCATTTATCACGCCGGCATCATGGGCTTTCCGACGCCGGGTCGTTTTCATCGCTGGGGTTGGATCGGTGTCGATCTGTTCTTCGTTCTCAGCGGCTATCTGATCGGCGGGCAATTACTGGCGCCGCTAGCCCGCGGGCAATCGATTAATCTCAAACGGTTTTTCGCCCGGCGCGCTTTGCGTATCATGCCGGCTTATTTTGTTATCCTCGGAATTTACATTTTCCTTCCGGCGTGGCGCGAGTATCCCGATATGTACCCGTGGTGGAAATTTTTGCTATCGGTCCAAAACATCGGCCTGCATGGCGGGACTGCTTTCTCTCACGCATGGTCACTTGCCGTCGAAGATCAATTCTATCTCGCGCTTCCATTCATTTTGCTTTTTGTGAATCGCTGGCCGCGAGCTGCGATTGTCATTCCATGTCTCATTTTCGTCGGCGGTTTTCTGCTCCGATCGTTTCTCGCTTATCAGCATCCAGCTGAAATTTCGGGAGTCGCGTTTCGGGACTATCAGGCATGGATTTATTATCCGACCTGGACTCGGCTGGATCCGCTGGTATTCGGCGTTGTCTTGGCCGCGATCCAAAAATTCCAACCGAGTTGGTGGGCTCGACTGATGGATTTGGCCCTTTGGATTTGGCTGCCGGCATTTGGCCTCATCATTTTCGCGCTTTGGCTGGGCGAAGGTGATTACCTCGAGTTCAGTACCGTTATTTGGCAGTTCCCGCTTCTCGGTCTTGCCTTCGCCGCGTTGCTGATTTGCGCGGTCAGCCCCCGGTCTTTTGTGAGCCGGGTGAAAATTCCCGGTGCCGCCTTTATCGCCAGCATCGCCTACAGCGCGTACCTCGTTCAAAAACTGGTCATCCACGCCGCGGCCGAATTCTGTCGCGCGCACGAAATCGATCTTACTTCGACATTGGCATTGATCGGAGTGGAGGTCTGTATTTACGCAGCCGCGTCGATTTTGTTCTTTGCAGTCGAACGACCTTTTCTGCAGTTGCGCAAACGAGTCGCACCACGAAGGCAGAGTTAATCGCGGATTAGTCCGATTTACACGGATCAGGTCGCATTGCAGAATCCGCGAAGTGATGCAGTTGGTCGTCGCGAGCTCAGCGTCTGCTGACTTGTGACACCTGATCTGTGCCTACCACCGCGTAGCCTTCCGGCGAAGGCGGGACTTCTTCCTTTGCCCGCCAGGGCGAAATTCGACCGAACAAGTCACGAGTGGCCGACGCAATGTCTTCCGCTTTGGAAACTCCGCTGTCGATCAATGCCCGGCCAGTACTTTCCCAAATTTTTCGGACAACAAGGGCGCCGTTTTCGCGGACGATCCGGCCCAGATGTTGAACGGCGGCAGCGGTTGCCGATTTGCGAATTAGTTCCGGCGAGCTGCTCGAAGTCAGTTC
>JADMIO011319547.1_pt1 | contig 32841 bp, 30 predicted proteins | sample 8958161 | NCBI WGS metagenome assembly JADMIO01 (sample SAMN16585339, study PRJNA669376) | soil metagenome | isolation source: Crop rotation soil | place: USA: Cullars Rotation, Alabama | collected 2011
CGGACACCGATCTTCGGATTCAGGCGCTGGGGAGCCTGCTGGAGGCGAACCCGGATCGCGTGATTCCGCTGCTCAAGCAGATCGCGCTCGCGAGCAAGGACTCGAGCGAGGCGCGCCGCGCCGTGTTCGTCCTCGCGCAATCCGATCGGCCCGAAGCGCGAACCATCGTCGTCGAAGTCGCGCGATCCGGACCGGAGTCGGTGCGGATTGCCGCGGTCCGCGAGCTGGGCCGCTTCGGTGGCGCGGACACGGGTCCGGAGCTGATGGAGGTCTATTCCACCGCGACGCCGCGCGTGAAGCGCGAGGTCGTGTCATCGCTCGCGGTGCTCGGCAACAGCGCCGACAACGCCGCGCTGTTCAGGATTGCGAGAACGGAAACCGATCCGCAGGTGCGCAACGTGGCGATCCTCACGCTCGGACGGGCCGGCACGAAGGATCTGCCGAAGCTGCGCGCGCTCTATACGTCGGCGCCGCACGATTCGCGACGCACGGTGCTGGTCGCGCTCGCCAACGCGCGCGACGAGGACGAGCTGATCCGCATCGCGTCGACCGAGGGCGACCCGCTGCTCCAGCAGGAAGCCCGGCGCCAGCTGCGCCTCCTCGGCACGCCGAAGGCGCTGAAATTTTTGGAAGAGCATCGGGAGTAGCCTGATCGGGTTCCCGTGGTTCCGGGGTGCCCGAGGTGCCAGGGTTCTGGTTCCGGGTTCCTCAGGTTCTCGAGATTGCCACGATTCCGGTCCCACGGACTATTGAGGTTCCGGGAACGGGCGGAACCATGGGAATTCGAGAACGAGGAACACGAACGACGGGAACCCCGGACACCTCGGGCACCTCGGGAACCGACTCGCTCTGTGACGTCCGTAAGATATAGTCCCTGAATGCCCGTGCAGTCCGGCCGCGGACAGAATCCGCTGCTCGATGGCCTTCGAATCGAACCCACGCCGGGTCCGACCACCCTCGTCATTTTCGGAGCGTCCGGCGACCTCACCCGGCGCAAGCTCCTCCCGGCGCTGTATCACCTCTCCCGCGGCCAACGCCTGCCGGCGCGCTTCAACGTCATCGGCGTCGCGCGGTCGCCGATGTCCGACGATGAGTTCCGCGACTTCCTGCATGCGAGCCTGAAAGAGTTCGCCGACGTCGAGACGCCGAACGACGTCTCCAAGGCGCTCGCGGGGTCGATGACCTACATGAACGGCGAGCTGGACGATCCGGATCTGTACAAGCGGCTCTGCGACAAGACCTCTGGCGAATCCGCTCCCGACGGCGTGCTGTTCTATCTGGCGATCCCGCCGACGGTGTATGGCGCCGTGACCGAGTGGCTGGGGCGCAGCGGCTTGATGAAACCGCGGACGGACGCCGGATGGCGCCGCGTCATCGTCGAAAAACCGTTCGGGACCGACCTGGCCACGGCGCGCAACCTCAACGCGCTGATGCACCAGCACATGGACGAGTCGCAGATCTTCCGCATCGATCACTACCTGGGGAAGGAAACCGTCCAGAACCTGCTGGTCTTTCGCTTCGCGAACGGGATGTTCGAGCCGATCTGGAATCGTCGCTACATCGATCATGTGCAAATCACGGCAGCGGAAACCGTCGGCGTCGAGCGGCGCGCGAGCTACTACGAGGGCGCCGGCGCGATGCGCGATATGGTGCAGAACCACCTGATGCAGGTGCTCACACTGGTGGCGATGGAGCCGCCGATTACGTTCTCGGCGGAGAACGTGCGCGATCGCAAGCACGATGCGCTGACCGCGATTCAACCGATCCTCGAAGACGGTCCCGACAGGGCGGACGGTGCGTCCAACGTCGTCCGCGCGCAGTATGCGGCGGGCTGGCTCGCCGGCGCGGAAGTGCCGGGGTATCGCCAGGAAGAGGGCGTCAACCCGGAATCGGTGACGGAGACGTTCGTCGCGCTGCGCCTGCACCTCGACAGCTGGCGGTGGGCCGGCGTGCCGTTCTACATCAGGACCGGGAAGCGGCTGCCGAAGCGCACGACCGAGATCGCGATCCAGTTCCGGAAGCCGCCGCTGCACATCTTCAAACGCGTCAGTCCGACGCCAATCTCCTCGAACCTCCTCATCGTCAACGTACAGCCGGATGAAGGGATCTCGGTGAGGTTCGAGGCGAAGCTGCCGGGCACGCGCATGCAGCTGGCGCCGGTCATGATGAACTTCCGCTACGGCAGCGCGTTCGGCACCCCCGTCCCCGAGGCGTACGAGACGCTGCTGCTCGACGCGATGCTCGGCGATCCGACGCTTTTCGCGCGCCACGATTTCGTCGAGGCGTCGTGGGCGTTGATCACGCCGGTGCACGAGGCATGGAAGGCGTCCGGCGCGCGGGAGATTCCGACCTACGAAGCAGGCGAGTGGGGTCCACGCGAGGCCGACGAAATGATGGCGGCCGACAACCGCCGGTGGAGGACGCTATGAGCGATCGAGCCACGGATGAATTGCTGCCAGGCGCGAGCGAGGTCGCGTTCTCGGATATCGAAGCGACGTTGGCGAAATTCGTACGCGAAGGACACGATCGGCGGCGATCGCACGGTCGATCGCTGACCGCCACGGTGGTCGTCGTCGGCACGCCGGCGAAGCTGAAAGAGGCGGCCGAAGCGCTGGAGCATCTTGGCGGCAGCAGCGGCGTGCGTGCGATTCTCATCTCCGAGGGGTCGTTGACGTCGCCGAGCGTTCGCGTGTCCGAGTACTCGGTGGCGATCACGGATCTCGCGCCGCGCTACGTCGACAACGCCGTCGCCGCGCTGCGACTCTCGAGCCTGCCCGCGGTCGTGTGGTGGCGCGGCGGATCGACGCAAGCGCTCGGTGAACTGGCGGAGCTCGCCGATCGGCTCGTGCTCGACACCGACGATCCGTCCGACGTCTGGGCCAAGGCGGACGATCTCTTCGGGCAGACCGCGGTCACCGATCTGCGCTGGACGCGGCTGACGCGCTGGCGTTCGCTGCTGGCCAACTGCTTCGACATCCCGCAGGTCTGCGACGCGATCCCGAATCTGAGTCGCCTGACGATCGAGGCGCACGATACGCCGTCGGCGCGCCTGTTCGCGGGCTGGTTGACGTCCGCGCTGCATCCGGCGTCTGCCTGGCAGCTGTCGATCAAGCCTGGCCGGGGAGCGAGCGAGCTGCCGCTCGACTCGGTCGAACTGGCGTCCGGCGATGTGTCCGTGGTGATACAGGCGCGCGGCGCCTCGATCGAGGCGCGCGTCGACAAGCATTCCTGCGCCCGGGTCGCCCCCCTGAACGACCGCACGCTCGCCCGCTGGTTCGGGGAAGAGCTGGCCGTCCGGGCTCGCGACATGGCGTTCGAGGCGGCTCTGCGAGCTTCCCGCTCGCTGTAACTCCTTGCTTCCGCACGTTGTTGCCTGTCTTCGAAGGCGTGCGATATAGTCGCTGCGCATGCCTTTGGAGCTGCCTGGTTCCCATCCTCGCGCCACCGGCTTGGTCGATGTCCTCGACCGGGTGCTCGACAAGGGACTCGTCGTCGCCGGCGATATCAAGGTGTCGCTGGCCGAAGTCGAACTGCTGACGATTCGCATACGACTCCTCGTCTGCTCGCTCGACAAGGCTCAGGAAATCGGGCTGGACTGGTGGCGGTACGATCGCGACCTGTCGCCGGGTGCGGCCCGGGCGACGCTGGCCGAGCAGGAAAGCCTGCGGGCCGAGGTCAAGCTATTACAGGAACGCGTAGATGCGCTGACGGCGAAGCGGCGCGGCTCACGTCGCGCCCGCTGAGGGTGACGGATTCTCGGAGGAAGCGAAGATGGCAACCGTTGAACGCAGCCCGGGCGGCACGAGTCTCATCGACGTTCTGGACAGGGTCCTCGACAAAGGCATCGTGATCGACGCCTGGGTGCGCGTCTCCCTCGTCGGCATCGACCTCATCACGGTCGAAGCGCGCGTCGTCGTGGCCTCAATCGACACATATTTGAAATATTCCGAGGCAGTCGGTCAGGTCGCCCCGGTGTCGCGACCCGCAGCCGAGCTCACCGCGCATCAGGAGGTCATGGCCGAAAATGCCGCGCTCCGAGCCGAGCTCGCCGCCACCAAGGGTCGCCGCGCCCCCAGGCGCCGTACCGTCGAGGGGTAAAGTAAAGGTGTGACCCGCGTGGCCGCGCCGTTGCTGCCCGCTGCGTCTGTCGACGCAGACGCGAAGCTCGCCCTCCTCGAGTTTCTCCTGACGAGCATCGATCTTCAGGAGTCTGCTCGGCGGTCGGTCGAGTGGCTGGTCGCGCACGCCCCTGTCTCCGAAGCTGTGGTGCTCGTCATCGAGCCGCTGTCCAACGAAGTGCTGTTGGTGGCCGAGCACGGTGTTCCGAGCGGCGCGATCATGGAGTTCGCGCTCAGCCGCGACGACAGCAAGCACCCGCTCATCGAAGCGATGTCGAGCGATGCGCCGGTGATCGTCGAGAACATCGGCCCGTATCGCGTCCCGCTCGAGGGCCGGCCGTTTTACGCGCTGCCGCTCCGCGCCGACTCTCAGGAGCCGACGCAGGGGCTGCTCATCATCAGCGGCCGCAATCTCTCCGTCGATCCGGAAATCATCTGGGTCAGCCGCGCCCTCGGCAAGCAGGTCTCGCGTCTCCTCAGCCGGCAGCTGCTGGCCGAAACCCGCTTCGGTCAGGAGCGGATGCTGCTCTACAGCATCATCAACGCCGTCACCGATCCGATTCTGCTGACCGACACCGAAGGCAAGCTGATCATCGCCAACAGCCATGCGGAAAAGCTGTTCGCGGCGCCTGAAGAGGCCAGCGAAGGATGGCGGCGCGCCGTCGCGCTGAACAACATGCTGTTCTCCGCCGCGCTCTCGACGAGTGCCGTGGGAATGGCGGAGCTCGCGCGACGCGAGCTCCTGCTCGTCGACCCGCTGGAAGGATCGGACCTGCTGTTCGAGCTCCTCAGCTCGCGCGCGAAGGACGAGCGGCAGGGCACATATGTCGTGTCGATTCTGCGCAACGTCACCGACCTCGCGCGCGCGAAGGAAGAGATCGAGGAGAGCTACCGCACGCTGCGGGTGGCGCAGGCGGAAGTGCGTGACGAGCGTCATCGTCTCGACCTGATCATCGACTCGGTCGCCGATCCCATCCTGGTCACCGATCAGGAAGGGGACATCGTGCTGATGAACACGCCGGCCGAACGGCTGTTCAACCCGCCCGACTCGGACGACGAAGCGGCGCAGCGCGCCGTGCGCGCGAACGGCGCGAACCTCACGTCGTTCGTGTCGAACGTGCTCACGCGCTCGGGCGAGCAGCGCTACCGCGGCGAGATCCAGCTCTCCGATCCGGTCATGGCACGGCCGCTGCCCGTGGAAGCGCTCGCCGGAACCATCCTGTCGGAGCAAGGCGAGTTGATGTGGGTCGTCACCATCCTGCACGACCAGACCGAAGCGATCGAGAAGGGCAAGCTGTACGAGCAGTTGAAGCACGCGTCCGTGGGTCTCGAGCGGAAGGTGCAGGAAGCGACCGCGGAGCTGGCCGAACAGAACGAGCTGCTCCGCCGTCAGCACATCGCGCTCGAACAGGCATCCGCGCTCAAGTCGCAGTTCCTCGCGAACATGTCTCACGAGTTCAGGACGCCGCTGAACGCGATTTTGGGCTACACGCACATGCTGCTGAACAACGTCACCGGCCAGGTGACCGATCCGCAGCGCAAGAGCCTGTCGCGCATCGACTCGAACGCCCGCCACCTGCTGGCGCTGATCAACGACATCCTCGACATCACGCGCATCGAGGCCGGACGCATGCCGCTGAACGTGACGACGTTCAGCGTCGCGGATCTGGTGCACGAAGTCGTGTCGGAGCTCGAGCCGATCATCCGGCGATCGAACCTCACGGTCTCGTCGAAGCTGCGCCAGACGCCCTCGCTGCGGAGCGATCGCCAGAAGGTCAAGCAGATCGTGCTCAACCTGTTGAGCAACGCGCTCAAGTTCACGCCGCAGGGGACGGTCACGATCGTCAGCTCCTACGACGCCAACCGGCGCGAGATCACGATTGCGGTGCGCGACACCGGTGTCGGCATTCCGGCCGACGATCAGTTGAAGGTGTTCGAAGACTTCCGGCAGCTCGACAGCTCTCCCGCACGCGGATACGGTGGCACCGGCCTCGGCCTGTCGATCTGCCGCCGGCTCTCGCAGATGCTCGGGGGCGCGATCGAGCTGGACAGCGAGCTGGGCAAGGGCTCGACGTTCAAGCTCCGACTGCCCGCAAAGGTCTCCCGCAGATGATTCCCGCCCGCGAGCGTCCGCTCGTGCTCGTCGTCGAGGATTACGACGACGCCCGGGAGATGTACGCGGCGTATCTGCAGTTCTCCGGTTTCGACGTCGAGGCTGCGACCAACGGGGTCGAGGCCGTCGAGAAGGCGCAGGCGCTGCTGCCCGATATCGTGCTGATGGACCTCGCACTGCCGCGCATGGATGGATGGGAAGCGACCCGTCGCCTGAAGGGAGACGATCACACGCGGCACATCCCGATCGTGGCGCTGACCGGCCATGCGCTGGCGGGGCACGCCGAGGGAGCGCGCCAGGCCGGCTGCGATGCCTTCGTCACGAAGCCGTGCCTGCCCGACGCGCTCGTCGTGCAGATCAAGCGGCTGCTCGAGACGCATCAGGGGCGCGGACGCCGCTCGCATGGAACGCACCGGAAGACTTCCTGAGACAGCTACGAGCCCGACACCATGGCCAAGTCATCATCGAACAAAGCGTCGAAGACCTCGAAAGCCACGCGTGTGCGCGTCGCGACGAAGAGCGCGCCGCCTCCGCGCAAGCACGAGCCGACGCGTGTCAGCGTCAAGCCAGAGTCGGCCCGCAGCAAGCTCGAACGGGTGCGGGTGCCGCCGACCCCGCGCCGCGAGGGAGGATCCGAAGGCAAGTACGTCTACTGCATCGTGCGATCGGTCGAGCCTTTGAGCTTTGGTCCGCTGGGGCTCGGGCCCGAGCCGGCGGACGTGCATACGGTTCACTACCAGGACATCGCCGCCGTCGTCTCGAACACGCCAATCGTCGTCCAGGATCCGACGCGCGAGAACGTGCTCGCGCACCAGCGCGTGAACGAGACGGTGATGCAGAAGCACACGGTGATCCCGATGTCGTTCGGCACGGTGTTCAAGACCGACGACGACATCATGGAGCTGCTGCGGTCTGCCTACGACGCGTTCAGCGACGTGCTGAACAAGATGCGGGACAAGTTCGAGTTCGGCCTCAAGGTGTTGTGGGATCGCGACCAGATCATCCGTGAGATCGAAGAAGAGGACGAGGACATCCGCCGGTTGAAGAGCGAGATCTCCTCGCAGAAAGGGTCGACCTACTTCGCGCGCATGCAGTACGGACGGCTGATCGACGCGGCGCTGCAGTCGCGATCGGAGCGCTACGTCGCCGAGATCTTCGACGCCTTGCGCAGCGTGTCTGTGGCGTCGCGCTCGAACAAGCCGATTGGCGACCGCATGATCATGAACGCCGCGTTCCTGGTGTCGCGCGAGATGGAGCAGCCGTTCGACTCGCGGGTCAAGGAAATCGGCCAGCAGTACGAGAAGCTCACGTTCAAGTACACGGGCCCGTGGCCGCCCTACAACTTCGTCAACATCCGGTTGAAGCTCGAGCGCGCCCACTAGTCACCAGCCCGGGCCATGCTCATCATCGACTCGCTGCTGATCAGCGGCATCCGATTCGTCCTCGACAAGGTGGCCGCTGCCGTCGAGACCGAGATGAACGACGACAGCGCGCTCCGCGAGCGGCTGCTCGCCGCGCAGATGCAGGTCGAGCTCGGCGAGATGAGCCAGGAGGAGTTCGACACGCTCGAGGCGGACATCCTCGCGCGCATCCGCGAGATTCGCGAGCGGCAGCGCGGCGGCGAGCCTGCCGTCCTCTCTCCCCGCGACATGAAAGTCACGGGCATCGAGGCGACCTTCGAAGGGGACGAGCACTAGCCCGCCCGATGCCGGCCTGGCACTTCGTGGGCGGCAAGGGAGGCGTCGGCAAGACCACCTGCGCGGCCGCGCTGGCGATCCGTTCCGCAAGACGCCACCGCACGCTGCTCGTCACCACCGACCCGGCCTCATCACTGACGGATGCGCTGGGCATCCGCGTCGACGGTACTCCCAGGAGGATTCCCGGGGGCGGCCGGCTCGCGGCCGCCAACCTCGACGCGTCAGCAGCCTTCGACAAGTGGATCGCGCCACGCCGTTCGTTGCTGGCGTCGATCGCGCTGCGCGGCACCTATCTGGACGAAGAGGACGTCGGACGCCTCCTGCGCCTGTCGCTGCCCGGCCTCGACGAGATCGTCGGCCTGCTCGGCGTCGTGCAGATGGCGGCGGCCGATTACGACGAGGTCATCGTCGACACCGCGCCAACCGGTCACACGCTTCGCCTGCTCGCCGCGCCGTCGATGTTCGGCTCCGCGGCGCGGCTGCTCGACGCGTTGCAGGCGCATCATCGGCAGATCGTGAGCGCCGTGCGCGGCGAATACATCGTCGACGCCGCCGACCAATTGATCGCCGAGCTCGACGAGGATGGCGCCGCCCTGGTCGCGCTGCTGCGCGACCCCGCAAGCACGCGGTTGTCATGGGTGACGCACCCCGAGCCGATGGCGCTCGAGGAGACCAGCGACGCGCTGGCGGCGTTGACGGCGGCGGGAATCCGGCCGCGAACGCTGATCGTCAATCGCGTTCTGGACCTGGCGCCGGCCTCCTGCTCCTGGTGCACCGCGCGGCGGCGATTCGAGGCACGAGCCGTCGCGCCGCTCGCGTCACGAGCCGGCGATCTGGAAATGCTCGCGCTGCCGGACCTTCCGCGCGAACCGCGCGGCCGCGCAGCGCTCGCGCGCGCCGCCGCGGCGATGAAGCCATTGACGTTCGGCCGCGCGCTGCCGCCAGTGGCGCGTCGCGTGACCGTACGGTTGGCGCGCGGCACGCCTGCGCCGGCTCACGATCTGCTGCCGGCAGTCAGCTGGATGCTGTTCGGCGGAAAGGGAGGGGTTGGCAAGACGACGTCGGCGGCGGCCTACGCGTTGGATCGCTGCCGGTCGGCGCCGTCGCGTCGCGTTCTGCTCGTCTCCACCGACCCGGCGCATTCGCTCGAGGACGTCTTCGGTGGTCCCTTGGATTCCTCCAGCTTGCGCGCCAGCGGCGCGCCGAGGAACCTCACGGTTCGCGAGATCGACGCCGCGGTCAGCTTCGACGATTTTCGACGGCGCTACGCCGGGTTCGTGGACGAGACCTTCGCGCGCGTCGGCGCGGGACCGGATGCGGCGGGCGCGATGCGGCAGATCATGGACATGGCGCCGCCCGGCGTCGACGAAGTGATGGCGATTGCGGACGTCGCGGAGCTCCTCGTGGACGCGCCGGACGCGTACGACACGATCGTTTCCGACACTGCGCCGACCGGACACGTGCTGCGACTGTTGCAGACGCCCGCGCTGCTCAAGGAATGGACGCAGGCGTTGATGGCGATCCTGTTGAAGTATCGCGAGGTCGTACCGGCCGGTCCGCTCGCCTCGCTGCTGGTGCAGCTCTCGAAGCGGTTGCGCGCGCTCGAGGCGCGCCTTCACGATCCCGGGCAAACACGCTTCGTGCTGGTGACGCGGCCGGCGTCGCTGCCGCGGAAGGAGACGATCCGGCTGCGCGCCGCGCTCGAGCAGCTGAAGGTCGCCGTGGCCGGCGTCGTGGTCAACGCGGCGGGCGCCGGCACCTGTCGCGCCTGCCGATCCCGCGCGCGGGCGCAGGCCGAGGAAATCGCGGCGCTGCGGCAGGGCCTTGGCCGGCGCGCGCGATACGCTATCATCGAGGCGCCTGCGGTCATGCCGCCGCCGCACGGCGCCCGCGCCCTGTCGGCGTGGGCTACCACCTGGCAGCGGCTCGACTGATGGCGTCTGCGCGAACCGCCGTGTATGTCTACTGTCTCGTGGCTGCGGCGCGGCGGCCGTCCACCCTGCGTCTGCCTCCTGGTCTGTCCGGCGGCACGCGCCCTGTGCTCACCGCCGCGGGCGACGGCCTGTTCATCGTGACCTCCGACGTGCCGCTCGATCTGTACGGTCCACACGTGCTCGAGCGCCGCTTGCGCAATCTCGATTGGGTGGCCGAAACCGCTGTCGCGCACGAGAACCTCGTCGAGCGGCTCGCGCGCGTGAAGCATGTCACCGTCGTTCCCATGAAGATGTTCACGATGTTCTCGTCGATCGACAAGGCGCTCGAGGATATCGGGGCCCGTCGCACGTCGATCGACGCCGCCGTCGCACGCGTGGCCGGATGCGAAGAGTGGGGGCTTCGGATCACGAGGAGCGACGGGCGAGGAGCGCAGGGCGAGGAGCGAGGAGCGAAGGGCGACGGGCGAGGAGCGAAAGGGAAGCCAGGATCCGGCGCCGCGTTTCTGATCGCACGAAAGGCGGCGCGCGACGAAGCCCAGATCTCTCGCGCGCGATCGCATGCGGCCGCCGAAGCCGCGTTCGACGATCTCGAGCGGCTGGCGCGCGACGTCCGTCGCCGCCGGAGCGAGCGCGAGCCGGGCTCCAATCCGCCGGTGCTCGAAGCCGCGTTTCTGGTCGCCTCCGGCCGACGCGAGCGCTTCAATGCCGTCGCCCGCCGTCATGCCCGGGCGTGCGCGTCCGACGGCGCCGAGCTGGTCGTCACCGGACCATGGCCGGCATACAACTTCGTGGCTGCCGCTGGAGATGAGTCGTGAAGCGCCACACGACGGTGCCGCGAGAGAAGCCGCCGCACGAGACGCGGCCGCCGCGGCCGGCGCCTCGCGCCGTCACGCCAAAGCCCGTGGCGCGTGACGCGCGGTGGGCGCAAACCACGGCGCCGCGGAAGCGTCGACCGGGGCATCTGATCGACGCCGACGACTCCACCCTGCTCGACGTCATCGACAACCTGCTCGGCAAGGGGGTCGTGCTGAACGCGGATCTCATCCTCGCGCTCGCCAACGTCGATCTGATCTACGTACGGCTGTCGGCGCTGCTCAGCACCGCGGATCGCGTCCTTCGCCGTCCACCCCGCTGATGCCCTTGTACGTCTTCGCGTTGATCGATGCGGCGCCGGCCGGGCCCTCGGGGCGCGGCCTTGGATCGGCGCTCACCTTCCGGCGGGTTGCCGGCGTGTTTGCCGCGGTCGAACGGCGGGCCGACGTGCCTCCGGTCGAAATGGGATCGCTCGCGGCGCACCAGCGGATCGTCGAGCGGCTGGCCGACCGCGCGTCGGCGATCCTGCCCGTCCGCTTCGGGACCCTGCTGACCATCGAGGAGTTGGAAGAATCGCTCACCGACCGCGACGAGGAGCTGGCCGACGCGCTGGACTTCGTTCGCGGCCGCCGGCAGATGACATGGCGGGCGCGACGCGCGAGAGGCAAAGGGCGAGGACCGAAGACCGAGGACCGACGGGTCGGGGGAGAAGGGCGACGGGTCAAATCGGGCACTGAATATCTGTTGCGCGCCAGGGCGGCGGCGGCGACTACGGCGTCGCCGGCGTTCCGTTCGGTGCGGGAGCGCATCGGACCATTGGCTGCGGCCGAACGCTATCAGCGTCAGACGGACAGGCTGCCGGAGTCCTTCTACCATCTCGTCGATTACACCCACATGGATCACTACAAGCGCGCCGCACGCGAGCTGCTCGAATCGACATCGGCGCTCACCATGTCCGGGCCGTGGGCGCCCTATGCGTTCGTTCCGGAACTCTTCTGATGGCCCGCAAGCAGCCGGCACGCCGCCGCAAACGCACCACGTCACGAACCCGCACGTCGCGCGCATCCGCCAACGCGCGCCAGGCCGACGCCGAGGAAATCGACGCGATTCGCCGCGAGCTCGCGCGTGTCGCGGCAGGCCGTACCCCTCGATGGAACGCGAATCCAGACGAGGTGCGGCGATCGGTGCTGAAGCTGGTGCTGACGCTCGTCGAGTTGATTCGCCAGCTGCTCGAACGTCAGGCGATCAGACGCATGGAGAACGGCACGCTCAACGACAACGAGATCGAGTCCGTCGGCCTGGCACTCATGCGGCTGCAGGAGACGATCGCCGACCTCGCAAAGCAGTTCGACATCGACCCGGACGATCTGAATCTTGATCTGGGCCCGATTGGGAAACTGATGTAATTGGGCGTTGGGTCTTGGGCGTTGGCCCCTCGCCCCTCGCTACTTCGTCCCGAACACGTAACACCCCGGCGTCACCAGCACCCGTCCATCCCTGGTGAAGAACAGACTGTTGGGCGAGAGGATGTCCGCCCCTTTGAACTGCACGGTGCGAATCTTGTCGCCGTTGCGATCGTAGACGTAGGTGAACGGCCCGATGAGCGACACCCACAGGTTGCCTTGATAGTCGACGCCTGCGGCGCGCACCGCGGGCGGGACGAGCGGGGTCAGAGCGCCGTCCGGCAGACGTCGCTCCGGCCACGTTGTCGGCAGGTGCTGCAGGTAGTCGTCGATCTCGGTGCCTTCGACGTGGCGCTCGAAGACGAGCTGACCACGCGCATCGTACTTCCGGAAGATGGGAACACCCGACTGGAACACGAAGTAGTAGCCGCCGGTGGGATCGATCAGCGGCAGCCCGACGTTGAACGCGAAGTGCAGATCGCGGTCGGCTTCATGACCGGTCAACCGCAGCGTACCGAACGTCCGCGTCGGCGTTCCGTCGAGCGCCATTTCGGTGACGAGCCATCCGCGTTCCGGTTGATTGAGCAGGATCGACGATCCCGTGTACTGCAGCGATCCGACACCGTTCAGCACCACATTGCCGAGCGTCAGGCGCGGTAGCTGCCGTCCCGGGACGAAGAACCCGCCAAGCCGTCCGCCCGTGGCGATGAACGCCTGCAGGCGCTCGCGGCCGTTCGGCGCGTCCGCGACGACGAAGCTGCCGTCGGCCGGATCGATGTCGAAGGCAGTCGGATCGAGCACCCGGCCAGGTTCTTCGCCGACCTCGACGACCTTCTGCGCGACGCCGGCGTTGCCGATGGTGTAGACCGCGTGACCGCGCCGGTCGAACACGTAGTAGACGCCGTTGTCCGCCTGCTGAAAACCGATTGGATTGATGAAGGCGCCGACGATGTGCGCCGGCAGGCCGCCGATCGAGCGCAGCAGCTCGACCCGTTTTGCCGCGTCGGGTGATGTCGTCAGGAGGACGACCGCGGTGAGCGCGACGATGGAGCGCAGCATGGCGGCCGATCGGCGGGCGCGCCGTTCAGTAGCGCGCGATCGCCTGGATAGCTTTGAGAACGTCCGACGACTGCGGCAGGATCACTTCCTCGAGATCCGGACAGTAGGCGACTGGCACGTCGAGCGCCGCGACGCGGCGAACCGGCGCGTCGAGGAACTCGAACAGCTCGTCGGCGATCCGCGCCGCGAGCTCGGCGCCGAAGCCGCACGTCAACTGATCCTCGTGCGCGATCACGACGCGGTTGGTCGCGCGCACGGACTCGGCGATGGTGTCCCAGTCGAACGGCATGATCGACCGCAGGTCGACGACCCGCACGCTGATGCCGTCTTTCTCGGCCTGCTGCGCCGCCAGCAGCGAGCGCTGCACGAGCGCGCCCCAGGTCAGCACGACGACGTCCGAGCCTTCGCGGCGGACGCTCGCCTTTCCAAACGGCACCATGTACTCCGAACCGGGATACTGCCCCTTGTTGTAGGTCTGGCGATACAGATGCTTGTGCTCGAGGAAGAGGACCGGATCGTCGCAGCGAATCGAGGTGCGCAGGAGACCGGCGGCATCCTCGGCATTCGACGGGAACACGACGCGGATGCCCGGGCAGTGCGCGAAGATGCTCTCGCCCGACTGGCTGTGATACGGTGCGCCGCCGCGCAGGTAGCCGCCCGTCGCCACCCGAATCACCATCGGGCACGAGAAGGCGTTGTTCGATCGATAGCGCAGCATCGACAGCTCGTCGCGGATCTGCATCATCGCCGGCCAGATGTAGTCGAAGAACTGAATCTCGACGACCGGCTTGATCCCGCGCGTCGCCTGCCCGATGGCGCGACCGATGATGTTGGCTTCGGCCAGCGGCGAGTTGAACACTCGAACGCTGCCGTAGGCCCGCTGCAGACCGTGCGTCACCTTGAAGACGCCGCCTTTGCCCGAGACGCTCTCGAGCGCGCTCTCGCGCGTGCAGTCCGCGACGTCTTCGCCGAATACGACAATGCGCGGGTTGCGCGCCATTTCGTCCTTCAGCGTGCGGTTGATGGCCGCGACCATCGTGTCGGGCCGTCCCTCAGGGACCGCTTCGGTACGGAATGCGCTCGACGTCGGGTCGACGTCCGGAGAGTAGACGTAGAGCTGCGCGGTGTCGCGTGAGGGCTTCTCGGCGGCGATTGCCTGATTGGCCGCGGCGTTCACCTCCGCCTCGACCTCGCGGCGGATCTGATCGAGCTGACCTTCGGTCGCGATGCCTTCGGACGTGAGGTGGAAACCGAGCCGCACGATCGGATCGCGGGTCGCTTCGCCCGCGCGCTCCTCCGCCGTCTTGTACAACTTCTCGTCGTCCGACAGCGAGTGCGAGTACGGACGAATGACCTTGGCGTGCACGAGGGCCGGACCCTTGCGGGCGCGAGCGTAGTCGACCGCCGCGGTCATCGCCGCGTGGCTCGCGATGAAGTCGGTGCCGTCGATGCTCTGGACGAGAAGGCCGGGGAAGCTCGAGACGATCTTGGAGATGTCGCCGCCGGGCGTCTGCACTTCGACGGGAACCGAAATCGCGTAGCCGTTGTCCTCGACGAGAATTACGACGGGCAATTTGAGCGTGCAGGCGGAGCTGAGCGACTCCCAGAACTCCCCCTCGCTCGTCGCGCCTTCGCCGACCGAGAAGTAGACGACTTCGTCGGGATGGAACTGCTCCTCGCGCCCGTCGATTGCGGTGATCTTTTCGTACATCCGTCCCGCTTCCGCCGAGCCGATCGCGTGCAGGCACTGGGTGCCGGTCGGGCTCGATTGCGAAACGATGTTGAGATCCTTGTGGCCCCAGTGCGATGGCATCTGCCGGCCGCCGGAGGCCGGGTCGTCCTTCGCGGCCACGCCGGCGAGGAGCATCTCGAGCGGCGTCATGCCCAGCATCAGGCAGAGCGCACGGTCGCGATAGTAGGGGAAGAACCAGTCGTAGCCCGGCCTGAGGACCATACCGGCGGCAGTCAGGATGGCTTCGTGGCCGGCGCCGCTGATCTGGAAGAAGATGAGGCTCTGGTTCTTGAGCTGAATCTCTTTGTCGTCCAGCTTGCGCGACAGCACCATCGTCCGGTACGCGCGCAGCAGCTCCTGGGACGACAGACGGTCCGTAGCCACTGCAGGCCGTTCTTTGACGGCCTTTCCGTTGGTCACCGCCATCCCTGCATGTCCGTCGATTATAACCCGCGGCAGTATAATCCCTTGGAGTCTCGGGGCGTGCAATGACTGCGACGGTGAGCCTGTATCGGTGGGACGAGCTCGCGCTCGAAAAGGTGACGGAAATGATCTCCCGGAAGATCGTCACCGGCGAGCGCGAGATGCTGGCCCAGGTCTATCTGAAGAAGGGAGCGGTCGTCCCCATTCACTCGCACGAGAGCGAGCAGATCACCTACGTCCTGCAAGGGGCGCTGAAGTTCCTGATCAACGGGGAGGAAATCACCGTCCGCGAGGGCGAGGTGCTGCTCATCCCGTCGTGGGTCGAGCATCAAGCCGAAGCGCTCGACGACACCTTCGAGCTCGATCTGTTCAGTCCGATCCGCACCGATTGGCTGAATGGAACGGATACGTATTTTCACAAATAGCTCTCAGTTTCCAGCTCCCAGCTCCCAGTTTCCGCCGTCACCGAAGCGCCTTGCTGGAAGCTGGCAGCTGGAAGCTGGCAACTTTCCGGCGTCAGTGCACGTGCCTGTCCCAGTCCGATCGCCCGCCTGAGTAGACGTCGAACTTCCGGCGCATCCGGTTCATCTTCCACTTCGTGTAGCGGTATTTGATCTCGGCGGTGAACCCGCCGCGGCCCGTGTTCAGGTAGATGTAGCCGACGAGCAGGCCACCGAGATGCGTGGTGGCCGCCACGGTGCCGCTGCCGGAGATCGACGTGAGGAACGCGATCGCGCCGAGGATCATGACGAAATATTTCGCCGGAATGGGAAAGAGGAGGAACATCAGGATCGGGCGGTTCGGGTAGTAGAGCGCGTACGCCAGCAGCAGGCCGTACAACGCGCCCGAGGCGCCGACGGTGTTCACGTAGTAAATGGTGCTGGTGACGGCAAACGGCAGCAGCGACACGAGAATCGTGGTGATGCCCGCACCGATTCCGGTGATCGCGTAGTACTTCACGAAGAACCGCGTGCCCCACTGGCGTTCCAGTTCGACGCCGAACATCCAGAGACCGAGCATGTTGAACAGGATGTGCGAGATGTTGTGCACATCGTGCAGGAACATGTACGTGACCGGCTGCCAGATCCAGTGGCGCTCGATCACGTCCTGCGGGATCAACCCGAGCCAGTCGACCAGCGGGTGGAAGATCAGCGTCGCAACGTAGACCCCGATGTTCGTCCACAACAGGATCCGAACGGCGGGCGTGACGGGACCGGGGCCGAAGGAATAGGTCAGCGCGTGAGCTCGTGGGTAGCGGGCCATGAGAGCGCGTCCAGAATGGCTACTGTACCACGCAAGCTCCGGGCCGAACATCCCGAACGCTCCTCGGAAGCGGCAGCGCACACGCGGCCGCCAGCAGCGGCGTCGTCGCCAGACCAATGAGCGTGTGCTCGATCCCGTACCGATCCGCGAGCATGCCGACAAACGGGACGCTGAAGCCGCCCATGCCCCAGGCGAACCCCATCATCAGCGACGAGACGGTTGCGGCGCTGACGGGCGCCAGCGACTGACCGAACGTCACGTTGACCGGCAGCGTGGACTGCAGGAACAGTCCGCCGAACGCCAGGACAACCGTGAACAGCCAGCCCGACAGCAACGGGGCCGCGAGCAGAAATGGCGTCGACGCCACCAGCGACCAGAAGATGACGCGGCGCGATCCGAAGCGATCCGCCACCGGTCCGCCGAAGAATCCGCCGACACCGCTCGCGAGCAGATACACGGCCACGACCGCACCCGCTTGCCCGACGCTCATCCCTCGCCGCGTCAGCATCACGGGAACGAAGGTCGCGAACGACAGCGACGCGAGCGTGCGAAGCACGACGATGGCGTAGAGCAGGCCGAGGGGGCGCGCGTACGGCCGCAGCGCCCGAAAGCCGCCGCGATCGTGCGGATGCGGCTCGATTTGCGGCACGCGCGTCAGGAAGAACAGCACGACGAGCAGGCCGGGAATCGCGAGCACCGGCGTCCACTCGAGACCGAAGTGCTGCGCCGCCGACGCGAACATCAACGGACCCAGCGAGAAGCCCAGCGTGCCGCCGGTGATGTGCACCGACATCGCGAGCCCCGGGCGGCTCCCGCCCAATCGATGCGCGAGCGCCGCCGCGGGCGGATGAAAGGCTGCTGCGCCGAGACCGCCCACGATCAACGTTGCGGCCAGCCACGGCACCGTCGGCGCAATACCAATCATGCTCAGGACCAGAACGGAGAGCACCGGTCCCACCATCACGAGCAGCCGCGGACGCCAGCGGTCTGCGAGGTGACCGAACCCTACCTGCGCCACCGACGCCGCGATCTGATACAGCATCGTCAACGTCCCGGCCGTGGCGAGGCTCAGGCTCAGCTTTGGGATGAGGAGAGGCAGCAGCGGTGCGTAGATGTTGCCGTAGCCATCGACCATCATGTGGACGCTGGCCATCAGCAGCACGGTGGGATGCAGGCGTTCGCGCCAGCCGCCTGTGGTGGCCGGCTCAGACATGCGATACCCGTTCCGATCGCTTCAACACGCGACGGAGGAGATCATCGACTTCCTCGACGCCGAGCGCTCGCGCGACCACGGCAAACGTCAGCGCGCCCACCGCGATTGCGCTGAAGACGCGAGTCGCCCGCACGATGGTGCGCGTGCCCGGGAACAGGATCTCGAGTCCCCACTCGGCGAGCCACGCCGCCGCTCCCATCACCGCTGACGCGGCCAGACAGGACATAAGCGTCTTCGCCGTCTGCGCCGCCTCGATGCCGCCGAGCCGCCTGCGGAGGATCCACAGCAGCACGCCGGCGTTCAGCGTCGCGGCGACCGCCGTCCCGAGCGCGAGCCCTCGAAACCCAATCACGTGCACGAGCGTCAGGTTGAGAACGATGTTGGTGACGACCGCGACCACGCTGACGAAGAGCGGTGTGCGGGCGTCGCGCAGCGCATAGAAGCTGGGGGACGCGATCTTGACGGCCGAATATCCCACCAGGCCCGGCGCGTAGCACGCGAGCGCCGCGGCGGTTGCCGCCGTGTCGGCCGGCCCGAACTGTCCGCGTTCGAGCAGCAGCGACACGACCGGCCTGGCAAGGACCACGAGACCGATCGTGGCGGGAACGTTGAGCACGAGCATCAGCCGCAGCGCGCCGGAGATCGTGCGCCGCAGCGCGGCGACGTCGGCCGCGGCGGCCATGCGAGAAATCTCGGGCAGCGCGGCAGTGCCGATTGAAATCCCGAAGAGACCGATTGGGAGATACATCAAGCGGAACGCGTAATTGAGCCACGACACCGCGCCCGTGCCCTGCCCGGTCGCAAGGATCGTGTTGACGAACACGTTGACCTGCACGGCGGCGAGGCCGAGCGTGGCGGGCGCCATCTGCATCAGGACTTCGCGCAGCGATTCATCGCGCCAGTCGAACGTCGGTTCGTAGCGCCAGCCCTCCCGCCGCAGCACCGGCCACTGAATGGCCATCTGTCCGATGCCTCCGAGAAGTGTACCGAAAGCAATGCCGGCAATCGGTGGCCAACCGAACCGTGGCATCAACGGGACGAACGTGAACGCCGCGAGGATCGTCGCCACGTTGAACATCGCCGGCGACAGCGCGGGGATGAAGAAACGCCGCAGCGCGTTCAGCATGCCCATCATCGCGACGCTGACCGCCACTGTTGCGAGGAACGGCAGCATGATGCGCGTCAGCAGCACCGTCAGCGCGAGCTTGCCGGGGACGAGGGCGTACTCGGGCGCGAGCGCGCGCACCAGCGCCGGCGCGAAGATCCATCCCGCTGCGACGAACGCCAGCGTCATCAGCGTAAGCGCGTTGATCACGAGGTTGCCGAGCTTCCACGCCCGCTCGCGCGATCCGTGTGCGAGTTGTCGCGTGAACGCCGGCACGAACGCGGCGCTCATCGCGCCTTCCGCGAACAGATCGCGCAGCAGGTTGGGAACTCTGAACGCCACGTTGAAGGCGTCCATCTGGTTGCCGGCGCCGAACAGCGCGGCCAGGACGATCTCGCGGGCGACACCGAGCACCCGGCTCGTCAACGTGGCCGCGCCGATGAGACCGGCGGACCGTGCGAGACGTGTGCTCATGCGGGGGCCTCAGCGTACCACACGGCTTCCTCGTGTCCGCGATCAGTCAGCGTTCGGAAACGGTCAAAGCGCACAGTGTGCGCTGGCGACCGAAGTCCGAGTGGCGGATGGCGAGACCGAGGAATTTCTAAGGGGCTTGTCGACCGAAGAAAAAAAAGAGCCCCCGCCTTTCGACGAGGGCCCCATGGAGGATGGATGAGAGGCTTGTGCGTTGCCTTTCGATTGCTTAGACGATCGCCCGCGGAAAAAGTTTGGTGCGTTTCATCCGCCCGCGAGTTTTTTCCGGACGAGGTCGTTGACGGCTTTGCCGTCGACCGTCTTGCCGGCGAGCGCCGCCATTGCAGCCTTCATGACGCGGCCCATGTCTTTCGGGCTGGTGGCACCGGTTTCGGTGATGGCGGCTGTGACGGCGTGGTCGAGATCCTCTGCTGACGCGACGGGCGGCGCGTACTTCTCGAGGACTGCGATCTCGGCGGTTTCACGGTCGACCAGATCAGTACGCCCGGCAGAGCGGAATTGATCGATCGAATCGCGCCGTTGCTTGATCAGTCCGGCGAGGACCTGCTGGCTCTCGGTCTCCTCGAGGTCGCGTCCTTTCGACACGCTCGCGTTCATCAGCGCGGCCTTGGCCATGCGGAGCGCCGACAAGCGTAGCGGTTCGCGCGCCTTCATGGCCTCGGCGATGTCTTGCGTGAGGCGATCGTTCAGCGTCATGGTTCTATCCTAGCTCGTCCGAGTCGTATCGGCAGCCGCGGCGTCGGTGGCCGCCCGGCGATCGTGCACCTGTTCGATCGCCGCGGCATACGCCGTCCAGTAGCGCGTCGCCACCGCCGCGCTGCGGAATTCGTGTTCGATCGTGTCGCGGGTCGACGCCAACGTGCGCCGCTTTTGACGTAGACGGCTCTTGAGCGCGTCAGCGAGCGGCTCGACCTGTTCGCGCGGCACGACCGCGACGTCGCTCCCGAAGACGTCGTTCAATTCGACGCCGCCCGGATTGTTGGACGACACGACCGGCGTGCCGCAGGCGAGCGCCTCGAGCGCGACGGTCGGCAGCGCCTCGAGCAGCGACGGCAGCACGAAGAGATCGGCGGCGGCGCAGTAGCGCGCGACCGCGGTGTTGTCGATCAGCCCCGCGAAGGTCACGTGACGTTCGACGCCCGCCGATCGCGCGACCGCCTGCAGTTCTGGCAGCAGTGCGCCGGTTCCGCAAATGATCAGTCGCGCATCGGGAAACTCGCGAACGACCTCGCGCATCGCTTCGATGAGGAACCGCTGCCCCGCGAGTGGATGGAGCCGCTTCACGTTCAGCAGGACATGCCGATGGGTGAGGCCGAGGGATCGGCGCATGTCGAGCTGCCCCCGCTCGTCGTGATAGCTGAAAGCATCCGCAACCGGCGGATAGATCACGTAGCAGTCGCGACGGCTCAACCCGAGCTCGCGCGCGCGCAGTAAGAGCTGGTCGCTGTAGAACGTGACCACCGTCGCCGAGTGATACGCGCGCGTGAACAGATCGGGCCACCGGCGCGGACGGTAATGCCAGATCTCCGTGCCGTACAACGTCAGCACGACCGGCTTGCCCGCACGCGCGGCGAGAAACGCGCAGCCCTCGCTCAGCAGACCGTTGCTGTGGATGTGGACGAGATCGGCGTCGTCGATCACGCGCGAGGCGCGCCGCCAGATGCGCCACGCGTTGGTCAGCGATCCGGTTCGCAGCCATCGCTGCAGCACGCCGCCGCTGCTGCGCGGAATCCAGGTGATCGGTCCGGCGACCGTGGCACTGTTGCCGGCTCGCGGCGGGTGCGCGACGTAGGCGACGCTGTCGCCCCGCTCGCGCGCCCACTCGCCGAGCTGATAGGGCAGCAGCGCGTTCGCGGCCTGATCGGGCGGAAGGTGCGGCGTGACGTGCACGATGCGCATGGGTGCGCGTCAGCGGACGGCCGGCGCGGTGAACGCGCGCTTGAATTCCGAGAACGTCGCCGGCACCGCGCCCAGCTCGTGACGCGCGAACGCAAAGAACCGTTCGAGCCGGCCGAAGAAGGCACCGAGCTCCTCCCGCGTCCGGTTGTACGGGCTGCCGCCCACGATCGCTTCGCTCGAATGAAAGAGCAGGTTGAGCACCGGCTCGCCGCTGCGCGCGAGGTCGCGCGCCAGCGACACCATGTCTTCGAAGGACGAGTACGACGGACGCAGCCATCGCACGTGCGCGACGCCGAGCTTCCGCAGGATCCGCTTCGTCGTGTACGGGCGCGGCGCCCGCGCGTAGAGATGCTGCAAGCGTTTCGGCATGCGGCGATTCAGCGCCGCGGAGACCGGAATCTCGAGGACGTTGCTCGTGCCCGGCTTCGTGGCGCTGTCGTACGCGAGATAGTACGGCGTGAGCGGTGCCTCCACGAAGTCGGGGCCGTGCTTGTGCGCTTCGTAGAAGAGCGGCGCCACGCTCGACTCGATCTGATAGCCCAGCCGCTCGAGCGCGTAGACGTGCGCGGCGGAAAACCCGAAGCGTCCCGACCGGTACGACCGTGGCCGCTCGCCGACCGCCGCCGCAATCGCGTCGGTCAGCGCCGCGAGCTGCTGCTCGAACTGCACGATCGGGAGGTTCGACGCATACGGATGACGGGCCACGTCCTCGGCGCTGCAGGGCGGCGTCTCCCACGCATGATGGTGCGCGCCGATCTCGCAGTCGCCGCCGGCCTTCAACCCGCGCAACACGTCAGCCGAGCGCGCGTCCTTCACGACCGGGTAGGTGACGACGTAGGTGGGCCGTACACCGTGGCGCGCGAACAACGCATGCAGCCTCGGCAGCGCGTAGAGATTCTCGAACCGCTGATCGGCCCGCGCGGCGGCATCCCACTGGTTGTCGCCCTCCGTGTCGATGCCGACCAGCAAGTGAATCATGTCTCTTGTCGTGCTAAAGGTGCTAGAGGTCCTAGGGTGCTAGGGTGCGGTGCTTATGGTGCTCATGGTGCTTATGGTGCTCATGGTGCTCATGGTGCATGGTGCACTGCTAAGGGCGTGCTGCTTAGCACTCCAGCATCGCACCTTTAGCACCCACAGCACCGCACCCTTAGCACCCACAGCACTGCACCGTAGCACCCTAGGACCTTTTGCACCCTAGCAGCCTGGCTCTATCGATCCTGGTCCGAGTCCCCGAGTGTGACGTGCCACCGATCGGTGTCCTCGTAGAACTCGGGGCCGACGTCGACGCCGTTCACCTTCACCACGAACTCCATTGTCGACTTCACCTGGAAATAGCCGGAGCGGCGAAGCAGGCGGCGGAAGACCGCGTGCGTGGCGAAGGTGCGGATCTTATCGGAGTCGGCTTGACGGGCCTCCTGATCGATCCAGCCCACGAGCGTCGAGAACCCGTGCTCGTCGTCGGGATCCGTGAGGAAATCGGCGATCAGCGTGACCCGGCCGCGCGGTTCCTGGACGTGGCGGTAGACCGCGTAACCGGCGGTGCGTCCGTCGCGGATCAATGCGGCGATGCTGTAGCGCACGTGCGGCGCGATGGCGAACTTCCAGTTCAGATAGTTGGCGTCGCGACGGACGGCCAGGTCGAACTTCGGTGCGACGGCGTCCCACAGCTCGGTGAAGCTGTCGTCGAAGCGGCGGATCATGCGCACTTCCGCGGCCAGCGGCCGCGCGCGCGAGACGATCAGTACGAGCGGCAGCATCAGCGCCGAGATCAGCCGGTTGACCGGGGTCGGCAGGCGTGGGTGCCGGAACGCGCGCCGCGTCAGCGGCTTGACCAGACACGGAACCGGGCCCACGTCCGGCCAGCGCAGTTTCTGGAAGAGGCGGTACGAGGCATCGGACAGGCCGAGGCCGAGCGAGGCGCCGACGTTGCGATCCCACGTGCGGAAGAGCACCTCGCCGAGACCCTGACGCTGCCGCTCCGGCGCGACCATGACGTCCATGCCCCACGACCCGGCGACCTCGCGTCCCTTGATCGCCAGCCGCACCGGCATCGTCGCGTACTGGCCGATGATGGCGGTGCCCTCCCGGGCAATCCAGATCTCCGGCTCGCCGCCGGGGTTGTTCGGGTTGTGGCGGTACTGCCACTCCCAGCGCAGGCGGCTGGAGTCGGCCGCGTCGTTGCCGAACACTCGGCGGTAGAGCGCATCGACGGCGCGCCGGTCGTCGGCCCGGTAGCGATCGACCTCGGCCATCGCTATCCGCCGTTCCCTCGCCGGCCCGGCGTGAGGTCTGGCGTCAGCACGTATTCCATGTTGCTGATGAAAACGTCCTGAATGGCGCGACTGTTACGGATGACCGTGGCGAGCGCGGCCGGCAGCCGGCGGACCGTCGCGGTGACATGCAGCTCCTCGCGCACGATTCGCAGGCCTGCCGCGGCGATTTGACCGCGCAACCGCGCAACCCGCACCTTCTCCAGCAGGTCGTCGTCTTTGGTCTGCCCCTGCCTGGCCAGCTTGATGAACGAGTTCTCGTGCGCCGGCTCTTTCAGCGTCCATGGCGCGCGCCGCGCGAGGAACTGGAACGTCGCGAAAGCAGCGGGGCGGCCAATCAGCAGATGGAGCGGGACCGGAACCTTGAGACGCGGCAGGTGCGCGCCGGCAAACGACAGGTACGGCGCAGTCGACAAATACATTCGTCCATCGTCCGCCATCACGCGCGCGCACTCGCGCAGGTACAACGGCGCGTCGGCGACGTGCTCGATGACGGCGTGCGAGAGCACGAGATCGAACGATCCGTCGACGAAGGGCAGCGCCATGCCGTCGGCCATCGCGAACTGCAGATGGCTGACGCGCCGCTCCCGTGCGAGCCGCACGCCCGCGTCGCCGAAGCGATCGATCGGATCGATGCCGACCACCTGCCGCGCTTCGTCAGCCAGCGAGAGCGGCATCCCGCCGCCGCCGCAGCCGGCATCGAGGACACGTCCGTGAATCCGCACGCCGGCCCGCTCGAGAAAGGCAATGACCTTGGCGCTCCGGTAGTACTCGAAGAGCGCGTAGTCATATTCGGAGCGGAAGCGAAGGTCCGCGTGCGCCCGGATGGCGCGTTCGTCAATCGTGCGCACGGTCGCCGAACTTGTCGATCAATGCGGCGCGATCGTGACCGGAAGGTGTTTCTGCGACGTCGAAGGTCATCACGGCTCGCGACCGCGGATAGGTTTCGAGCACGTCGAGAATCTGCGATCCTTCGAATCCAATCAGCGGTTCTGTGTAGGTGAGAATATATCGCACATCGGTGCGCCGCTTCCGATCATCGTAGTTGCCGAAGCCGTGCCCGATGAAGATCGGTCTCATCCGATTCTCGAGTGACAGCCCATTGGCCAGTTTCCCCTGCACCAGGGTTTCGGGCGGCAGCACACGGCCGAGCAGGCGCGATGCCTCGACGTTCTTGTATGTGCGGTCGACCGCCCATTGCGCAAACTCGACAACATCCCGGCTCATCAATCCAACGACGAGCGCGATGGCCGGGGTCGCGCTCCAGCGGCCAGCCGTCAGGAATGTCGCCACCCGACGCCACGCCACAATCACGATCGCGCCAAGCACGAGCGCGATCAGCGCGGACAGCCGGACGCCAGGTCTGACCATATAGAGAAACGGCAGGCGCGCGATCGGTCCGACGATCACGTACGCGCAGTAGAGAATGATGGGTGAGACGAGCAGCAGCCGGGTGCGGGTGAGGGTTGTCGCTTCCGGCGGCAGCAGCCCTTCGCGCCGGCCCAGCACGATCGCGGTCAGCCCGACCAGCGCCGGGATCAGGAACACGAATCGGCGTTCGTTGCCGACGTCGTGGATCAGGAGCTCCACGCTCCCCACCGTCACCCAGAGCAGCAGCAGGCGTTCAGCGAACGACGCTCGACGCCAGGCGAGCAGGATGCCCCACGCCGCCATGATGGCGACCACGAGCTCGAACCACATGCGCGAGAAGGTGTCGTGGAGAATCGGAAACCACGAGAAGCGGGTGAGAACGGCGATCAGATCGTAGGCCGGCTTGCGTGTGACCGAGATCTGCCAGTTGTAGAAGCGGTATTCGCTCCAGTGCGGCAGCACGAACATGGCCGCGATCGCGACCAGCGTTCCGGCAACACCAGCCATTGTCCACAGCGCCGCCTGCCGCTCCAGCGGCGCGCGCGGTTCGCGCCGCAGCAGGCTCGCGACCGCCGCCAGGCCGAGCGCGCCCAGATAGAACGCGGCCGCGGCCTTCGTGAAGTAGGCGAGCACCGCAAGCACTCCGGCGATGGCCCCGTAGTACGTCCGATCGGTCGATCGCGTCGAGCAATACCACGACGCCACGATGAAAGCGGTCATCAGTGCTTCCATGATTGCGGCGCGGTCGTACATCACGTACACGTAGTTGGTCGCGAGCAGGCATGCGGCAAGAATGCCTGCGAGATCGCCGGCGATGCGACGCACGCCGAGCGCGAGCAGCAGGACGGACACGACGCCGGCGGCTTGCGAGACGAGACGCGCTTGCCGGACGCCGACGCCGAACAGCTCGAACGACGCGTACTCGAGGCCGGTGAACACGGGCGCGATGAAGATCGGGTTCCATTCGTCGAGGCGCCACGCGCCGAAGAGCGCTTTGTTACGGGCGTTGTGGACCCACGCGCCCTCGTCGTGCCAGACGATGCCGACGGTCGTGCGCCAGGGCGGATCAGCGCTTGGGAACACGCCTCGCAGCGCGGCGGCGAGCGCGACCACGCAGACGAGCGTCCAGGCGAAGCGTCGAGCAGAGGTCGAGGGCGGCACGGGGAACCGGAGCGTCAGCGATTATAGTACCCGTGTGGCTCGAACCACAGACGGCGCGCGAACGCCCGATCTCACGATGGTCATCCCGACCTACAACGAGCGCGAGCGGATCGCCGAGCTCGTCGACTCGGTGGGTGAGGTCTGTGACCGGGCCGGCGTCGCGCTGGAGCTCGTCGTCGTCGACGACAACTCGCCGGATGGCACCGGCGCGATCGTCGACGATCTCGCGCGCACGCGGCGGATCACGGTGATCCATCGCGCGGGCAAGCTCGGGCTCGGCAGCGCCGTCGCCGAAGGCTTCGCGGTCGCTACCGCACCCGTCGTCGGCGTGATGGACGCGGATTTCAGCCATCCGCCGGCGCTCGTGCCCAGGTTGCTTGCCGTGCTCGTGGACATTGGCGCCGATGTCGTCGTCGCCAGCCGCTACGTGCCCGGGGGCTCGACGCCGAAGTGGCCGACCTGGCGACGACTGCTGTCGCGCGCGGCGTGCCTGGCGGCGCGACCGCTGTCGCCGGTGAGAGACGCCGCGTCGGGGTTCTTCGTGATTCGCCGCGACATCGCGACGCGCGTTCCGATCCAGGCGCACGGCTTCAAGATCTGTCTCGAGCTGCTGATGCGCGCGTGGCCCATCCGCCTGGTCGAGATCCCGTATCAGTTCGACGATCGCGAGCAGGGTGAGAGCAAGATGAGCTTTCGCGAGGCAGCGGGGTACGTGACGCAGTTGCGGCAGCTCTACGCGCTGCGGCTCGCCCTTCGATCGCGGCCGCCGCGAGAGTATCGGCAGTTGACCGCGACCGCTGTTTCTCAGATCGTCGCGCGCACATCGAACGGCCACGATCGCGCACGGCTGATGGCGCGGAGCTGACGTCTAAGCTTTCCAGTATGTCCATGAACACGCTGCTCATTGTTTGTCTCGCGCTCGGTTTGGGTGGACCGCAGCAGGCGTCGGCGCCCGCGCAGAGTGCCGACAAATCAGCCGTGAAGCCGGGCGCGATGAGCGTCGAGGAAGCGACAGAGATCACGAATGGATGGGGGCTGCTCGCGCAAGGCATGCCTGCGCAGGCGGCCGCGCGTGCACGGAAGGTGCTCGAGCAGTCTCCGCACAGCGGCGCCGCGTTGAACCTCGCGGTCGAAGCCGAGATCTCGCGCCTGGGCGCGGGAGCCGGGCTCGAGATGTACGAGCAATGGCTCGGGCAGCGCACTCTCGAAGAGCCGTCGATCGTCCGTCGGATCGCATCCGCTATCCTCCGCGAGCACATCTACGCCACGAAGGACGAACGCGTCCGGCTCGAGGCGCTGCGCGCGCTGGCGGCGGATGGCGATCAAGGGGCGGTAGCCGCGCTGGCGAAGGATCCGACGGGCTACGGTCCTCGCACGCGCATGCTGGCTGCGCTGGGCAACGAGCGCGCGATTCAGGCGATCGCCGCCAGCCTGTCGAAGGGCACAGGCAACGACGTCGCGGCCGTGCAGGCGCTGGCCGACAGCGGCAGCCGCTCGGCAGTCGCGCCGTTGACGGCCAGCCTGAAGGATCGCAACCCCGAGGTTCGCGGGGCCGCTGCAACGGGGTTGGGCAAGCTGGGAGCGAAGTTCGATGTCCTCGAGCCTCTGAAGGCGGCGATGAACGATCCCACCGCTTACGTGCGAGTGAAGGCGGCAGGGGCGCTGTACAGCTTGGGTGACCTCAGCGGCATGGAGACGTTGCAGGAGTTGAGCGCATCGGACGCAGCCGTCAGCCGGCTCATGGCCGTGCAGGCCATGGCTGCGCGTCCCGACGCCAAGTGGCTCGAAGCCGTCCGGAGCCTGACCTCCGCGAGCGAGCCGGAGGTGCGCGTCGGCGCCGCCACCCTGCTCGCGCCCCACGATCCGGAAGCGGCCCGTAAAGTGTTCGAGGCCGCCATGAACGACCCCAACCCTGCGATTCGCGAAATGGCGGGAGAGTCGATGATCGATGTCACGACCACCGACCTCCGGGCGCTTCGCCAATTCCTTCGCAGTCCGAAAGCGCTCGAGCAGGTTCAGGCAGCCGGACAGATTCTGACCATCGTCCGCTAAAGGCGTCCGCTCAGCCGTCCGCAAGGTGCACCCGGCCGGCGCACCAACATCGTGATTGTCGCGTTTTTCTGGGGTTTTTCGCGTGAAATTCCTTGTCTGCCGTCCCCGAGCGGGTCTATACTGCACACTCTGCTTGGCTCCTCCAGGTAACTCGCGGCCGTAAAGTGCTTCGACAGATCTGTCGATAAGCGCTAAACCGAAGTGCTGTTTCAACGTTTGTGGTTAGCCCAGCGCCGATCGAATCAGCGCAATCTCGGGGATGGGAGTGGACGAATGAGAGTACCAAGCCATCGTACGGCGGGCCGCGTTGCCGCCGTCTTCCTCGCCACGAGTGCCATGCTGATCGGCTTGGCCGCTTCCGCGCGCGCGCAACAGGTCCAGGGCGGTGCGACGATTCCGGTCGTGAGCGGGTTCATCCGCGGCGTCGACACCGCGGCCGCTCCGAACGGCACCTATCTCGTCGTCGGCGGACAAGGCCCGATGTACGCGGTGTGCGTGAACGGTGCGGGCGGCGCCATTTCGGGCACGATGACGATCAACGCCACCCCCGGCGGCTACGCGTCATTCCCGAGGGCGGTGTGGAGCCAGGACGCGGGCGGCTTCATGGTCGTCTGGGCCGAGGCCGTCGGCAATCCTGATGCGATGCGAAAGCTGTTCGCGCGGGTCGTGAACTGTGCGGGCGGGATGTCGGCACCGGCGATCGTGTCGGCGACCGTATGGTGGGAGCCGGGCGACATGGCCATCGCCTACTCGGCCGCGAGCAAGAACTTCCTGGTCACCTGGCAGACGCCGGAGCACACGGTGAAGGCGAGCCTCATCAATCTTGCGGGCGCCCCGATCGCCGGTCCGGTGCTGTTGTCGCCCGCGATGGGCCGCGATCCCAGCGTCACGTGGAATTCCACCACCAACGAGTACGGTATTGCGTTCAGCGGTGAGACCTATTCCGCGTTCGTGGCGGTTCCCGCGTGGGACCTGTCGGCGTTCCGGCGCAACACCTTCAACGTGTCGGGCGGCATCCTCACGACCATGACTGACGTGGCGTACAACCCGGCCAGCGGCCGCTACGTGATGTCGTGGTTCGAGCTGTCGTCAGGGGCGTTCGCGAAGGTCGCCGAGTTCGACGCTGCCGGAACGCTGCGCACACTGGGCATCGCTTCCTCCCGCGTCGGCTCCTACGACGCCTTCTCGATCGCGCTCAACCCGGTGTCGTATACGTTCCTGATGGTCGGTCTCGACCGCGTGGCCGACACGGTCCTGGGCTTGGAGCTCAACTACCGCGGCTATCCCTTCAATGGCGAGAACACGCTTTCGGGCGTCCGAGCCGCGCGTTATCCGCGTGTCTCGGCGAATCGTGTCGCGCGCAGCTGGAACGTCGCGTTCAGCGGTCCCAACTTCACCGCGCTCTCGAACCTCGCGGCGAACGGATTTGCCGCCAACGGTGGTCCGGCGCTCGCGTTCCCGGCGATCGGCGCGCCCGCACCGCCGCCGCCCGGCGGTGGTGGTGGAGGCGGTTGCCCGGGTAGTGTGCCGGGCATGCACTGCGTGAACGGCAACTGGGTCCCGAACACACCGACGACCACGCCGCCGCCGACGACTCCGCCGCCAACCGGCGCCGCTTGCCCGGGCAGTGTGCCAGGCATGCACTGCGTGAACGGCAACTGGGTCCCGAATACGCCGACGACGACGCCACCGCCGACGACCCCGCCGCCAACCGGCAGCATTCCCTGCCCCGGTAATGTGCCGGGCATGCACTGCGTGAACGGCAACTGGGTCCCGAACACGACGACCACGCCGCCCCCTCCGCCGCCGACCACTCCGCCCCCGACGACGCCCGCCGCCTGCAAAGGCGCGCCGCCGGTCGCCAACTGGGTTTGCGTGGGTACGTCGTGGGTGCCGCCCGACCACCCGCTCGCGGCGGGCGGAGTGCCGGCTTCTCAGGTCCCGTACAACGACGGCACGTGCTCAGGCGCGGCGCCGGTTGCCGGTTGGGTTTGCATCCGAGGCGGCTGGCTTCCGCGAAATCATCCGCTCGCGATTGCCACGCTGGGCAGTTAACCCTGTCTAGCGTCGTCAAGGCTCGACGCGCCGCCACCCCAGTGCTGCTGGTGGTGGCGGCGCTTTTCATTCCGGCCTCCGCCACCGCGCAAATCTCCAAAGTCAACACCGTCGATCTGCTCACGCTGTTCATTCGCGGCGTCGACGTCGCGCCGGACAACGCCGGCGGGGCGCTCGTCGTCTCGGGACAGGACGCGATCATCGCGCACTGCATCACCGGCGACGGCGTGCCGACGCGATTCGTCACGCTGAAACCCGCGAGCGGCGGCAAGCCGTTCGGCGCATTTCCACGCGCGCGCTTCAGTCCGGCCACGGGCCAGTACCTGGTGGTGTGGCCGGAGGAGCAAGTGTCCGGCGCACTGCTGAAAGGACGAACGCTGAGTTGCGCAACCGGCCTGGCCGGTCCCGAGCACGTCATCGGCGCGACGGCGTGGCTGGAGAGCGGCGCCGCGCTGGACTGGTCGGCTACCAGCGGCATCTATCTCGTCGCGTGGAAGGCATTCCCCAGCACGTTGCTGACGGTCCAGGTCGTGGCGCCGGACGGCACGCCCGTGGGCACGCCGATCGCGGTGTCGACCGGTTTCGGCCGCGATCCCGGCGTCGCCTGGAATCCGACGACCAATGAATTCGGCGTGTCGTACAGCGGCGAATCGACCGGCGGCAGCTACTCCGTCTTTACCGTAGTGCCGGCGGCCAATCCCTTTGCGTTTCGGCGAACGACGTTCAACGTCCTGCCGGGCGGATTGACGACGATCACCGATCTCGCGTTCAACCCGCAGACCCAGCACTACATGATGGCGTGGTTCGAGCTGAGCTCGGGCTACTACGCGCGCATCGCGGAGCTGGATGCGAACGGCAATGTCATCGGTCAGGGCATCGCGTCGGCGACGCTTGGTTCGTACGACAGCCTGTCGATTGCCTACAACCAGACCAGCGGTACGTTTGCCCTGGTCGGCGTCGATCGTCCCACGACTTCCACCGATCAACTGCTGGTCGACGAGCTGAACTCGCGAGGCGTACGTTTCGGCGCCGAACAGACCGTCGCAACTGGGATGACGCCGCTGTCGTACACGCGCGTCGCGACCAATCCACAGACGTCGCGCTGGTACACGGTCTTCAGCAAGGGGAACAACAATGGCGGGCGCTACCAGGGAACGGCCGACGTCATCCTGGGTACCGCCAGCGTCAACGGCGGGCCGCCCGGCGAATATCCGAGCAACAAACCGCCCGCGCCGGGCGGCATCCGTATTCTCTCGGGATCAATCGAGCCCTGACACGCAGGCTCAGACGGCAGCGTTGCGCATGCCGCTGTCGTCGCCGGCCATCGACGGCTGACGGGTGCTGACCACGCGCGCGCCGAAGACAGCGCGGCCGAGGATGTGGCCGACGATGGCGGGCTTGGTGGCGGCGAGCTTCAGCACGTCGCCGAGCTTACGTGCGACGTAGCCGGGGCGCATGAAGAAGCGGCGCTTGGCGCGGTTGATCGCATGCATCACGACGCGCTCGTCGAGCCCGTTCCCGCGCAGCAGGTAGTACGAGTACTCCATCCGGGACCAGTCTTCCTCGACCAGCAGCCCGTCGCGGACCGCCTTGTCGTACAACGCGGTGCCCGGATACGGCACGGCCGGATAGAAATTCGCGAAGTCCGGATCCAGCTCGATCGCGTAATCGATCGTGTGGCCGATCGTCTCGATCGTCTCGCCCGGGTAGCCGAAGATGAAGAAGGCGAACGATCGGATCCCGGCCTCGCGCATGTTGCGGAACGCGGTCTGGATCTTCTGCCGCTCCAGCCGCTTCACCATGTCCTTGCGGATGTCTTCCGATTCCGACTCGATGCCGAGCGCCAGCATCCAGCAGCCGGAACGCTTGAGGCGATTGACGAACACCGGATCGGTCAGGTTGTCGGCGCGGGCGTTGCCGAACCACTGAATCGGCAGGTTGCGCGCGATCAGCTCCTCGCAGAACGCGCTGAACGACTTCACGTTCAGCGTGACGGTGTCGCCCCAGAGGTAGAAGAAATCGATGCCCAGCTCGCGATAGCTGCGCTCGATCTCGTCGACGAGCGCCTTGGCGCTGCGCTCGCGGAACTTGTGTCCCTGATGGATCGGGGCGACGCAGAAGTCGCACGAGTACGGACAGCCGCGGCTGGTTTCGACGATGACGTACGGCCGGTTCACGAGCGGCAGCGCGTACGATCGCAGCGGGACGAGATCCCACGCCGGATACGGCATCTGCATGAAGCCGCTGAACGATCCGTGCGCGCGGTGAGACACGATGGAGCCGTCGCGACGCCAGGTGAGGCTCGGCACGGATGATAGGTCCGTCGCATCTTCCAGTCTGGCGAGCTGCAGCGCGGCGTCTTCCGGCTCGCCGACGAACATCCCGTCGACGGCCGGCACGCGCAGCATCGATGCCTGCGGCACCGTCGACGCGTGCGGACCGAAGCAGAACATCGGCGCGCCGAAGCGGGCCTTGAGGCCGGCCATCGCGGCTGCGTCGGCGTCGAGCGTCGGGGTCGTGCTCGGGAAGAGAATCAGCGTCGGCTCGAAATGATCACGTTCGAGTCGGGCGATCAGCTGCGGGACGGTCAGTCGCTCGGCGGTCATGTCGACCAGCCCTTTCCAGCACATTGGGATCCTAAGCTTAGAATTCCACGTGGACAAGTTGT
>JADMIO010983873.1_pt1 | contig 32837 bp, 30 predicted proteins | sample 8958161 | NCBI WGS metagenome assembly JADMIO01 (sample SAMN16585339, study PRJNA669376) | soil metagenome | isolation source: Crop rotation soil | place: USA: Cullars Rotation, Alabama | collected 2011
CCCGCCCCCGCCCCCACCGCCCCCGCCGCCACCGACACCGCCGCCACCACCACCGCCCCCGGCACCGCCGCCGTCCGGCGGGCCCATCGTCCTCGACGCACCGCACCCCGCCAGCAGCGCGGCCATCAGGATCGCGTACGCCACCCTCGTCGTGCCCGCCATACCCACTCTCCCGCGAAAGGTCGTGACCCACATCGGACATTCAATGCATGCGCAATGTCGGGTCGCGTCGGACAGTGGAACATTCCCGCCGCAGGGACTCTTTGCCCTCCCCGTTCGGGGAGTAGCCCTCGGCCCCAGCCGGTGCCAGGTTGCGCCCCTGACTCGCGGGCGGTATCCATGGGACGCAATCCGGCATCCAACTCGGGAGCCCTGGTGGTGCCCAGCCCACGCCGTCGCGTCACGCGATCGCTCGCGCCAGTGCTCCTGGGCGGGTCGGGTCTGCTCCTGATCGCGGCCATCTGCGCCTGGTTCCGGGTGGGCCTCGTCCCGTCCGTGCTGATCGAAGTCCTCGCCTTCGGCGCGATGCGCGAGGAACGCCTGCGCCGCGCGCTGGCCGAGGCCCACGATGCGCGGAACCAGCTCCGCCTCGCGATCGACACCATCCCCACCATCGTCTGGAGCGCCGATCCCGACGGGACCGTGAACTTCGTGAACCGCGCCTGGCGCGACTTCACCGGGCTCTCGGAGCAGCAGGCGGAGCACGGCGGCTGGCTGGAGACCCTGCATCCCGACGAGCTGGCCTGGGTCCAGGCGACCCGCAACCTGGCCGTCGCCGCGGGTCGCGGCTACGAGCTCGACGCCCGGCTGCGGCAGGCGGACGGCTCCTTTCGCTGGGTGCTCCGCCGCGCGGTCCCGCTCCGCGACGACAGCGGGCGCATCGTCCAGTGGTACGGGACCGGCACCGACATCGACGATCTCAAGCGCGCCGAGACGGCGCTGCGGGAGAGCGAGGCCTTCCTCGCCGAGGCGCAGCGGCTGAGCCGGACGGGAAGCTTCGGCTGGGATCTCTCCCGCTCCGAGCTCCGCTGGTCGGAGGAGACCTTCCGCATCTTCGAGTACGACCCCCGCGGCGAGCCGCCCACGGTCGAGCACGTGCTGCGGCGGGTCCACCCCGACGACCTCGACACCGTGCGGCAGGCGATCGATCGGATCACCCACGACAAGCAGGACTGGGACCTCGACCACCGGCTGCTCATGCCCGACGGCCGGGTGAAGTACGTGCACGTGGTCGCCCGGGCGTCGCGGCACGCGGGCGGGGTGGAGTTCGTCGGCGCGGTGATGGACGTGACCGCCACCCGGCGCGCGCAGCGGGCGGCGCGGCGCGCGCGGGAGCGGGTGCTGGCCGCACGCTTCACCGCGGCGCTGGAGGAGCGCACCCGCCTCGCCCGCGAGATCCACGACACCCTGCTCCAGGGCTTCACCGGCGTGGCCCTGCAGCTCACCGCGGTGGCGCATCGCGCCGCCGACCCCGCCACTGCCGCCGCACTGGGCGAGGTCGTGGGACAGGCGCAGCGGACCCTCGACGACGCGCGCCAGGCGGTGTGGGACCTCCGCTCGCCGTCGCCGGCCGGTGGCAACCTGCCCGACGCGCTGCGCGAGGTCGCCGAGCAGGCGGTGCGGGGATCCCGGCTCGAGCTCGAGCTGGAGGTGTCCGGCACACCGTACCCGGTGGCGCCCCGGGTCGAGGCCGCGCTCGCGCGGGTGCTGCAGGAGTCCATCGCCAACACCGTCCGCCACGCCGACGCCCGCGGCGTCTGGGTGCGCTTCCGCTACGCGCCGCGCGCGCTCAGGCTCATGGTGCGGGACGACGGCAAGGGCTTCCAGGTGGATCCGGAGTTCCGCGCCTACGGCGGGCACTGGGGCCTGCTCGGCATGCGGGAGCGGGCGGTCGAGCTGCAGGGGTCGCTGCGGGTGGAGAGCGCGCCGGAGTGCGGCACCACCGTGGCGCTCAGGATTCCCCGGACGAAGGCTCCGGGGACGGAGGCGTAGGGCGAGAGTCTCCCCGAACGGGGAATTGCTCGACCGGCCGGGCGGTCCTAGAGTGCGCTGCGGAACCGCCCGCGGCAGTCATCCTGAGCGAAGCGAAGGAGCCATGACCCAGGCTATGCCTCCCTCGCTTCGCTCGGGATGACAACGCTGACGTGACTTGGAGCCTTGCGGAGGTCGAGTGTCCGAGCGCCATCCATCCACCGATCCGATCCGGGTCCTCATCGCGGACGACCATCCGGCCGTCCGCGCCGGCCTTGGCGCGGTCATCCTCGCCGAGCCCGACCTGGCCATCGCGGCGCACGCCGAGAACGGCGAGCAGGCCGTGTCGCTCTACCGCGAGCACCGGCCGCACGTGGTCCTGATGGATATCCGCATGCCGGTGCTGGGCGGGGTCGAGGCCACCCGCCGGATCGTCGCCGAGTTCCCCGACGCCCGGGTGCTCGCGCTCACCACCTATCAGGGCGACGCCGACGTGCGCCGCGCGCTCGACGCGGGCGCCCGCGGCTATCTGCTCAAGCACATGCTGATGACCGAGGTGATCGCCGCGATCCGGGCGGTTCACCGGGGCGAGTGGGTGATCCCGCCCGCGGTGGCGGCCAGCCTGGCGCGCCACCCCGAGCGCGAGCGGCTCACGCCGCGCGAGGTGGAGGTGCTGGAGCTGATGGTGCAGGGACTGAGCAACCGGGAGATCGCGGCCGCGATCGGCCGGACGGAGGAGACCGCGAAGATCCACCTCAAGAGCATCTTCGCCAAGCTGAGGGTGGCCACCCGCACCGAGGCGGTGCGGGTGGCCGTGGGACGCGGGTTGGTGCACCTCGACTGAGCGGCCTCCTCAGTAAATGCCGCCGCCGTACCCGCCGCCGCCGTTCCCGCCCCCGCCGTTGCCGCCACCACCGTTCCCGCCACCGCCGTTCCCACCGCTTCCGCCGCTCCCACCACCCGACGTCACCTTGAGGATCTGACCCCGGATCTCGCCGCCCGGGTGGGCCGCGGTATGCACGTTAGTGTACAGCATCCCCTGGTTGAGCAGGTTGAGGAGCTGGTCGCCCGAGATGCTGGTCTGGCCGTTGGAGACCGGCCGGGTGAGGTCGACGGTCCCGGAGGCCACCTGGCCGGTGCTGACCGCGGCCGCGTTGAACGGGACCAGGATGTTGCCGTTGACACCGGCGGCGCCAAGGTGGATGTGCGAGGCCGCCGCGTTGCCGGTGAGACCGGCCACCGTCACCCGATAGCTGAGCGACTTGCCCGTGAGCGTGAAGGTGGCGGTGCCGGTGCCGGCGACGGCGAGCGCCGGCACCTCATTGGCGCCGGCCAGGTGGGCGACGTAGGTGATCGACGACGATTGCGGCCCGGTCGGATCCCCGCTGCAGGCCAGCACGGCCGCGGGCGCCCCGATCACGACCGCGACCGCCACCGCCCTGATGGCGTCGGTGCTCAAGTGTGTCCTCATGGTCCCTCTCCCAATGGTTGGATGATCCTGCGCGAACCAGGGCGCAAGATCGTGAGCGGGGGCCGCGGGCACGATTCCCGGCGGGAGTAGTCTTTGCGCTCCCCGAACGGGGGGTCTGGGTATACTGTCGTCAGATGCGTGGCCTTGAGCTCGTCGTCCTCCTGCTCGCGGTCTCCGCGGCGCTGCGCCTGGTGGCGCGGCGCCTCCGGGTGCCGCACCCCGTGCTCCTGGTGCTCGCCGGCCTCGCCCTGGTGTTCGTGCCCGGGCTGCCGCGGGTGGATCTCGAGCCCGACGCCCTCTTCCTCCTCTTCGTCCCGCCCCTCCTCTACTGGGGCGCGCTCACCACCTCGCTCCGCGACTTCCGGCTCCACTTCTGGCCCATCGCGCGGTTCGGGACCCTGGTGGTGCTGCTCACCATCGTCGCCGTCGCCCTGGTGGCGCACGCGCTCAGCCCGGAGTTCTCCTGGGCCGCGGCCTTCACCCTCGGCGCCATCGTCTCGCCGCCCGACCCGGTGGCGGCCATCGCGGTCATGCGCACCATCGGTGCCCGGCGCGTCCTCACCACCATCCTCGAGGGCGAGGGCCTGGTCAACGACGCCACCGCGCTGGTGGCCTACCGGCTGGCGGTCGCCGCCGCGGTCACCGGGACCTTCTCCCCCGGGCGCGCGGCCGTCGGCTTCCTCCTGACCGGCACCGGCGGCGTGGTGGTGGGGCTCGTCATCGGGTGGCTCATCGGTCGGCTGCGTCGCAAGGTGCGCGGCTACCCCATCGTCGAGAACACCATCTCGCTGCTCACCCCGTTCTTCGCCTATCTCCCGGCCGAATGGCTCGGTCTCTCCGGAGTGTTGAGCGTGGTCGCCGTCGGGCTCTACCTCGGCCGCCTGAGCTCGCGCCTCCTGACGGCGGCGACCCGGATCCAGCTCGAGTCCATGTGGGTGATGGTGCAGTTCATCCTGGAGAGCCTGGTCTTCATCCTGGTCGGGCTCGAGCTGCCCTACATCCTGCCCACGCTCCGCACCCATTCGCTGGGGACCATGCTGCGCTACGGCGCCCTGATCACCGCCGCGGTGATCGGGCTCCGGCTGGTCTACACCCTCATCGCCGGCGGGCTGCTCCGGCGGACCCGCCGGGACGCGCCGGCACCGGTCGGCCCGCCCGAGTGGCGCCAGATCGCCTTTCTCGGCTGGGCCGGAATGCGGGGCGGCGACTCCCTGGTGATCGCGCTGGCGCTCCCCGTCACCACCGCGTCCGGCGAGCCGTTCCCGGCGCGAGGGCTCATCATCTTCCTCACCTTCATCGTGATCCTGGTGACGCTGGTGGTGCAGGGCCTCACCCTGGCGCCGCTGATCCGCTGGTGGGGCCTCACCGAAGGGGGCCAGCGCGACACCGAAGAGGCGCACGCCCGGCGGGTCGTGGCGGAGGCCGGGCTCCGGCGGCTCCAGGCGGAGGCGAAGCGCGATGGGGTGGACCGCGCGGTGGCGCGCTATCTGGAGGCGAACTACCGCCGCGCGGTGCAGCGCTGGTCGGCGCGGGACCTGGAGCGCCACGGGCGGAAGGACGAGGAGCATGCCCGCCTCGCCGGCGGAGATGACGGCAACGCCGAGCGGCTGGCCGTGGCCTATCGCGGGCTTCGGGCGGCGATGATCGAGGACGAGCGCGAGGCGCTGGTGCGGCTGCGCGACCAGGGCGTGATCGGCGACGACGTGCTCCGGCGGGTCCAGCGTGATCTGGATCTGGAGACCGTGCTGCTCGAGTCCTCGGCCGACGACGCGCCGCAGTCGCCCTACGAGGTGGAGTGAGGCTGATATGTTTCGCCGGCGAAGAGTCATTCCGGAGGACTGACGTGCCCGACGAGCCCGAGCGCACCGAATACGAGGAGCCGGCCAACGCGGCCCTGGCGTCGCGTTTCAACCAGATGTTTCCGGTCCTCTCCCCGGCCGAGATCGACCGGTGCCGCCGGTTCGGCGAGGTCCGACGCTTCCCGGCCGGTGACTTCCTGTTCCAGGCCGGCGAAGCCGTGCCCGGCTTGTACGTGATCCTCTCCGGCCGGGTCGGCATCGTGCCCCGCGACGCGCTCGGCCAGGCGGCGCCGGTCTCGACCTTCGCCCAGCTGATCGGGGCGCCGGTCGAGGAGATGTCGGAGGTCGTCCCCGGCGAGGTCATGGGGGAGATCGGCCAGCTCTCCGGCCGGCCGGACCTGAGCGTGATCGATGCCCGCGCCATCGGCGACGTGGAGGCGATCTTCATCCTGCCCGAGGCGCTCCGCGCCCTGCTCGTCGCCGAGGCCGAGCTGGGGGAGCGCATCCTCCGCGCGCTCCTGCTCCGCCGCGTGGCGTTGATCGAGATCGGGTTCGGGGGCCCGGTGATCGTCGGTCCCCTCAGGTCTCCCGACGTGAGCCGGCTGTCGAGCTATCTCGGACGCAACGGGGTGCCCTTCCGGGTGATCGATCCCGAGGTGGACCAGGACGGCGAGGCCCTGCTCGCGCGCTTCGCGCCCGGTGCGGCGGACCTGCCGCTCGTGGTGCTCTCCGACCGCACGGTGCTCCACAACCCCACCAAGCAGGAGCTGGGACGCGCCATCGGGCTGGTGGCGGCGAGCTTCCGCGAGCAGCCGTATGACGTGGCCGTGGTCGGCGCCGGTCCGGCCGGGCTCGCGACCGCCGTCTACGGCGCCTCCGAGGGGCTGAGCGTCGTGGTGCTCGAAGCGGTCGCGTTCGGAGGCCAGGCCGGCGCCAGCGCCCGGATCGAGAACTACCTCGGCTTTCCCACCGGCGTCTCCGGCCAGGCGCTCATGGGACGCGCGTTCACCCAGGCCCAGAAGTTCGGGGCCGAGTTCAGCCTCTCCACCGAGGTGAAGCGGGTGGACTGCACCTCGGAGCGCGCCGGGTCGGACCCGGTCCACATCCTGGAGCTGTCCGACGGCCGCCGGATCCGGGCCCGCGCGGTCGTGGTCGCCACCGGCGCCCGCTATCGCCGCCCGGACATCCCCGGTCTCGCCCGGTTCGAGGGCCGCGGGGTCAGCTACTGGGCGTCGCCGGTCGAGGCCCGCCTCTGCTACAACGAGGAGATCGCGCTGGTGGGCGGCGGCAACTCGGCGGGCCAGGCCGCCGTCTTCCTCGCGAGTCACGCGCGCCAGGTCCGCCTGCTGGCTCGCCGGCCCGACCTGGCGAGCACGATGTCGCGCTATCTCATCGATCGGATCGAGGCCACGCCCAACATCGAGGTGCTCTGCGACACCGAGGTGGTGGAGCTCTTCGGCACCCCCGACCACGATCTCCGTGCCGTCCGGTGGCGCAACCGCCGCACCGGGGTCGAGGAGCAGGTGGCGCTCTCACACCTCTTTCTCTTCACCGGCGCCGACCCGGCGACGAGCTGCCTCGCCGGCTGCGGCGTTCCGCTCGATCAGCACGGGTTCATCCGCACCGGCACGGAGGTGGGTGCCACCGATCGCGTGCCGCTCCCGCTGGAGACCGGCATCGAGGGCCTCTTCGCGATCGGCGATGTCCGCTGCGGCTCGGTCAAGCGGGTCGGATCGGCTATCGGGGAAGGGGCGGCGGTGGTGGCGCAGCTGCACACCTTCTTCGCCCGGCGTGGCGTTACGCCGGCGGGCGTGGCGGCGAGTCACGCCTCGGCGTGACGCCGGGCGGTCAGCTCAGCCAGACTGGTGTGACTGAGTCATCCTGCGGAGTGGCGACCCGAGATGCCAAGCGTCGCGGCCGCCCTGACCAGGTCCGCCAGCGAGTCCGCCCGCATCTTCCGCATCACCTTGCCCCGGTGAGCCTTCACCGTGATCTCGCTGATCCGGAGCTCGCCGGCGATCTGCTTGTTCAACCGTCCCGCCACGACCAGTGCCATGACCTCCCGCTCGCGGGCGCTGAGCGAGCGATACCGCTCCCGCGCGACGCGCAGCTCTGCCTCGTGGTCGAGCGCCGCCCGGCTGCGTTCCAACGCGCCGGCGATCGCCTCGAGCAGCGCGTCGTCCCCGAACGGCTTGGTGAGGAACTCGACCGCGCCGGCCTTCATCGCCCTGACCGACGTGGGCACGTCGCCATGGCCGGTGATGAAGATGATCGGGAGATCGGTCCGGCCGTCTAGCCGGGCCTGCAGATCGAGGCCGCTGAGCCCGGGGAGCGAGACGTCCAGCACCAGGCAGCAGGGGACGCTCGCGCGGGGACGGTCCAGGAAGAGTTGGGCCGATGGGTAGGTCTCCGGTTCCCACCCGGCGCTCCGAATCAGCAGCTCCAGCGACTCGCGCACCGAGAGGTCGTCGTCCACCACGAAGACGATCGGCGCCGGCGGCGACGCGACGCTCATGCGGCGCGCACCGCCGCCTGGATCGCCTGGAGCAGCGCTCCCTCGGTGAAGGGCTTGAACAGGCAGTCCACGGCGCCCAGAGCCAGCAACCCCGGCCGCATCGCCTCGTCGCTGTGCGCGGTGATGAACACGACCGGAATCGCCCCGCCGCGGCGCTGCAGCTCCCGGTGCAGCTCGGGGCCCGACATCCCCGGCATGGCGACGTCGAGGATCAGGCAGCGCGTTCCGCCCAGGTCGCCGGAGGCGAGGAACTCCTCAGACGACGCGAAGGTCTGGACGGCGTAGCCGAACTCCCGGAGCAGGTCCGGCAGCGACTCGCGCACGGACTCGTCATCGTCGATGACCGTCACCAGCAGTCGCGGACTCGCCTCGGCCATAGCGATCCTCTCGAGGAGCTGGCGAGACGATGTGCCATCCCGTGACATCAAGCCATCATACCTTGGTATCGCCGGCGACTTCCGCGGCCGGCATGGTCGGCAGGGTGAACGCGAAGGTGGCGCCCGGTCCCCGGTTGGCCGACGCCCCGAGCCGCCCGCGATGCCGCTCCACGATCGAGCGGCTCACCGACAGTCCCATGCCCATGCCCTCGGGCTTGGTGGTGAAGAACGGCTGGAAGAGTCGCTCGGGGTCGTCCGTCCCCAAGCCGATGCCGGCGTCCCGCACCGCCAGGCGCACCCCGTCGTCCACCCGGCCCGTGGTCACCGTGACCAACCGCGGGCGGTCGTCCACATCCCCCATCGCATCGGCCGCGTTGCGGAGCAGGTTGAGGATGACCTGCTGCAGCTGCACCCGGTCACCCGGGACGGTCGGGAGATCGTCGTCCAGCTCCTGCCGCACCAGCACCCGGGCGCGCTGCAGCTCGCCCGCCGACAACGCGAGGACTTCACGGGCCGCCTCGTTCAGGTCCACCGGCTCGGCGGCGGCGACCGTCTTGCCGAAGAGCCCCCGCAGGCGGCTCACGACCTCCGATGCGCGATGCCCGTCGCGGATGGTGCGGCGCGCCGTCTCCCGCGCGCCATCGAGGTTGGGCGGATCGGCGGCGAGCATCCGGAGACAGGTGCTGGCGTTGGTCACGATCCCGGCCAGCGGCTGGTTCACCTCGTGGGCGATCGACGCCGCGAGCGCGCCCAGGCTGGTCACCCGTGCGACGTGCACCAGCTCCGAGCGGACCTGGTCGAGCGTGGCCTCGGCGCACCGCCGCTCGGTGATGTCCTGGACCGTACCCATGTACTCCAGCGTGCCGTCCTGCTGGGGACTCGCGTGCGCCACGACGTGCAGGTGCTTGACCGAGCCGTCCGACATGAGGAGCCGGTAGTCCACGTCGAAGTCCCCGCCTTCCGCTCGCGCCCGCTCGATCCGCTCGACGAACAGGGGGCGGTCGTCGGGATGGATCCGGGCGGCTATCCGGTCGATGGTCACCGGCTCGGCAGGATCGAGATCGAAGATCCGGTACATCTGGCTCGACCAGGTGATCTCCTCCTCCGACACCCGCCACAGGTAGCTGCCGGTGAGGCTCACCCGCTGCGCCTCGGCCAGGAACGCCTCACTCCGCCGGAGCCGCTCTTCCGAGAGCCGCCGCTCGGTGACGTCGCGGCTCACGCCGAGCAGCACGGTCGAGCCGTCGTGGTGCCGCATGGGGGCGGCCTGGGACTCCATGCGGCGACGCTCGCCGTGCAGCGTGACGATGGTGTATTCGAGGAACCCGCGCCGGCCGTCGCACACCTGGCCCAGGAAGTCGCGATAGCGCTCCCGGTCTTCAGGCGCCACGAACTCCAGGAAGTTCCCGCCGATCACCGCCTCGGGTGAGGGTGCGCCACCCATGGCCGCACCGGCGGCGTTCACCAGCAGCAGCGTGCCGTCCCTCCGGATCAGCTTTACGCACTCCGGGGTCGTGTCCACGATGGCGCGGAAGATCGTCTCGCTGTTCCGCCGCTCCTGGTTCGCCGTCGCCAGCTCGACGGTGCGCTGCGCCACCCGGCGCTCGAGCGACTGCGTGAGGCGCCTCTGCTCGCCCAGCAGCCGCGCGTCCTGCAGCGCCATGACCGCCTGGTTCTTGGCCACCGTGAGCAGCAGGCGCTCGCTCTCGGTGGGAAACTCGGGTCGGACAGCGGCCGCGATCAGCACCCCGAGCTCGCCCTGCAGCCCGATCGGCAACGGGACGATGGAGAAATCGTCCTGTCCCAGGCGGGCGGTGAGCGACGAGGGCCACTGCCGGGCGTCGTCGCCGAGCACCAGCTCCAGCATGGTGCCGAGCGTGTGCGCGCGTGCGGGCAACCTGATGCCAGGAGCTACCCAGGCCAGCTCGACTGCCGAGCGGCCGAACGAATGGGCGAGCCACACGTAGGCGACGTCCAGCGCGAGGATCTTCGGCAGCGTGTCGAGCAGCGAGCGGGCGATGGTGTGGGACGGCGCGCCGGCCCAGGTGGCGGGCAGCGCCACCAGGCCGACGAGGTCGCTGATGCAGCGCTGCAGGCGGCGGATTTCCGCCGCCGGGTCCTCCAGCGAGATGGTCAGCCGGGCGTCGTCGTCCCGGAGACTACCCTGCAAGGTCTCCATGACCTGTCCTTGGAGGGTCCAGCGGTTCTTGGGATGTCCGGACCTGCTACGATGGGGCGCGGGTCGGCCTGGCGCAATGCCCGTCCCGGTCTCGGACAAACACCCCCAATACCATCGTCCAATGGACCGGGCGGTCACGCGGGCCTACTCTGGCCCGACGAACGCTCGATCCACGCCTTCGCATTGCTTCAGGAGACCGCATCATGCCCACCATTACCACCAAAGACGGCATCGAGATCTACTACAAGGACTGGGGTCAGGGACAGCCGATCGTGTTCTCCCACGGGTGGCCGCTCTCGGCCGACGACTGGGACACCCACATGCTCTTTTTCCTCAACCAGGGCTATCGCGTCATCGCCCACGACCGGCGGGGTCACGGCCGCTCCACCCAGACCGGCGAGGGCCACGACATGGACCACTACGCCGACGACCTCGCGGCCCTGACCGAGCAGCTCGATCTCAAGGACGCGATCCACATCGGCCACTCGACGGGCGGCGGTGAGGTGGTGCGCTACCTCGGCCGCCACGGCCAGAAGCGCGTGGCCAAGGCCGTGATCATCAGCGCGGTGCCCCCGCTCATGGTGAAGACACCGGCCAACCCGGGCGGACTCCCCAAGCAGGTGTTCGACGACCTGCAGGCGCAGCTCGCCGCCAACCGGTCGCAGTTCAACTACGACCTGGCCGCGGGCCCGTTCTACGGCTACAACCGCCCCGGCGCCAAGCCGTCCCAGCCCGTCATCCTGAACTGGTGGCGCCAGGCGATGATGGGCGGGGCCAAGGCGCACTACGACGGGATCGTCGCCTTCTCCCAGACCGACTTCACCGAGGATCTCAAGAAGATCACCGTCCCCGTCCTCGTCGCTCACGGGGACGACGACCAGATCGTGCCGTACGCCGACTCGGCCCCGCTGTCCGCGAAGCTGCTCAAGAACGCGACGCTCAAGACCTACAAGGGCTTTCCCCACGGCATGCCGACGACCCACGCCGAGACGATCGCCGGGGACGTGCTCGCCTTCCTGAAGAAGCCGGCCGCCAGCCCGCAGCGAGCGCCGGCGCTGGTGTGACTCGTCACCATGGAGGAGGCAGGCATGGGCACCACCGCAGCCCCGAGCACGGCGGCCGCTGACGCGGGCGCCGGCACGCTCACCATGAAGCTCGAAGTCGTCGCGATTCCCGTCTCCGACGTGGACCGGGCCAAGGCGTTCTATGACCGCCTGGGCTGGCGGCTCGACGCCGACTTCACCGCCGGCGGCGGCCGGGTCATCCAGTTCACGCCGCCGGGCTCCGCGTGCTCGGTGCATTTCGGTGAGAACATCACCGATGCCCCGGTCGGCACCGCCCGCGGGCTCTTCCTGATCGTGGGCGACATCCAGCAGGCCCGCGAGGACCTGGTGCACCGGGGGGTCGCGGCCAGCGAGATCTTCCACTTCAGCGGCTTCAACCGGGTGGATCCGGCGGCGCGACTGAGCGGACCCTCCGCGGACCGGCCGAGTTACGGCTCGTTCCTTTCGTTCAACGACCCGGACGGGAACGAGTGGCTGGTCCAGCAGATCACCGCGCGCCTCCCCGGCCGGGTGGACGCGTCGGCCGTGCCCGACCTGGCGGCGGCGCTCCGGCGCGCGGCGGAGGCCCACGGCGAGCACGAGAAGCGCACCGGCGGACGAGACGACAACTGGCCAGACTGGTACGCCGCGTACATGGTGGCCGAGCAGGCCGGGACGGAGCTGCCGATATGAGCGCGTCCACGACCGCGGTGTCCTCCTCCGCCGGCACGTACAACGCGGCCGCCTTCTGGGAGCGCCTCTGGCGCAGCAGCGGGCTCCAGTTCGTCGGCCTGTTCATCGTCGCGGCGTTCATCTACGGCGTTTGTCCTCGTTCCCGCGCGCGATGCTGATCATGTCCTGGACCTTCGGCCTTTGGCGCGCCCGCCAGATCTCGAACGCGCTCTTCGCGACCGGGGTCGCTGCCCTGGTGCTCGTCCTCCTTGGCGGGACGACCTGGATGCGCGAGGGAGCCTGGGCGCCGGATGGGATCTATTCGCGGCTCATCTCACCGCTGATCGGTCTGGCCTGGGTCGTGGTGGTGAGCAGGGTCGTTCTGACCCGAAGTCCCGCAACTCGCACCGGATGGTAGCAGGCGCAACGACGGTGGTCGGCGCTGGAGGATCAGAGCCGCCAGGGCAGCGTCGCGGCCAGGGCCGAGTAACTCCCGCCGTGCTCGAACTCGTGATCGGGAGCTATTCCGCCGGGGCCCCGAGCAAGGCCTGACGCCCACGCCAGGACCGGAGGTGCATCTGATGCGTTCCGACCTCGTACCTGGGGCCGCCTTTCCCGACTACCAGTTGCCTGACCACACGCGCACGCCCCGCAAGCTGAGCGAGCTGCAGGGCGACGATCCCATGATCCTCACCCTCGCCCGCGGCCACTACTGCCCCAAGGAGCACCAGCAGCACCTCGAGCTGGCCGCCTTCTATTCCAGGATCGCCGTCGCCTATACCGCGATCGTCACCATCTCGACCGACGACCACCACACGAGCCAGGAATTCCGCGCTTCAGTCGGCGCCCAGTGGCCGTTTCTGTCCGACCCGGACCGGACGGTGCAACAGGACCTCGAGATCCAGGAGTACACCGACCCCGAGCACGACCCGATGATCCCGCACACCCTGGTGCTCAAGCCGGGGCTCGTGATCCACCGGATCTACAACGGCTACTGGTTCTGGGGCCGGCCGTCGGTGACGGATCTCTGGCACGACCTCCGGGAAGTGAGCAGCCAGGTTCGCCCGGACTGGGACCTGAGCTCGCCCGGGCTCCGCGAGCGGTGGGATCGGGGCGACCTCGCACCCTTCCATGGATGGAACAAGCGGCCGGGCGAGAAGCCGCCTCCGCCTGCCGCTCGACGAAAGGAACAACGATGACTGCGACATCCCCCGTCACCGGCGCCAGGACATCCGCGCTGCGCGGACAGACGGTGCTCGTGATCGGCGGCAGCGCCGGGATCGGGCTGGAGACGGCTCGCGCCGCCCGGGATGCGGGTGCCGAGGTGATCCTCACCGCGCGCGACCCCGCTCGCCTGCAGCAGGCTGGCACCGAGGTCGGCGCCGCGAGCACCGCCTCGTTCGACGCCACCGACTTCGTCCGGCTGGGCCGGTTCTTCGACCAGCTCGCCGGGCCGGTAGACCACGTGCTGGTCACCGGCCCGGGCCCCTACTATGCCCCGCTGGCCGAATTCGAGGTGGACAAGGCGCGACGGGAGATCGAGGCCCATCTCCTGTTGCCGATCGAGGTCGCCCGGCACGCCCGGAACAAGGTGCGCCCGGGCGGTACCCTCCTCTTCATGGGCGGCACCGGCGGCCGCCGCACCGCACCGGGCTTCGCCATGATCGGCGCGCTCACCGCCGCGGGGCCCGCGCTGGTCCGGAACCTCGCCCTGGAGCTGGCGCCGATCCGGGTCAACCTGATCGCCGCCGGATTCGTGGACACCCCGCTCTCCGCATCGCTCCTCGGCGATCAGCTCGAGGCGCGCCGGGAGCAGCTCCGCGCCACGCTGCCCATCCGGCGCGTCGTCGGCCCGGCCGACATCGCCGCCCTCGCCATCCATCTCATGACCAACACCGCGCTCACCGGCGCGACCTTCGACATCGACGGCGGGCAGCAGCTGGTCGAAGGGTGATGGTGGTATGAGCGGAGCGCGCCGCTGGCCTGGGCATCACGCCGCTCTAGGCCGGCCCCCGACGCAGGATATCCCGACGATACCAAAGTATGATGGACGCCATCTTGTGGCGGCGGCTACCCTCCTTGGGATCCCGGCAAGCAGGTCACCACGATCGAGGCCATCGTAGCGGCCGCCGTTGGCAAGAAGACCCAGAAGGCCTGGATCGCGCTCGATGTGCGCCGGTGCGAGCGGCGCCGGCGCTGGCAAGGCGGTGTTCGCCGCGACCGGGAAACGGGTCAGGGTGCTCCCGCTGCTGAAAGGGCTGGGCCAGGCGTGATCCGGCTGCGCACCTACTACATCTGGGCGATCCTGGCTCCCCTCGTCGTCTTCGCCATGGTGGCAGCGGCGGGGGCGGGCGATGACGCCTCCATGCTGGGGCTCGGTCCGGGGGCCAGCATCCACTGGCTCTACCCCCGGTCGGCCGTGCGCGAGGTACTCGCCTATGCCATCGTCGCAAGTTGGCTCCTGTGGGGGCTTCACCACCGGACGCTGGCGGAGTTCCAGCAGGCGGTCTGGCGCGCGCCGGTGGTCCTCGCCCTCATCCACATTCTCTTCCCGATGGCCGTGATCCTGGCGAAGGGCGCGGCTCGCGCGGTCGTCGCGGAGCAGGGCGGACGCATTCTGGTCCGAGCCCTGGTTCGCCTGCTCATGGGGTTTGGGTATGTAGCTCTCGTCCAGTGGGTACGGCGACAGCTTGAGTTGGGCGAAGCGCCCGAGGCTTCCACCTGATGCCGACCCGACGATCCCGAGGAGCGCCATGACGACGACGCTGACCCAGACCATCCGCCCGCAAGTCCGGACCATCGACGGACTCTCGATCCGGTTCGCCGAGAGCGAGCCGCGGGAGACCGGCGCCCTGCTGCTCAGTCCCTGGCCCGAGAGCATCTATGCCTACGAGCCCACCTGGCGGAGATTGGCGGAGCGCGCCCACCTGGTAGCGATCGACCTCCCCGGGTTCGGACGCTCCGAGCGCCGCGACGCGCTCATGGCGCCGCGGGCCATGGGCGCGTTCGTCGCGCGCGTGGCCGACGCGTTCGGGCTGGAGCGGCCGCACGTGGTCGGCCCCGACGTGGGCACCGCAGCCGCGCTCTTTGCGGCCGCGGATTCACCCGGGCGGTTCCGGAGCCTCGTCGTCGGCACCGGCGGCGCGGCCGTCCCGCTCGACCTTGGGCCGCCGCTCAGGGAGTGGGTGGAGGCGCCCAGCGTCGAGCCCTGGCGGAAGATCGACGGGCGCGAGGTGGTGAAGGTCGCGATGGGAACGCTGGAGCGCTATCGCCCGACCGACACCGCGCGGGAGGACTACCTCGCCTCCTATGCCGGCGAGCGCTTCGCCGACTCCATGGCCTACGTGCGCGCCTACCCGGCGGAGCTGCCGCTGCTGCGCGACCTGCTCGCCGGGATCGAGACGCCGGTCCTCATCATCACCGCCGCGCACGATCGGGTGGTGCCGCCGTCGAACGCCGATTTCCTGCGGCAGCGGCTGCCGCACAGCCGGCTGGAGGCGATCGAGGCGGGGCACTTCATCTGGGAAGAAGGCGCCGACGAGTACGCCAGGCTGGTCACGGCGTGGTGGAACCACGGATACAAGGAGATCTGATGAGCATACAGCATCGGCTACCGCCGCTCCTGGGCCTCGCGCTGGCGGCCGCGAGCGCCCTCCTCTCCGGGTGTGAGCGCTCCAGCGCCTCGGCCACCCGAACCGGCGCCCCCGCCGCGGACTCCGCAATTCCCGCGTCCACCACGCCTGCTGCCCCGGCCTCACTGCCCCAGCAGATCGCCGATCTGATGGTCCAGCTCAACGGCGGGATCCATACCGGCTTCCGGTTCAATCACGCCAAGGGCATCGTCGTGAGCGGCAGCTTCACCCCGACGCCCCAGGCCAGGTCGTTGAGCCGGGCGGCGCACTTCCGCGGGCCGGCGGTTCCGGTGACCGTCCGCTTCTCCAACGCCCCCGGCGTGCCCGACAACCAGGACAACGCCCTGAGCTCCGGGCCCCGCGGCATGGCGATCCGCTTCAAGCTCCCAGGCGGGGCCTTCACCGACATCGTCGCCATCTCCCACAACGGCTTCGTGGTCGGCACGGGCGAGGACTTCCTGGCCTTCTTCAAGGCGATCGCCGCGAGCGGACCCGATGCGCCGCACCCGAACCCGGTGGAGACCTTCTTCGGCAGTCACCCCCGGGCCGCCAGGTTCGCGACCGAGGTGCAGGTGCGGCCCAGGAGCTACGGCACCGCGGCCTACTTCGGCAACAACGCGTTCGTCTTCGTGGACACGGCAGGCAAGAAGCAGCCGGTCCGCTACCAGATCATCCCGGCGGCCGGCGTGGCAAACCTCGAGTCCGCGGCCGCGGCGAAGGCGGGCGCCAACTACCTGCGTGACGAGATCCAGCAGCGTATCGCGCGTGGCCCGGTGCAGTTCAAGCTCTACGCCCAGCTCCCCAACCCGGGCGACCCCACCAACGACGGCTCGATGGTCTGGCCCGACGACCGCAAGCGAGTGCTGCTCGGCACCATTCGGCTGACAAAGGTCGAGCCCGACCAGGAGGAGCTGCAGCGCTCACTGGCCTTCAACCCCACTTTCCTCACCAGTGGGATCGAGCTGTCGGATGATCCGCTGGTCCCGCTCCGCTCGGCGGTGTACGCCCTGTCGGTGGCGCACCGGCACTGACCAGGAGACTCCATGACGGCCGCCCCTCGGACCGATCGACCGGCTGCGGCGAGCAACATCACCGCACCCACCCAGTTCATCGAGACCACGCACGAGACCTACGCGTACCGTCGCTTCGGTGCCGGTGCCGGGCTACCGCTGGTCTGTCTGCAGCACTTCACCGGAACCCTCGACAACTGGGATCCCGCGGTTACCGACCAGCTCGCGCGCGGCAGGGAGGTGATCCTGTTCGAGAGCGCCGGCCTGGGCCGCTCGACCGGCGAGGTGCCCAGGACGGTGCCAGGGATGACCGCCCACTTCCTCGCCTTCGCCGATGCGCTCGGACTCCGCGAGGTGGATCTGCTCGGCTTCTCGCTCGGCGGCATGGTCGCCCAGGTGGCCGCGCTGGAGCGGCCGGAGCTGATCCGACGGATGCTCCTGGTCGGCACTGCGCCGGAGGGCGGCGAGGACGTCATGCACCTGGAAAAGCCGGAGCTGGGCCGGATTCTCTCGGATCCGAACCTTTCCGGCTCTGAGCGGCTGGTGCGGCTCTTCTTCACCCCGAGCGACGCGAGCCGCCGGGCGGGGGAGGAGTTCGTGAGCCGGCTCGGGCTCCGCACCGGCGACCGGGAGCCGGCTTCGGGTCCGGAGGTAGCCCAGGCGCAGGTCGCTGCCTTTCGCGCCTGGGAGCGGGTGGACGGCGAGCGCTTCGCCAAGCTGCGGCGCATCAGCCAGCCGTGCCTGGTGGTGAACGGCGTGTTCGATCGGATGATTCCGGTGCGAAACTCGTACTACCTCGCGGAGCACCTGCCCAACGCCACGCTGCTGGTGTATCCCGACGCTGGGCACGGATCGCTTTTCCAGTATCCCGACTCCTTCGCGACCCAGGCCAGACTGTTCCTGGATTGACCGCCGTCGCAACGATACCATCGTGCAATGGACCGGGCCTTCTCTTGCCGGCATTATGCCGCGGCAGCTCGAGCGTCCTGCTGCCTCCAGCTCGGATAGCGATTCAGCCGCCAACCTCACGGGGGAAACAGGTTATGACGGTTCAGGGGATGGGGAGAATGGCCGTGGTGTCGATCATCGTGACCCTGCTGAGCGGCAACCCGCTCGCCGCCCAGGGTAAGTCCGGTCTCAAGGTCCCGGGCGGGCTCGCCTTTGCCGAGTTCAAGGGCTACGAGGGCTGGCACCTGATCTCGGTCAGTCAGGACGGGCCCCTCTTCGCCGCGATCCTTGGCAATCCCACCATGATCGCCGCCTACGAGGCCGGCTTCCCCGCCAACGGCAAGCCGGTGCCCGATGGCGCGAGGATGGCCAAGATCCATTGGGTGCCGAAGAAGCTGGAGACGTTCTCCGCGGCCACGGTGCCAGGCACGCTGCACGACGTGGACTTCATGGTGAAGGACAGCAAGCGGTTTCAGGATAGCGGCGGGTGGGGCTACGGCGCCTTCGAGTACGACAGCGCGTCCCACGCCTGGCGGCCGGCCAACAGCACCGACCAGCCGCCGCAGGGCAACGACGCCAAGTGTGGCTTCGCCTGCCATCAGATCGCGAAGAAGAGCGACTTCGTCTTCACCCCGTACCCGAGCCGCTGATCGGCGCTCCGGCGGTCAGTGGCTGTCCATCCAATCCAGAATCGCCCGCGTGAGCCGGCCGACCTTCGGGTTCGCCGGCTCGCGATCGCCGTCGAGATAGGCCGCCCACCGGTTGGTTCCGCTCGCCCACACCCCCGCCCCACTCGGCGCGATATAGAAGGTGCTGTGGTAATGCCGGGCGTTCCCTCCCGCGACCGGATAAATGGCGTGGAGCAGGATCTGGACGCCGGGGGGACTGAGGGTCGGGACGTACTCGTCACCCTCGGTCCCCGAGGCGATCTCGATGGTGTCGCCGGGAGCGAGCGCCGCCGAGGCGAGGAACTGCCTGGTCTCGGGCCCGAGCAGGCTGTCGGGCGCCACCACCATCGGCGGGCTCGCCCCGCCGGGCAGGAGGCTCTGGTACAATGGACCGATGAGACGGGACTCCGGGCGCAGGAGCGGCGGGTTGCGGAACTTCGTGGTGGTCTGCTCCGGGGTCACCGCCTCCGGGTCGGGCTGATACTTGTAGCAGGTCAGCGTCTCGGCCCGGCGGCCCGACACCGTGCCGCTGCCCAGCCGGATGTTCCAATAGGCGTTGTTGCCCGAGAGAAAGGCGAGGTGGGTCCCCGCGTCGCGCAGCGCCTGCACCCGGTCGAACTCGGTCCAGGTCCAGTACTCGTCGTGTCCCAGGAAGATCACCGCGTGCAGGTTCGCCAAGTCGATGCCGCTGTCCGCCAGGTCCGCGTCCGAGAGATAGCCCAGGTCGTAGCCCTGGGCCTCCAGCCAGCGGATCGCCGGCAGATCGTTGCTTCCGCCCGCCTCACCGGCACCTCCTGCCGCGGTCATGCCGGCGTGGCCGATGTACGGTCGGTCGAAGGAGATTTTGGGGTAGGTGTACCCGGTGGCCGGGTCGGTGGAGTAGAAGCTGCTCTCGCCCCACTTGTTGTACGCCTGCCAGGTGAACTGATTGACCACCGCGGTGAACCGGTGGGGGTTGCGCGATCGCAGGACGAAGGGGTAGGACCAGGTGTGGCCGGCGCTGTCCCGCACCTTGAGCAGGTAGACGCCGCCGGCCCAGTCGTGGGGGAGAAGAAGCCGAGTGGACCGCCGCCAGGGGCAGGCCACCAGGCCGGATGCGGCCGGAGCGCACGGCGGCTGAAGGCCGCCCGCGATCGCCTTCTCGGAGTGAACCAGGCGTCCACCGGCCCCGCCGTAGTAGCCCAGCCGATAGACCTGCAGCGACACCGTCGTCGCCGCCGAGTGGACGAACAGGTCCATCGCGTCTCCCGCGCTCGCGATGTAAGGGCTGGCCCACAGCGCCAGCGCGGCCGCATCCGCCACCCCGGTCTCACTCCACCTGGGGTCGCCCGGAAGGTGGTTCTCCGCCACCACCGGCAGCTGCACGCTATCGTGCTCCGCCGGGATCACGAGAGTGGGCGGCAAGCCGTCGGGGATGGGAGCCGTCGGTTCGCTGCACGCGAGCGCGGCCGCGGCCAGGAGCGCGGCCGCAGTTTCCCACCAGGGGACTCGTGACCAGGTCGATCCCACTCCGCAGCCAGACAAGGAGGCCTCCACGTCGTGTTCTTGCCGTGAGCCCTCGTATCCGCGACATCCATCCACCGCCCCGCCGGGCTCGCTGTCGCAGAGCACGGCCGGTGTGAGTGAAGCGCGTCTTTCTCTAGCTGAGCTGATCGATGTGCGGCAGAGTACGCGTCCGACTGCGACGCTGCCGACTGCGAATCAAGGATGGGGCGGGAAAGTCAAGCAGGCGTCAAGCGAACACGGCATAGAGGAGGGATCTCGGCCAAATACCGAACCGCCGCCGAGAGCGTCCTAATGCTACGGAGCCGAGGCCTCGGCCCGATATCACCCGATGGCAGCGCAGTGCGACACTTTTCGCCCCAATCCTGTCGCAATCTGGGCCATCCTCCTCTGTGATTGGGCACATCGCCGCTTCCTGGGTGGTCGAGGTCGGCACGGTGACCCCATCCCTCATGTCGCAAACTGGTCCCAGCTTGTCGCAAAAAAGACCTGGCGGCGTCCGTCCCATCAAGTGACTGTGGCCGAGAGAGCCGGACAGCCACAGAGCGCTCCTCCTCACGTCATGAACCCCCTGAACGAAAAGGTGAACCAATGGGAGCACCTCATCGAGGACAAGGCGGACTAACGCTCCTGCTTCTTGCACTGGCCGCCGCGCCCTGTGGCGCTCAGACCCTCCGGCCCCCAGACGCTCAGGGTGCGAATCCGAACGTCGAGGCAGCCATTGCTGACCTTCCGGCGGAATCCGGCGGCACCTCAACGAAGCACGCCCCCCTGGACCAGCTGACATGGCCGATCAGCGACAACATTTCGATCAGAGACATCGTGCTCCATCCCGGAAAGGCCGAGAACAAGACGGCGGCCGCGACCCTGCCTGCACTGACGGCCGACATCGTTCGTGACCTCCGGGATGATCCAGGCTTCGTTCAGGCCAAGTTGGCGACTCTGGGCAAGGACCTCGCGCTGGTCACGGCGGCAGCGAAGGGCGGAAGCAGGGAAGCGCAAGGGGTCTTGCTGTCCGCGGTCGCACTCGACGGCGGGTCCAGCACCACCCTGCTCGACAGTCTCAAGCTCGCCAGTCCGGATGCGGAGCCCAAGGTACGCGACGACCTGCGCGAGATTCGGCGGATTCTGGGGACCTTCACGGGCGACGTTCTGGTCGGAGCACTGTTCGCCCAGGGCAGCGTCAAGGGTGCCGTGTCCGGCGGCAGCGATGCTGCCGCGGCAGGCACCGGGTCAGTGGGGCTCCGCGCCAGCCGCAAGGGATGGTCCATCTCTGGGTTGGTAACGGTAGCCTCGTCGATCGACACGCTGCGCGACGGGTTCGGTTCCTTCCTGCTCACGCCGGCCAGTGGCAAGAGCTCGCTCTCGACGATGCTGATCGACTTCAACACCCCGCATCTGGGCGAGATCGTTCCACGGTTGCCGTACCGGTTTCTCTGGCCTGCACTCCACGTCTATCTCGCCGGCGCCAACAGCACCTGGGAAGCGCGCTTCATCAGCGGCGAGCCGGCGGAGACTACCTTCCAGCATCGTCCTGCTGCGGTGCTCGGGCTCGGGACCCTGTTGAACTGGCGTCTGTTCCGTGGCCGTATCCTGGACACGCCTGTGCAGATGAACGTGGAGACCGGGTACGCTCACCGGTGGCTCAAAGGGGACGTGTTCTCAGACACCACATTCGTGCGCGCTGCTCTCGGTGTGAGCGCCGACACCGTGTCCATGGCCTGGGGCGCCTGGGAGAGCGGCTTCCAGATGAGCGTGGGGGCGGTCACGGCCGGCGTCCAGTACTACTGGATCAATGGGCACGACAACAGGAAGTTCGTGAGTGGGCTGACGAACGGGCAATTGGTGATTGCCATCGCCGTATCGGGCGAGGTAGTGAAGGGGGTGCTCTCTCAATAGAGCTCACCGGCATCCCGCGTGGACCAATTTTGCGCTGGGGTAAGCGAACCGCCGCCGAGAGCGTCCTCTCGACGGCGGTTCAGTGTGCGTCCGGGGTCGAGCACCCCCCGGTCATGCCGCGGGCCTCACGTCGCCGCGCGCCTCCGGCGTCTTGCCTGATTCGACCGGATTCGTTCCCGGCCCCGGCGGTACCGGTGCCGGCGCCTCCGATCCGGGACCGCCCGGCCGACCGAACACCGCGCTGGCGCTGATCCACGCGCCGAGCGCCTGCTGGTCGTCCTTGAACCGGGACTGGTTGCGCGCGTCCATCGCCCGCACCAGCCGTCCGGCCTCCAGCCCGAGCGCCTTCAGCCGTCTGGTCGCGCCCGTGTGCATGGCGCGTCCTTCGATCCCAGCCTTCACTCCGGCGTCGAACTGGTCCAGCAACTGCCCGTAGACCTCCAGCACTGCCTCCGACAAGCCATACTTCACCAGCACCTCCTTGTTGGCTTCCGCCTCCGCCTGGAGACTGCGGGCGGCGGTCCGGTGCGCGAGCAACGACTGGCCGCTCGGCCGGTAGCGGAGCTTGTTGACCAGGTCGGGATGGTCCCGACCCGCCAGCCCACCGATCTCGGACAGATGCGCGATCGGCCCGGCCAGCATCTCCCGCCGAAGCCGTCGCTTCTCCCCCGCGCCGGTGTGTACCGCGATGAGCCCGGCCCGCTGCCGCGCGGCGACCTGCTCCATCTCCGCCTGCACCTCCTTGAGGCGAGCCGCCGACACCATCTGCCCGGCGTCGGTGTCCGGCCGCGCGTCGTTCCAGCTCACCACCCGCGCGACCATCTCCAGGGTCCTGCGAACTTCGCTGTTCATCGTTCCCTTTGCGTGCGCGCTTGCGAACGGCCCCGCGTCCTCGGCGCTGTGGTCACCTGCCATGAAAACCTCGGAGGACCGCATCGCGCATTGGGGCCGCGATCCGGTCGCGTGACCAGGAATGCATCGAGTGTGCCAGAAATCGCGCGAGAAAAATTCGACGCGGGGGCGCGAGGCCGATCGGGGATCGTCGTCCGGCTGGAAATCATCGCGCATGAACGTGATACCGTCACGCGCGGAGAGAATTCATGGCGCCTGGGCGACTCTCCGCGGCGCCGGGGCACCACGCGATCGTCCTCGGGACGGAAACCGTCACCGTCCTCCAATTGGTACTCGCGAAGGTCGCGTCGACGAGCGCGCTCGCCGCTTTTTCACGGCGCTCGACAGCAAACCGCGGTCGAACGGCGTCACATCGTCACCCGCGCGGGCAAACCGGCATCCGCCTGGCTCCATCCACGGCGCAATCGGGACCAACGAGGCGGCCCCGGGCCGAAATCACCTCGCTCGGCGGACTACCGGCCCGCTCGGCGAAAAATCGCCTCGCCTCCCGAGGCAATCGGCTCGCTCGGAGCCACGCCGCCTCGCGCCCGGCACCGATCGCCGGCCCAGCCCAAGAAATCGGCGTGCATTCGAGAAAATTCGCCTGACTTTCCGATGAAACCATCCAATCCTCAGGATTTCCGGCCGGTCTCCGCGAAAGTCGAGTTCCCGTTAGTCGCCTCGCCCTCACGCCCTTACGCCCTCACGCCCTTACGCCCTCACGCCCTCACGCCCTTACGAATACAAACACCCGTTCCCCTTCGTCCGCCGCCACTGGTTGCTCCACTGCGGCTGCACCGGGAAGGAGTACCCGTTCCTCAGGGTGTAGTTGGTCAGGTTGATCCAGCTGCACTTGTCGGCCACCTCGTCGGCGTCCGCGTCCCACCAGGACTGGAAGTCGGGATCGTTGACCGTCTCCCCGTACTCGTGCGCGGCGAGAATGGTGACCCCGTCGAGCTTGCCCTTGGTCCCGTTCACGGTGCCGCCACCGCAGCCTCGACCGATCTGGTCCAGATACGGCATGTAGGGCAGCACGGTGAACGTCACCCAGTGGCCCTCCGGCCCGGCGGTGGTCCAGCTGTGGCGGGCGCACCAGCCGTGGTCGTCCGACCGCTGGTCCGAGATGCCCCAGGGCAGGGCGATCACGTACTGGGCGTTGTAGCCGAAGTCGTTGACCTGCTTCGCCGCCCGGCGGACCACCGCGACCAGCTGGGACTGGGTGGGATGGCTCGGGATCGGCGCGGTGTCCTGTCGCCACCCGCGGTACTGGCCCGTCGGGTTGGTGAACGAGGTGCCGTCCCCGTCGTACTGCTGGAGCACATTGGCGTAGCCGCTGCCGCCCAGACCCTTATAGAAGGTATTGAGCCGGTTGGCGACGCCGTCGGGATCGCCGCCGCTGAACCAGGTGGACCCCCAGTACACCAGGTAGATCCGCGGCGCGGTCTGCACCACGCCGCCGTGATGGACCAGCATCTTGGTGGAGGTCGCGCTGCGCGTCTCGTTGCGAACCGGCGCGTCGCCCCGGGGGATCGGCACCAGCGGATCGTCCGGAGCGCGGAGGCGCGGCTGGGCCAGATCGCTGAGTGGCGGCGGGCCGAGCGGCGTCCAGGACAGGGGTCCCACGTCCGGGGCGCGCGTGGCATTACGATCGTTGCGCGGCCGGGACAAGAGCGGGCGGATGTCCCGGACGGCGCGCTCGCCGGGGGCGGTCACCGGGTCGGCGCAGGCGGAGAGGGCAAAGATGGCGAGGGTGACGCTGAAGACGGCGGAGGGTGGGAAGGGGTGAGGACAGGGGTGCTGGTCGTGTCGCAGACTGGCCATCGAGCACCTCGAGCGGGGGTGGGAGCGGCTCAGGGGGACGACCTGCGAACTGCGCGCACTTGGACCGCCCGCGAGTGCTGCGGGACCGGTGAGTGCGATCGATTGTCACGGGGGTGGCAATAAGGTAGAAAGGCGTACGCAAGCGGACAAGCGCGAGCTGCCGCCCTCGCGCCTTGACACTCCCGGTACGCCATCCCATTTAGGAGCCCCGCTAACATTCACATCTTCTCGGAGGGACCCATGTACGTCATGGTCCAGCACTCGATCTCCGAGCCGGCCACCTTCTGGAACGCGGCCGACCCGACCAGCAACCTCCCGCCCAAGCTCAAGCTCCACCACACCTTCCCGACCACCGACGGCACCCGCGCGGTCTGCATCTGGGAGGCCGAGTCGGTAGGCGCGGTGCGGGATTACCTGGAGCCGCTGTTCGGCAAGGTGAGCCGGAACGAGTATTTCACGGTGGAAAACAAGGAAGGGTTTGCCCGGCCGTCGAAGATCAAGCAGACGGCGGGCGCCGGGCGCTGACACCAGCGGCGACCTGGGCGGCTAGCTTCCGAGGGTGAAGCGGGGAGCTAGTCTTCGGTACCAGCTGTGGCTCACGGCATGGGCCCTCGGGGCCGGTGCATCCCCGGCCGCCGCGCAGCTCCCGAACCAGTCGTTCGAGGTGGTTCCGCAGGTCGCCCGCGCCACCGTGGGCGACACCATCCCGCTGCACGTCCGGGTCCGGCTCGACATCACCGATCTGCTGTACGACTCGGTGCCCCAGCCGGTCGAGCCGCTCCCCGACGGCGTGCGCCTGGTCTCGGTGGAGAAGCTGCATCGCGCGCCCGACCGCTCGATGGTGGGCCGGGCCGTGATCGTGTTCTACCGCCCGGGGCGACAGGCCGTCCCGGTCCTCGGCCTGCCCTTCATGCGCGGGGTGAAGGGCCTCACCCGCGGGACGCTCCCCAGCGATTCGGCCTTCGTCGAGATCGTCCCGGTCGCCCCACCCGGCAATCCCGAGCTCAAGGACATCCGCGATCCTCTCGAGCGGCATGGCGCCGACTGGTGGGGCGTCGCGGGCGCGCTCGCCGTGGCCGGCGCGGCCGCTGTGGAGTTCCTCCGCCGACGGCACGAGCACCGGCCCCGGATCGCCGAGGCCTCGGCTGCCCCGCCGCCCGCCGCACCGACGAACGATCCGTACCAGGAGGCCAAGCTGCGCTTGCAGGAGATCGAGGAGTCAGGCTGGGCGGCAGATGGCGACCGGGCTCGGCAGTACGTGGCGGTGTCGGATGTGCTCCGCGCCTACCTGGAAGCGGCCCACGGCGTACCGGCGCCCCGCCGCACGAGCGGCGAGCTAATCCGCGTATTGCCCGCTGCGCTGACCCCCGACGGTCTCGGCGCGCGGTTCACCACGCTCCTCGCGGAGGCCGACCTGGTCAAGTTCGCCCGGGCCCGGCCCGAGGCTGCGGCGGCGGACGATGCGGTCCGCAGTGCCCGCCTGCTGCTGGATGCCTGGCACGTGCGGTGTCACCCTGAGCGAAGCGAAGGGGGCATACCCTGAGGCATGGCCGCATCCCCTCCACGCTTCGGGTCGACGTGACAGAAAGTGAGGGCCGCAGATGAACGCAGACAACGCAGATGGATGAACGCATGATTGTGAGGTGGGCGCTACAAGACGGGCATCGTCAGCGCTCCCACAATACCTCATTCAGCGTGCTCCATCTGCGTTGTCTGCGTTCATCTGCGGCCAGTAACTACCCGCCCAAGCCCTCGACCTAGTCCCCATCTCCAACAGCACCCCGCCGCGTACCCGGCCCGCCCAGCGTCGTCCGCACCACCACCCGGAATGCCCGCCGCGCGTTCGGCGTGAGGAACCGTTCAACGGTAAGACCCGCGGGATTCCCCTGGTCGATGTTGAAGGTCCCGAAGATCGCGCTCTCGTTCTGGAACAGATTGGTGACGATCCCGTTGATCTCCCAACGCCCGATCTCGACCCCCACCCGCGCGTCCGCCACGAAGTAGCCGTCGAGCTGCGGGGTGACGTTGGCCTCGTCGCCCCGGAGATACTGCTTGCCGGTGTAGCGTCCGTCGGCGCCGACCGAGAGGTACTGCCCCACCCGCGCGAGCCCGCCGAACTTGATCTGCTGCTCGGGGACCAGGGGGAATCGATCCCCGGGCACGACCTCGTTCCCGGTGGGGAACGGGTTGATCACCGGCTCGCCGCCCGCGTCCTCGGCCGAGCGGATGGAGAAGATCGCCGCGTCGCTCTGGAAGGTGGCCCGGGTGAAGCTGTAGTTGAGGTAGACCGAGTGGCCGCGGGGAAAGCTGTAGGCGGCCGCGGCCTCGAGCCCCACCCGCCGGGTCTTGTCCAGGTTCACGAAGAAGCCGTCGATCGTGCTGCCCGCGGGCTCGTCCTCGTTGCCGAAGGGGGTGAGGAAAATGTCGTTCCGCACGCTGGTGTAATAGGCCGACGCGCTGGCGGAGAAGCCCTGATGGCCGTAGCGCATCCCCGCCTCCACGGTGCTGGCCTTGACCGGCTGCAGCGGCGGGTCGTCGCCCAGCGCGAAGGGCAGCGGGCACGGCGCCTTGGGATCGGCGCAGGCGTTCTCGATCACCGCCGGCGCCCGGAACGCCTGGCCCCACGAGGCGAACACCGACGCCCCCGGCGCCACCTCCACGCTGGCCCCGACCCGGGGGTTGAAGCGCTTGTAGGTCGCGGTGGTGTCGCCCGCGGGGTCGAGCAGGTTGCTGAAGGGGATCCGCACGTAGTCGTAGCGCGCGCCGGCCGAGAGCGTCGCCTTGCCCAGGGTGAGGTCGGCCGCGAGGAACGGGGCGATGTCCCAGAGCGGACTTCGCGCCCGGGTGGTGAGATCCCGGCTGCCGCCGAACTTGGTCGAATCGGAGAAGATGTCGATCCTGACCCGGGTGATCTCGCCGTCCACCCCGCCGCGGAGGCTCAGCGCGGTCGTCTCGTTGAGCACCGTAGTCCAGCGGTAGTCCGCGGTGTAGCCGACGCTGGTGTTGTAGCTGATCCCCAGCGCGTCGGGATCGTCCGCCTGATTGACGTTGAACCGCTCGGCCCGATGCCGGCGGAAGTAGATGGTGCCCGACGCCCGGCCCAGGCCGAACTGCTTGTACGCCTGGACCGACCCCTGGAAGGCCCACAGGTTGTCGAAGTCGCCCGTGGTCAGGTTGGAGTCGGCGTTCTCGAATACCGACTCGGGGAGTGAGCCCGCCGGCTCGGCCCGGTCGCGGGAGTAGAAGCCCTGGAACCGGACGCCGCTGGTCTCGCCCAGCTTGCCCAGGTTCACGAATCCCTGATAGCCCTCCTCACCGGTGTCCTGCCGCCAGCCGTCCTCGCGGTTGTAGTTCCCCCCGACATACCAGTCCACGCCGCCGGGGCTCACGCCCGAGACGTGGGCCTCGCCCCTCGCGGCGCCGTAGCTGCCGCCCGACAGCTCGACCGTGCCCGAGGTGGGCCCGGTGCCGCGCGCGGTGACCAGGTTGATCGCCCCGCCCAGCGCGTTCCGTCCGAGCAGCGAGCCGTTCCCGGAGAGGATCTCGATCCGCTGGATGTGGTCCATCGGCAGCAGGTCGAAGTTGACCTGCGAGGCCTCGGGCTCGTTCATCCGGACCCCGTCGAGGAAGACGGCGACACCCTGCGGCAGCCCGACCACCGGCGAGGAGAAGAACCCCCGGCTCGAGAGGTTGAGCTTGTAGGGGCTGCCCAGGTCGTCGTAGGTGGAGAACCCCGCCACCTGCTTGAGCGCGTCGGAGAGGATCCTGGGCTCGTAAGCGTCCACCTGGGCCGCGTCGAGGGTGGTGACCCGCGCCGGCACGCCCGAGCCGATCGTGGGGCCGGCGGCCGGGGCGATGCTGCCGACCACCTCGATCGGGGGCAGCTCGCGCACCGCGGCGGTGTCGGCGCGGATGGTGTCGGGCTGCTGGGCGGCGAGGCCGGCGGGAGCCAGGAGCAGGGCGGACACGAACGCACTCATCAATCGCATCAAAGCGGTCCTCAGAGATGATCAGGCCGGATCGTGCTCGGTGGGAGCAGCCGACTACGGAAGGTACGCCCATTCTCGTCCCATACGCACGCGGTGGCCCCGCGTCACGCTCACGCCCTTATGCTGGATCGAGGGAGCTGGCTAAGGAGAAGGATTTGGGCCGCAGATGAACGCAGAAAACGCAGATGAACAACGGACCGATGGAATGTTGTGCAATGTTCGCGGGCTGTCAGCGTTCCTCACAGATCACCACTGCGCTATCTGCGTTTTCTGTGTTCATCTGTGGCCACTACGAAGCCTAGCTTTCCCGCCGCGCCGGCCGACCGCCGTGGAGTCGCCCGTCGCTCCGACCCTTGAGATAGTCGTAGAGCCCGTCGAAGTAGACCGAATCGATCCCCATCTTCTCGGCCGACGGCATCCCCTTCTCGGAGCGCGCCCCGCCGAGGACGTGGAGGAACTCCGCCTTGGTGGGCACCTCGCCGTCGGGCTTGAGCGCCGTGAGCAGGCTGGGGCCGAAGGAGGAGCCCTGGGCGTCCTCGCCGTGGCAGCGGGCGCACTGGAGACTGTACTGCTGCCAGGCCTTGTAGAGCGGGACGTCGACGGTGTCGCGGGGTGGGGGGTGATACGGGTCCGGGACCGCGGCAGGGGCGGTGCTCTCGGCGTTGGTTTCGGTGGTGGGCTCGGCCGGCTGAGCCAGGGTGGCGGGCGCGGAAGAATGGCACCCGCCCAGCAGCGCGAGCCCGGCCAGTCCGGAGAGCCAGACATCAGCGAACCGGTGCTTCGCCACAGCAGCCAGGGGACCGCCTCGCAGGAGAGGCGATAATGTGCGTGCTGCGCCACGGCCCCGCCAGCGGTCGGCCGGGCGATTGCGGCCGCAGAGGCTCTCGAGCTTCGTCTATGAACCGCTTACCAGCCGCTCGAAGCGGGGGTTGCCGCGCAACGGGGCATAGTCGCCGTCGATGCGGACGAAGCCGGAGGAGATCCGGCCTCTACGCTCCCGGATGAGGGGCTCGAGCAGGTCCAGCGCGCGCTCGTGCTGTCCGCCCATGATGAGCACGCGGATCAGAAGTGACTGGACGTATTTCCGTTGCTCGGGCTCCGCGGTGGTGGCGTCGCGCAGCGCCGCTTCCCCTTTGGCCACCGCGGCGCGGGTGTCACCCTCGCAGGCGAGCGCGAGCGCCTGCAGCGCGACCAGCTGGGCCCGGTCGCCTTGGCTCAGGGTGTGGGGAAGCAGCGGCACGTAGGCCGCGAACGCCGAATCGCCGTAGGCCCGCGCCTTGGCCTTCTCGCCCCGTCGGTAGTAAGTCTCCGCCAGTGCCAGGGCCCAGTCGGCCCGCCCGCCGTCGAGATCTGCCGGTGTAAGCGCGAGGAGCCGGCGCTGCTCGCTGTCGCCGAGCAGCCACAGGAGATCCTCGCGCAGGGCCACATAGGCCACCACCGTCGTCGAGTCGGCGACTTGGTACGCCGAGGCGAGCGCCTGCCGGGCACCGAGCAGGTCGCCCATCGCCGCCCGGAGCCACGCCTGCTCGTGAATCAGACTGACTCCGGCCGGCGTTAAGGATCGCGCTTGATCCATGGCCGCTTGCGCGTCATCGTAGCGCTGCAGATCCAGATAGGTGCGGAACCGCCCGAGGGCGAGGCCGGAGGAGCGAGGATCCAGGTGGGAGGCCCGCTCGAGGTCGGCCAGGGCGGCGTCATGGCGGCCCAACTCGGCCTTGGCGACGGCCGCGTGGCCGAGGAGGGTCACGTCATTCGGGGTGGTCCGCAACCCAGCCTCGTAGACTCGCAAAGCGCCTTGCAGATCTCCCTGATAGTCGAGGAGCTCTCCCTGGACCACCCGGACCTGCGGGAGGTCGGGAGCCAGGGCGACCGCCCGCGCTATCTCCGACTTGGCTCGCTCGAGATCCTGGACTTGTGCGCCTCCCAGCCGGAATAACCTCAGGTGGGTGTTGCCCAACGCCCCCCATGCGGCGGCGAAGGTGGAGTCCAGTTGCACCGCTCGCTCGAGTTCCGCCTCCGCCGCATGCAGCGCCCCGGGCGAGTAATCCCCCTTTACCTTCTCGTTCGCCCTGAGATACGCATCGTATGCGTCGATGTTGTCGGTCGGCCGCGCGGCCAAGGAGCGTCGCAGGCTGTCTCCCAGCGCCACGTCGAGCGCGGCGGCCACCTGGCTCGCGATGTCGGTCTGGACCTGAAAGACGTCGGAGATCGCCGCGTCGAAGTTCTGCCCCCACCGAGTGCGCGGCGTCCGACCCGAGCTCGCGTCCACCAGCTCGGCGGTGACCCGCACTCGACTCGGCTGACCGGCCGCCTTGTTCCAGCGCACCCTCGCGGTGAGCAGATAATCCGCGCCCAGCTCGTGTGCAATCTGGGTCGGCGGCTTGGCCGTGCCGCGGTACTCGGCGGAGCTGCCCCGCGCGATCACCTCGAGGCTCGCGATCTGGGCCAGCTTGGTGCGGACCTCGTCGGTCACCCCGTCGGCGAAGTAGGCATCGGCCGAGTCGCCGACGCTCTCGAACGGGAGCACGGCGATCACGCGGGACCCCTCGGGGGGGCCGGAACCGTGGCGGCTCCGGCGCCAGGCGAACAGCACGCCGAGTCCGACCAGAAAACCGACCATGAGTGCCATGGCGACGACCGGCATACGTCGTCCGGCGGCCGGCACCGGTGTCGCGATGGTTCGAGACTGCGAAGCGATCGGCGCTGCGACGGTGGGCGACGCCGCCGCAAGGGTCTCCTGCAACGCGCGACCGAGCTCTTCGGCGGTCGCGAACCGGTCCGCCGGCGCCTTGGCCAGGGACCGGGCGACGACCTGGTCGAGGGCCTCGGGAACCGTGTCGCGCAGCGTGCGCACGTGCGGGACCGGCTCGAGCATTCGCTTGGCCAGGATGGCCTGATGGGTGGGGCCGCTGAACGGCGGCTCGCCAGCCAGCATCTCGTACAGCACGCACCCGAGGGCGTAGATGTCGGTGCGACCGTCGATCGATCCGCCGGTCGCCTGTTCCGGGCTCATATAGGCCGGCGTGCCGACCGCCATCCCGGTCTCGGTGAGCGCGTCCTGTCCGGTGTCGGTCAGGGCCTTGGCGACGCCGAAGTCGGCAACCAGCGCCTGGCCCTCGGAGAGAAGGATGTTCTCCGGCTTGAGATCGCGATGGACGATACCTTGGCGATGCGCGTAGGCGAGCGCGAGCGCCGTCTGACGGGTGAGCTCGACGGCCACATCCAGCGGAAGCTGACCTTCACGACGGAGGCGGGTCCGGAGTGATTCGCCCGACACGAAGGGCATGGTGTACCACACCCGGCCGGCGGCCTCGCCGGAGTCGAGCACCGGCAGGATGTGCGGATGCTGGAGACGGGCGGTGGTGCGGATCTCTCGCTGGAACCGCTCCGGGCCGAGCGCCGCGGCGAGCTCGGGGTGCAGGACCTTGAGGGCGACGTCGCGGTCGTGCTTGAGATCGTGAGCCAGGTAGACGGTAGCCATGCCACCGCGCCCGAGCTCACGCTCGAGACGGTAACGATCTCGGAGGGCGTCGGCAAAGACGGAGGCTGTCATCAAGAGCAAAATCTGCAGCCGACGCCTTGGTGGTGCCAGCGGCGCACCTGGTCAGCTTGCGGGGGAGCCCCTCAAGTCCCGCTTCGAGTGCCGCTGACCGCGTCGAGCACCGTGCGCACCCGGTCCACCAGCATCTCGGGCGTGAACGGCTTGGCCAGGAACGGCCGCCCGCTCTCCAGCAGTCCCCGCCGCTCGACTTCCTCGCCGGGGAACCCGCTCACGAAGAGCACGCCCAGGCCCGGGTGCCGCGCGGCCAGCCGCTCGGCCAGCTCGCGCCCCGACATCCCGGGCATCACCAGGTCGGAGACGAGCACGTGGATCTCGCCCGCGTGCGCGTCCGCCCGGGCGATCGCCGCGTTCCCGCTCTCGGCAAAGAGCACGGCATAGCCCGCCTGCTGCAACGCACGTCCCATCATCGCGCGGACCACCGGCTCGTCGTCCACCACCAGCACCGTTCCCCGGCCCCCTTCCGAGCGGGCGGGCGCGGGCTCGGGCGGCGCCGGCGGATCATCGGCCAGCGGCAGCAGGACCCGCATCGTGGTCCCCGCCCCCGGCGCCGACTGGGCGAACACGTATCCCTGGCTCTGCTTCACGATGCCGTAGACGCTGGCGAGGCCCAGTCCCGTGCCCCGGCCGACGCCCTTGGTGGTGAAGAAGGGCTCGAAGAGATGGCTCATCGTGGCCGGATCCATGCCGACGCCGGTGTCGCGCACGGCGAGCTCGACGTAGGGGCCGGGGCGAACCAGCACCTTTCCAGCACAGTGGGATCCGAAGCTTGGAATTCACGTGACTTGAAGTCGCGGCCGCACTGACCCTATAGTGAGTCGTATTAATTTAAATCATACCAACATGGTCAAATAAAACGAAAGGCTCAGTCGAAAGACTGGGCCTTTCGT
>JADMIO011070300.1_pt1 | contig 32834 bp, 26 predicted proteins | sample 8958161 | NCBI WGS metagenome assembly JADMIO01 (sample SAMN16585339, study PRJNA669376) | soil metagenome | isolation source: Crop rotation soil | place: USA: Cullars Rotation, Alabama | collected 2011
CCGCCACTCCTCCCGGCGCGATATTGGCCCCGCTGGCGGGAGTCAGGCTGCCCGTGGAGGTGCCGCTGCCGCTGAAGACGGCCCCGTTGCTGACGGTAATGGCACCGTTACCATGCGTGCCGTTCAGCGTGACGGTCCCGCTGGTGACTGTGACCGGTGTATTGCCCAGCGAGCCGCTGACCAGCGTATTTCCCTGGGTCTGCGTGTAGCCGCCGGTGAAGGTATTGGCTCCGGCAAGTGTGAGCGTGGTGCCGGTGCCGAGTTTTTCCACCTGCACGGTGCCCGCCCCATCCTGAATGATGCCGTTAAACGTGGAACTGACGTTGGTGCCCCCTGCGCTGCCCAGATAAAGCCGGCTCACGGTGGCCGCGGTGCTGTTAGTGATGGTGCCGCCGCCCGTGACCGCCGCCACGGATTCACTGCGGCCACCCATGTCCAAAGTGCCGCCGGTATTCAGGACCACGGAGACGTTGTTATAGATTTGGTCCACGTAGTTCGCCGGGGCGCCGGTGGGCGGTGTGTTGGCACCCGAACCTGTCAGTGCCGTGGCGCTGCCTGCCAGTTTGGCGGTGCCGCCGTTGTTAATCGTAAGACCGCCGCCAAAGCTGTGCGCAGCGAGGTCGGCTCCTGTCTTGGCCAGAACCAGCGTGCCCGCGTTCACCGTGCCGAGAGTGCCCGCGCCGCTGTTGTCCGCAGTACCGCCGAGGGTCAGCTCGCCATTCCCGTTTTTGGTCAGGCCTGTATTGTTCAATGTTCCCGTCCACGAAGTGTTAGCGGATTGATTCACGATCATCAGACCGCCACCGGAGATGGTGCCGCCCGTGCCGGAAAGGCCAGCCACGGTGCGGTTGACCGCGCCGGTCCCGAACGTGCCGGCATTGATAATAAGATTGGTGGTAGCGGGAATACTGCCTGCGGCAGCGATATTCAGCGTACCGGCGGCCGCGATCACTGTGTCTCCGGCATAATCGTTGGCCGCATTCTGCAGGTTGACCGTGCCAATGTCGTTGACGGTGAACCCTCCAGTGCCGGTCAGCTTACCGGCAATATTTATAGTACCGCCGGTCACCGCATGGATAAAACGGTTGGCACTGGTTCCACCGAGCGTGATCTGACCGGTCCAGGTGCCGGAGGCATTGTTATTCTGACGCAGGATGCCCCCGTCGTTGAGCACGACTTTGTGCTGCTGGGAATTCGCTCCAAACTGCTGGTGGGTCGCGCCGCTGTTCACGGTAACCGTAGCCGTGGTGGACAGCGGATTGTTTCCCTGAGTTCCAAAGAAGCCGCCATTCACGATGACGTTTTCCAAAACAGAGCCGGCGTTGGGATTATACCACAGTTCGCCCGCTCCGACTTTCGTCAGGGTGAACGCGCCGCCGTTGAACGTCTGACCGGCCACGAGGTCATACCGCCCGCTGCCGCCCCATGTGGCATTGCCGGACATGGTGTATTTCGTGAAGTGGCTGTTGTTGGTAATTCCCGTGCCGTTGTTGACAATGGCTCCGTTGCCTCCCACGCCCGCGCCGGAAAAAACGATCTCCTGGAAACGGGTGCCGACGGCCGTGCCGTTGGCATCGAACGTCCCCGCGCCGGAAACGTTCACGACCGCCACACCTCTGAGCGCATCCGTGGAGGTCGCAATTTTCAGGGTGCCGCCTGTAACCGATACCGTGCCCGCAAGGGTGTTGGACCCGCTCAAAATCAGCGTGCCTCCAGTGACACTGGTGCCTCCAAGGTAGGCATTGTTTCCCGATAAAGTCACAACCCCCGTACCGGTCTTGATCACACCGCCGGCACCGATGAGAATATTGGCCACCGAGTAATCACTGCCCGTGCTGTTGGTGAACGTCAGGTTGCCGTTGTTCACCGGACCGCCGGTGATTGTACGGTTAGTAACCGGTGTCCCGGGAGCCGGGACATCCGAGGTATTGCCAAATGTCACGGCATCACTCTGATAGAACGTGGCCGCAGTTCCCGGAGCGGAGGCCAGTGCGAAATTGGAGGTGGTATTGACATCCCAGGTGCTGTTGGTGGCCCCCGTCCAAATGAGCGAATCCGCCGCTGTCACATTCAAATCCAGCCGTCCGTCCGTGGTATTGTCGACAAGCGTCGCCGTCATGTGCGGATAGCTCCCCGCAGGACCAAGAACAAATCCGCCGAAGCCGTTCCCGCTGATGGTATTATAATCAATCAGCGCATAAGTGCCGGGCGTGAAGGATCCGCCCGCCGGCGTAACGCTAACCGTTGTCCCGTTCGCGGTAAGCGTGCCGGTCGAAATCGGAGCCGACGTGGACGGCGCTCCCAGAATAGGCGTAAACCCGCTCACCGCCGCCGTGCCGAACGTCAGACCTGTAGCACTGACAACTCCACCGTTCAATCCCGCAGCGAGAGCCGCCCCATCGGAGACGTTGATGGCTCCGGCCGTGCCATTGGAAAGAATGAGCAGGCCGCCGGTGACATTGGTGGTCCCCGCATTGTTCCAGGTGTTGCGCGCGAGCAGAGAACCGGTGCCGGCCTTTTCCACAGCCGCCCCCGCCGCTCCCGTCAGCGTCCCCGGAAGCTGCCGGCTGGTGTTTCCGGTGAAGGCCAGGGTGCCCGCATTCACCGTCCAGGAATTCGCCTCGAGGAGACCGTCCTGAAACTCCGTGCGCCCGGTACCGTTGCTCACCAGATTCAAAGCGCCAAGGCCGGAGACGGTGCCGAAGGTGTTGACGTTTTTTAATACCGAAGTCCCGGTATTTGAAAACGTGAGAGTGGATGCTGTCGTCAGATTGGAATTCCTGATGACGTGCGCAGTGCCAGAGGAAGAGATGTTCGTGCGCACTACGGGAACAGTCTGATTGAACCCGTTCAATTCCAGCCGTCCGTTGGTGCCGCTTGCTTGACCGATTTCGAGTGTAATTCCGGTCGGCAGCGCATCGTTCGCACCGATCTGCAATTGCCCATCGGCAATGGCGGTAAGGCCCCATGTATTGGCCGTATTGTTCACGATCCAAGTGCCGGTGTCGGTTTTGAAGAAATTCGCCGTCCCGAGATTGACCGTCGCGGTGGAGCCGATAGTGCCGGTGTTGGTACCACGGAAGAAAACTGCGGAACTGGGTGTCGTGCCGTCATTTAGCAACTGGCCCGAGAGCGTGAGCGGCGCGGACGCGGCCTCGATTGCTTGGTTGGACTGGCCCTTGAAAGTAATGGTGCCGCTCCATGTATTGGCGTTGGAGTTCGAATTGTTGGTGCTCTGCAAATAGGACCGCGCAGCGCCGGCAGTGGTGCCGTTATTTTCCAGCATGAGGTTCCGGTTTACAGCAATACCGCCGGAAACCTGGAGAGCGTTGACGTCAGTACTGCCGGATGTCGAGGTATTGGTAACAGTAATCAGACCTGTACCGCTGCCTAGTGCGGTGGCGTTTTGAATGCGCAGGGCCCCATCGTTGATCAGTGTCGTCCCGGTGTAATTACCCGCAGCGGTGAGCACGGTGGTTCCCGCACCGTTTTGCGTCAGGTTGAAGGCACCGCCAACGGCCCCAAGGTTCAACTGCGCGTTGGTTGCCGGTGCGAAGATGGAATTCCCGGTCATTGTTGTGGCCCCGAACGCGACGACTCCGTTGTTACTTGTAGAGTTTGCTCCGCGGGTAACATTCAGGGTGAAAGCCCCCACGCTCAGCGTGCCGAGTGTATGAGTAACGGCAGCTCCGGCAGTGGCACGGTTTGAATTGATCGTCGCATTGCCACCCACCGTGGTATTGTGAGCATTGACCGACGTATCCGTTGCCAGATCGAGTGTGCCGCCGTTGAGTTGCAATGTCGTAGCCGCCGTTCCCAGGCCGGAGACGTTGCTAAGTGTCAGCGTGCCTGCGGTCAGCGTCGTAATGCCCGAGGAGCGGGTGCCGGTGCCGTTGAAAATGAGTTGGCCGGCCCCTTGCTTGGTGAGATTGAAATTCCCGGCGAGCACGCCCAGTGTGAGGATCGAGTTGGCACCGGTGTCGAAAACAGAGGCCCCCGTCAGAGTTGTGGCTCCAAAAGTGATGCCGCCCGTGCCGGAAGTGGCGAGCCCTCCACGCGCAGTGGTTAGAGTCTGTGCGCCGATGCTCAGCGTGCCCAGCGTGTGCGTAACACCGGCACCCGCGGTTAGGCGGTCGGAGGTGATTTGCGTGTTGGCGGTGACAGTGGTGTTCCGGTTGAAAGCGAGAGCCGTGTCGTTGGCGAGTTGCAACTCCCCGCCACCCAGTGACAGCGTGCCCGCTCCGAGAGCCGAGGCGCTGGTGGTGGCCCGCAAAATGCCTGCGCTAAGCGTGGTGGCACCGCTGTAGGTATTGGCACCAGAGAGCACCATGGTTCCCACGCCGTTTTTGGTGAATCCGTTGCCCGCCGTCGCATGTTCGAGGATGCCGCTGATTGTCAGTGTTCGGCCGGTGTCCACGGTAAACAACCCGTTCGCGATGCCCAACCGGTAATTCATCGCTACAGTACCACCCGCAGTAGGTGCCAGTGTCAAATCCTGAGAACCCGTCACTCTAATAAGAGTATTAGCGATACTGTTCACAGTCGCTCCGTTCAATTGAAGGAATCCACTCGCAGTCGCAGTGCTATTGCCAATCGTTACATTCCCGCCTGAAGACCGGTTCATATCAATCGCACCAAGCGAAAGGTTCCCGGTAGTTATGTTAATTCCAATTTGAGTATTGGTACCCGCATTAACCGTCGCAATGTCTGTCGCCGCCCCTTCACCAGTCACCGTCTGGCCCACGACGTCGCCAGCAAATCCGGTATCGCTCAGCCAGTTCGTAACGGTATACCAAGCTGAGCCAGCACCTGAAGCGCCTCCGTCCCAGGATTGGTCAGCCGCCCCCGCCCGCTGCGGCCAGGCGGCGATGAGGGGAGCAATAACGGCGGCGAGCGGGAGAGGAATCCAGCGTTGCAGTGCTTTTCGAATCATAAATTAACGAGGGTGCCAGGGTCGGTGCGGTTCCGCTTTTAGAGAGACGCCCCGGTGCCGTCAATTCCGGCCTGTAGATTTTACCGGCCAATTTCGGTAAAAATCGTGTCCGTTGCTCCCGGCCTGGCGCGGGTGCCAAGGTGGAGGGGGCCCCCCGATCGATGGCCTTTGCATCGTATTCATACCGCGCCTTTTTGCCGGACTGGCGGGTTTGGAGGCTATCCGTGCGCCGCATTTTACAAGCCCAGCGCCGACTTGATGCGCTCCACCTCACTGCGCAGCGACGCCAGTTCAGCTTCGATGCCTGCCTTCCAGTCCGCGGGCGGCGGGGCTTCCACGCCGGCTGAAACCTCTTGCACGGCGTGTGCATCCACCGGCCCGCAAAGTAAATGCGCATAACACTTCACGCGCCGGCCCGATCCCGGCGGCAGCACCACGGCCAGCGGACCGCTGCCGTAATTCACCAGCCGCATGGCCGTTTCCTCCGCCGCTTCCGGTGAAGGAAAAGCGTGCATACGCTCCGTGCGCGTGCGGAGCTCGGCCACCGTTTGCACATTGCGCAGCAGGAGTTCGCACAGCACGGCCTTCATGCCGGTATCGAGTCCGCCGAGCACCTGGTCTATGGTGTGTTTGTATTTCGGCACGCGCGCGCCTTCCATTCTGATCATCGCGCCCAGGTGTTTGCGGCGCAGGCCGGATACGGCTTCCTCCACGGTGGCCTCATCCCACTCCACTACCGGCGCGCGATTGCTCTTTTGATTACACGCCGCCGTGAGCGATGCGAGCGAGATCGGATAATTGTCAGGCGTGGTGCTTTCCTTTTCCAGCAAACAGCCGAGCACGCGCGACTCGGTAAAGGTCAGCATGGCGGAGGTTTCGGCAGGAGCATCAGTGGAATCCATAGCGGTATCCTGGCGTATTTTCCCGGGGGTGCAAAGGGGTCCCGCAGCAGCAGGAATTTATCGTCCTGACAAAAAGCAAAGCCTTGCGTTGGGGCCGGATTGCCTTATCCTCCGGGAGTCAACCCATGGGAAATCCAGCCGTCAGAGTCACCGACAACACCGCCCACGGATCCCCTCTGGCTCCGGGTCCGGGAAGCCTGAATGTGCTCATTGGGGGCCTGCCCGCCTGGCGCGCCATTCCCCTTGCGGCCGCAGCAGCAGTGCAGGCCGCTCAAACGGCGTCCGATATTGCCATCAAGGCTGCCGAAACCGCCACCAAGGCCGCCGCCGGCACCCCCGGAGCGCCCGCCGCCTATGCCGCGGAACAGGCCGCCAAGGCCGCCGCCCTGGCCAGCCTCGGCTCCATGATGAGCAGTTTCGCGCCCGGCAGCGATATCCACATCTGTCCCGTCCCTTCACCAGTTCCCCCGCACGGGCCCGGCGTCGTCATCGACGGCAAACCGACGGTCATGATCAACAACATGCCCGCCACCACGGTGGGCTGCACGGTTTTGGAGGCTCTCGGGGGACCGGACAAAATTGTGAAGGGCGAAATGACGGTTCTCATCGGCTGAACCCTGCTCTTTGCCGCGCCTTGCATCCCGGCGGCAGCATGCCTACGGGCTTGGCATGAAAATCCAGCGCAAGTCCCCTGCCCCTTCCCGTCCCCGCGAGCACGATGTGCGCGATGGTGCGGCGGACAGCGACTACGCACCCGAACCCCGGGCCCCGCGAGATCGCTTCGAGCACCCCGCCCCCGTCGCGCCGGACTCGACGTGGCAGGCCCCATGGGTGCAGATGAAATACTATACCTACGCGCCCGCTGTCTATCCACGCATGATCGCGGCTTCCTCGCCAAACATCAAACCCGGTGCGCTTGTTAGTGTGTATGACCGGAATGGTTCGCGCTTTGGCGCAGGATTTCACAATGCCCGCGCCCGGGTGCCGCTGCGGATGATTTATCACGGGCCCAACGAAGTCGGCGAAGACCATCTCACCGGCGCAATGGAGCGCGCCGTCTCGCTGCGCCGCGATGTTTTGAAACTCGATGACGCCAGCGAAGCCTGGCGTGTCATCAGTTCCGACGGCGATTACCTCAGCGGGCTGACCATTGACCGCTACGCGGATGTTCTCAGCGTGGAAGTGCACAGCCTCGGCATTTGGCAGCGTCTCAGCGGATGGCTGCCGCGCCTGCATGAACTCCTGGGAACGAAACGGCAGCTTGTGCGCGTGGATCCGGAGATTGCGCGCATCGAAGGCATCCGTGTGCCACCACCGGCGGAGGATGCGCCCCGCACCGTCCGGGTGCGCGAGCACGGCATCCGTTATGAAGTGAATTTCGCCGAGGGCCACAAGACCGGTTTCTTCTGCGACCAGCGCGACAACCGCCGCAAACTCGCCACTCTCGTCGCCGGCCAGCGGGTGCTCGATCTTTGCTGTTACACGGGCGGCTTTGCGCTGAATGCACAGATCACCGGCCAGGCCGCGGAAGTCACCGCCGTGGATCTGGATGAAGTGGCCATCGCCCAGGCGAAACGGAATGCAAATCTCAACCAATGCCGCAGCATCGACTGGGTGCACACCGACGCCTTCACCTATGCGAGGACGATGATCCGCAACGGCACTCAGTGGGACTGCGTGGTGCTGGATCCTCCTAAACTCGTGCATTCCCGCGACATGGAAGAGGACGAAGGGCGCAAAAAATACGAGGACCTCAATGGGCTTGCGATTCAGCTAGTGAAGCCCGGAGGACTGTTTGTCACGTGCAGTTGCAGCGGGCTCATAGATGACTCGGAATTCGAGCGTCTCGTCATCAAGGGCGGTCATCGTAACGGCCGTCGCCTTCAATTCTTTGACCGCACGGGTGCGGCACCGGATCATCCGGTACTGAGCAATTGTCTGGAAAGCCGTTATCTCAAAGTCCTCTGGGCGCGGGTGCTCGGTGGCGAGTGATTTGACCGATGAACACAACGCTGACGGAGCACGGACGTAGAGTGAGTGTGTCTTTTAGACCACTCGCTTTCGCCTTCGTTTGCTTAAGGAAGAGACTAAAGCGACTGGTCTTCAAGACACACTCGCTCTACAAGCGTGCTGCGGCAGATTTCCGGCCATTTGATCGCTCTGCGTGTTCTCTTCCACCGCGATGAAACCTTTCCCCGTCGCCGTCATTGAAGCCGTGCTTGCCGCAGGAGTGCAGGAATTCGTTGTCTGCGGCGGTGCACGAAACAGCGCTTTAGTCATCGTCCTTGCGGCTCTCGGAGACAAAGTCAGGCTCTGGCAGCACTTCGATGAGCGCGCCGCCGGCTTCTTCGCCATTGGGCGTATTCGTGTTACGGAAAGGCCGGTGGCGGTGGTCACCACCAGCGGCACAGCCGCCGCGGAACTGCTGCCCGCCGTCATTGAGGCCCATTATCAAGGACTGCCCCTCGTGGCCCTGACGGCCGACAGACCAGAACACTATCGCGGCAGTGGTGCCCCGCAGGCAATCGAGCAGCCGGGGCTTTTTTCCTGTTATGCGGAAATGTCGGATATTTCAGACGTGGCTGACCTGGAAATTCAAATCCAAAACTGGGATAACAAATGGCGCTGGCGCGGTCCGCTTCATGTCAACGTTTGCCTGGACGAGCCCGACACCACGACTTTGCCAGCCCTGCGCGCTTCAGGAGCCGTCATCCGGAGCGAATTGATGCCTTGCATCCGCTCGCTCACAGAGGTGCAGGAACTCATTCACGAGTCCGCGACCGTGGAACTCGACGTCCTTGTAGCCCTCAATCTCGGCCCGGTGCCTGGCAGTCTTGCTGCCAATCGTCTCATCATGGCCGCCGATATGAACGCTTCGGAGGCTCATATGAATCAGGTCACAGTGGCTGAAGGCCGCGGACTGCTTTATGCAGAAGCTTCTTCCGGCCTGCGGGACATTCCGGCTCTGTCCCCCTGCATGGTGCGCAGCGGCGATGCCACATTGCGGCATCTGCCCGTACGTGAGGTCTATCGTTTCGGCGGCGTCTCTTCCACCCGCTATTGGCGCGATCTTGAAGTCAACGAAACGGTCAGCGTTACCGTCTTTTCCCGCAAAAGATACACCGGCCTCGCCCGCATTACGCAGACGGCATCCTCGCCGGAATGGCCCGCTATGGCTTCCTCCGTTCCCGCTGCAGAATACCTCGCCCGCGACGCCGCACTCTACGCCCGCCTCGGCGAACTCCTAACGCAATTTCCCGGCTCCGAGCCCGCCCTCTTCCGCCGCCTCTCCCAGGTCATCCCGCAGGACGCCACCGTCCTCACCGGCAACAGTCTTGCCATCCGCGAATGGAATCTCTGCGCTGAATACGGCCGCGGTCATCGCGTGCATGTGCTGCGCGGAGCCAATGGCATTGATGGGAATCTCAGCGCCTTTCTCGGCATCGCCGCCGACGCACCGGAAGCCTGGTGCATTACCGGAGACCTAACGACTCTCTACGATCTCAACGCGCCGTGGATGCTGCGCCAGTTGCCGGCGGGGCGGCGGCGGTTTGTCGTTATCCAGAATGCCGGGGGCAAAATCTTCTCCCGCCTCCCTTCCCTGCGAGGACTAACCGAACGCGAACGTGCGCTGATGGAAAATCCTCACCACATCCCTCTGCACGGCTGGGCGGAAATGTGGGGGATGGATCATGTCAGTGGCGGGACGGAAATCCTGGAGTGCGCCGGCTCTCTGGGCGATCATGCAGTCCTGGAACTGCATCCGGATGCGGAGCAGACGGAAGCCTTCTGGAAAGCGTGGGCGCAGGCGGAGGCGGAAGTTTGGAAAGACTGACTAACAAATTTACCGACCGTGAAACCGGGCACACCCTCCACCTCCATGCTTCTGACGCCGAATGGCTCGCTGGCCATCGGGGCGCGGCTTCTGGAGCAGATTTTCGATCAGACCCCGGACATCGCCTTTTTCATCAAGGACACCGCCGGGCGCTACCGGGTGGTGAATCACTCACTCGTCGAGCGCAGCGGGCTGCGGGAGAAACGCGAGCTTATCGGAAGGCGGCCGGGCGAAATCGTACCCGGAGAGTTAGGGCGCGCGCACGGCGAACAGGACACGCGCGTGCTGCGTTCCGGACGTCCGCTCATCAATCACCTGGAACTGCACTGGCGGGCGCCGCACCGGCCCGTGTGGTGTCTCACCACCAAACTGCTGCTCCACGATGCCGGCGGCAATGTCTCCGGTTTGATCGGAATCTCCCGCGATCTGAGCCAGCCGGTGACGGCCACGGACATTCCCGCCGGCCTGGCGAAAGCGATTCAACTGCTCGAACAAAACTACGCGTCTCCCCTCCGCACCGCCGATCTCGCCCGGCGCTCGGGGCTCAGCGGCCCGCGCTTTGCGCGCCTGGTGAAGCGTGTCTTCAGCATCACGCCCTCACAATTGATCACGCAAAGACGCGTCACCGCCGCCGCCGAACTGCTGCGCGACACGGATAAAAGTGTTGCCGAAATCGCGGTCGCCTGCGGCTTCTACGATCACAGCGCCTTCACCCGCGCCTACCGCTCCGCCACCGGGCAGACGCCCACTGAATTCCGGCGCTGGCAGCAGGAGTGATTCACCCTAACTCCGGGAGGAGTTTGAACAGAAGGCAACAAAGGGAACGAAGATTCAAAGCAGTTGGTGCCACAAATGACCAGGCAAATCGCCTCACTTCGTGGATGACCGCCCGCAGTCATCCAACCCGTTGCTGTTTCGTTCCCTTTGTTGCCTTCTGTTCAATTCATTTTCCTTTTAAGGTTCACCCATGATCCACGCTCTTCACGGCAATGCCGGTCTTCCGGACGACCTGCTCCCGCTGCTCCAGGCAGCGGGCCGGGAATTCCGCGCCTGGCATCTGTGGGAGTGGCTGAGGGAAAATCCCAACGGCGCATCCCTCGACGGCTTTGCCACCGCTTTGAACGCCGCCGCCGGGGAAAGGCCACGGATTCTGCTGGGTTATTCTCTGGGCGCACGCCTCGCTTTATATACACTAACACAACAGCCGCAGCTCTGGGACGCTGCCATTCTGATCTCCGCTCATCCCGGCCTGACAAATGAGTATGAACGGGAGGCGCGCCAGGCGGTGGATCATGCGTGGGCGCTCCGGGTCCGGAATGAGCCCTGGATGGAACTGATGGAGGCGTGGAATACGCAACCCGTGCTCGCAGGAGCGGGCGTCCCGCCCTGGCGGCAACAACTGGCAGAGCCGTGGCGCGCCGAAATCGCGCAGTCGTTCGAAGTGTGGTCCCTCTCCCGCCAGCCGGACTTGCGGCCGCTGCTGCCGTCTGTGACCTGCCCGGTCCTGTGGATCACAGGCGAAACGGACAGCAAATTCACCGCCCTCGCCATGGAAGCATCAGCGCTCACGCCTGATTCGCAGCATGCCGTCATTCCGGTGGCGGGCCATCGCGTTCACCTCGACCAGCCGGCGGCGGTCGCTGAAAAGATACGGAACTTCCTGCAGCCCCAGTTTGGTTAGGGTTTGGGCGGCCCGTCCACCACCGCAGCGGTCTCCGCCGGCGATTCGGGATCCTGGATCAGGCCGGCCTGTTTCCGGCGCGCCCATTCGGCGTCGTAGAGTTTCAAATCGGTTGGACGCACTCCGCGCCAGGCGCCGTTTTCATCCATGAGCACGATCTGATCCGCATCGGCGCGCACCATTTTCGCGAGCAGCGAGGTGCCGGCGTTGCTGTACCACGTGCGATAGCCCTGGCCGACGAGCCGGTTGACGCGGTCAACACGGTAGCGTCTGCGCTCGGAGAACCGTTTTTCCGCCTCCTTCAGCCGGTCGAGGATGTTGGCGGCGCTGCTGTAGATGACGCCGCTCTGATCCTTCACGCGGGCGTAGCCGCTGATGCGCTCGATCTCCTTTCCTTTGTCATCGAGCATGATGAGCGTGGGAAAGCCGTGGACTTTGAATTTCTCCTTCACCATGTTCAGCACCGCCAGCTTTTCCTCCGTGTAGTTTTTCCCGGGGCTGCCGGTAGGATACTGGAGTTTGGTCAGGACAAGCCGCGCGGAGGCAAACTCATTGAACTCCGGCAGCGCGAAAAGATCGTCATTCAGAGTCGCCGAGGGGCCCGCGCCGTTGAGGAGCTGGGCAAAGAAAATGAGCACCGGCTTTCCCTCCTGGCCTGCCGTCCGGTAGGCCTCGTAGGGACTTCTGACCCAGCGGGCTTTGGCAGCGAGCTCCAGTTCCGGGGCCGGCAGCAGACCCGGGGAAACGTCTCCGGCCGGTGCCGCGGGCGCCCCGCCGGGCAGAGTGGGCGACAGCGGCGCGCCTGGCTGCGGGGCGTTGGGGCGGAATACGGGCATCACCAGTCCCGGCACGTGCGGCATCGCGGGCATCGGCTCGCCGTCCGATGGTGCGCCGGGGGCATCGATCGCCTGAAGCTGCTCCAGATTGCGCATGTCCGGGACACTCTCGACGGGACTGTCCCGGATCGGGTCCGTGGCCGGATCGTAGGCCTCGTTGGGGTCCACCGGAATCATCGAATCCCCCTCTCCCTGCACCGGCGCCACGGGATTTCCATCGGGACCCAGCTTCGGAATGAGTTGAAACGGATCCCCCTTCCCGGAAGAGTGTTCCACCTCCGGCAGCGGCGGCTGGGGCGCCTGCGAAGCCTTCCTCGCCGGAGCCGCCGGGAGGGGCAGGACCACGTGTAAGAGCGCGGCGGCGCAAAGCAAAAGAAGCGGACGGGAACTGCCTGTCATGGGAAAATGGGACGCGATTATGCCCCATAACCATGTCTTGGGGAAGGGCAATCGCTTCCTTGACACCGGCAGCGGGGGAGTTAAGGGACCCTCCCCTTTTTCCGGCGGACTACGGGTCTGCCGGGTTGCCCCGCCGCTTTGCCGGCACCTGTTTGTTTCGCTTTTTTACCTCCCTACCACCATGGCCAACGTCCAAGTCATCCTCAAAGAAAAGATCGCGTCCCTCGGCGCTGAAGCCGACATCGTGTCCGTGAAAGCCGGCTACGCACGCAACTTCCTCCTGCCCCAGGGCAAAGCGTATGCCGCCACCGCCGGCAACATGCGCCAGCTCACTACTCTCAAGAACCGGCGCGCCGAGCGCGAAGCCGCTGAGAAGGCCGAAGCGCAAAATGTCGCCGCCCGTCTCCGCAAGGCCACGCTCAAGCTGGAACTCGCCGTCGGTCAGGGTGGCAAGGCTTTCGGTGCCATCACCGCCGCCGACATCGCCGCCGCCATTGCTGAGCAGCTCAAGGTCACCGTGGACCGCCACGCGATCGATCTGGAAAAGCCCATCAAGACCACCGGCAAACATGACATCACCGTCCGCGTGCACCCCGATGTGGAAGCCGTGGTGAAGCTGAACATCAGCACCCCGGACGCTCCGGCGACCGAAGAAGGCGCCGAAGAGAAGGGCGAGTAGTTTTCCTCTCCGACAGAACAATCCAAACCACAAAAGCGACCGCGGCGAAAGTCCGGTCGCTTTTGCTTTTCAAGGGTTTGTCCAGGAATACACGTAAATCGCGGAGGCGGATGGGCGGGTATCCTGCGTTCAGAAAGGCAGTGACTTCCCTGCTTGGCAGCACCCGGGGAGAACTTTGTTTGCAGTTCTGCCGCACTAACTTCTCACTCAAACGGCAACTCCTACCCATTCCCCAGGTTGGGCCGCGCGTAGACCTCAAAGGCCACGATCACCCCCGGTACCAGGAACTCCGGCTGGCAGTGAAAGCGCACCTCATTGTGGAAATCCCGGTGCTCCAGCCTGATACGGTAGTCGCCAAAGACCCGCATCCTCCCCTCCAGCATCATCACCGCCTTGAGCGAATCATCCCCAATCCACACCACCCGCGAGAACATCCTGCACTGAAACGAAACCGGCGGCCGCGTCCCGTCCGGCAGCACCACCTGGCGCACGCCCTTCTCCGCCTGCTCCAGCCAGCCCAGGGCCTGCTCCTTCTCATCGAACACCGTGCACAGTTTCGTCTTCGTATCGCCGCGGACGTGCCAGGTTTTCCCGTCGTCGAACTCCACCGTGCAATAATCCTGGTGCATCGTGCCCGGCGTGAACTGCGGCAGGCTGAGGGTGCCGCTGATTTTTGGGGTGGAGTCGCCGGACATGGCTCAGCATCGCAGAGAATTGCCGGGCGTTCAAACGTTCATCGGGACTTGCGCCGCCCGGCGGAGCGCTTATGGCGCGCGACCTATTCTCATGAAACAACTCATCCCCGGCGGACTCCTCATCGCAGTGGAAGGCATCGACGGTGCCGGCAAAACCTCCGTCGCCGCCCTGCTCGCGCAGTATTGCGGCGAACGCGGCATTGCCTGTGTGCTGTCCAAGGAGCCCACCAGCCTGCGCTGGGGCCGGGAGTTGCGAAAGTCAGCCCAGGAGGGCCGCCTCACATTGAACGAGGAACTGGAGCTTTTCCGCAAAGACCGTGAAATGCACGTCACCGGCACCATCCGCCCCGCGCTGGAGCAAAAGCACGTGGTCATCGTGGACCGTTACTATTGGAGCACTGCTGCTTACCAGGGCGCCCGCGGGGCCAACCCTCAGTCCGTCATCGCCGACCACGAGACCTTCGCCCCGCGCCCGGATGTTTTCCTTTTGCTGGACGTTCCTGTGGCTCAGGGCCTGGAGCGCATCCGCCGCCGCGGCGATGAGCCGAATGATTTCGAAAAAGCCGCCGGACTCGAACGCGCCCGTGGCATCTTCCAATCCCTCGCCGCCGGCGCACCGGACCATTGCCTACTCGTGGACGCCTCCGCGACCGTCCGCGACGTGAGCCGCCGGTGTCTTGCCAAAATGCAGGAACTGGCGGCAGCCAAACTCGGCGAGGGCACGCCGGAGCATGCGGTGTTTCTGGGAGTGTGAGGGCACCCTACCCGCCAGCCGGGGCGGTCAACCGCAGGCGGACCGAACGCCGGCCTGCCGCTCCCGTCGGCAGCGTGGCCAGCACCTGCTGGACGCCGCCGATGGTGGAGAGGATCGTCTCGCCCACGCCAGTAGTACTCCAGCTTCCGGCGGCCAGCGTATCGCTCCATTCCACCGTGAAGACCACGCCCGCATCGAGCATGGCCACCGTGCGCGAATAGCGAAATTCCAGAGTGCCGCCATTTTTCACCAGAGTGGTCGCCGGCAGTGCGCTCTCCAGGGATGCCGCCAGACGGGCCCGCGCCAGGTAAGCGGAGACCTTGCCGCCCGCGGTGGTGAAAGAGCCGCCCGCGTAGAGAGTGCTCCCGTTTAGCGCCAGCGCACTAACGTAGGAGTTCATACCACTGCCGAGGGCGCTCCATGCCGCGCCATCCCATTTGGCGATATAGTTGGCCGGCACGCCGCCTGCCGTGTCGAACGCGCCTCCCACGTAGAGATCGCTCCCGCTCGCGGCCAGCGTATAGACGTCCCAACTGACCCCGCTGCCGAGGGCTTTCCATGCCACGCCGTCCCATTTGGCGATGTTGTTGACCGTCACTCCGCCTGCGGTGGTGAAAACGCCGGCGGCATAGAGCATGTTGCCGCTGACCGCCAGCGCACGGACGGTGGGGGTAGTCCCGCCGCTCATCCCGGTGCCGAGGGCGCTCCATTCGGTGCCGTTCCATTTCGCGACGCCGTTGACGGTGACGCCGCCGGCCGTGGTGAATCGACCGCCGGCGTAGAGAGTATTCCCGCTCGCCGCCAGCGCCCGGACGTGGTCATTCATCCCGGTGCCGAGGGCGCTCCACGCGCCGCCGTCCCACCTGGCGACGTAATTGGCCACGGCCCCGCCCGCGCTCGTGAACTCTCCGCCTGCGTAGAGAATGTTGCCGCTCACTGCGAGCGCACGGACGGAACGGTCCAACCCGCTGCCAAGGGTGTTCCATACCGTGCCGTTCCACCTGGCGATTTTGCCGGGATACTCGAGCCCACCCGCTACGCCGAACTCGCCCCCCGCGAAAAGATCGTTCCCGATGACGGCCAGCGCAGAGACGAGCGAGGATTCTCCACCCGTTCCGGTGCTGAGGGCACTCCACGTGCTCCCATCCCATTTGGCGATGGAGTGGGCAGCCACTCCGCCCATCATGCCGAATCGGCCTCCCACATAGAGATTACTCCCGCTCACCGCGAGGCTCTGGACGAAGGGAGGCAATCCTCCGAATTCGCCGCTCACTCCGCTGCCCATGGCACTCCATGCGGTGCCGTCCCATTTGGCAATGTTCTCGGCAGTCACGCCGCCCGCCTTGACGAAGTCGCCGCCCGCATAGAGATCGCTCCCGATCACGGCCAGCGCAGTGACCGAGTCAAAAAGTCCGTTAGCGAGACCACTGCCGACGGGGTTCCACGTGCTGCCGTTCCACCTGGCGATGTAATAGGAATAGTCCGCACCCACCACGAAAAAGAATGCGCCACCCGCGTAGAGGGTGTTCCCGCTCACCAGCAGCGTCTTGACCACATCATTTCCCAGGCCACTGCCGAGGGCGCTCCATGTGCTGCCGTTCCATGCGGCGACGTTGCCGGCGGACACGCCACCCGCTGTGTAGAAATTTCCTCCCGCATAGAGAGTGCTCCCGCTCACGGCCAAAGCGCCGACATAGGATGAAGCTCCCCCACTCACTCCGGTGCCGAGGGCGCTCCACGCGCTGCCGTCCCATTTGGCGATGCGGTTGGCACTCACCACCCCCGCCGTGGTGAACGTGCCGCCGGCGTAGAGACTGTTGCCGCTCATCACCAGAGCGCTGACAGAGGGAGAGGACCCGCCACTGACTCCAGCGCCGAGGACGCTCCACGCGCTGCCGTCCCATTTGGCGATGTGGCTGGCAGCCACTCCGCCGGCGTTGGTGAACACGCCGGCGGCGTAGAGATCGCTCCCGTTCACCGCCAGCGCCTTAACCGCGGGAGCAGACCCGCCGGTCATCCCGGTGCCTAACGCACTCCATGCGCTGCCATTCCATTTGGCAATCCGGCGGGCGCCGACTCCGCCCGCGGTAGTGAACTCACCCCCGGCGTAGACATCGCTCCCGCTCACCGCCAGCGCGTGGACGATCCCGCTGCTGCCACTTATCCCGGCGCCCAGCGCGCTCCACGCACTGCCATTCCATTTGGCGATGCGGTTGGCAGCCATGTTGCCGATCACCGTAAAGTCTCCCCCCACATACAGATTGCCCGCACCATCCACGGCCATGGCCCGGACCATTTTATCCGCTCCGGGAATGCCGCCCATGCTGATCCAGTCGGCATCACTGAAAGTGGGATCGATGCGCACCGGGTAGGTCGCGGCGGTGTCATCCACGACCACGCGAAGATGGTGGCCGGAAACCGTTTCCAGCCGTGCGGGCAGTTCATGGCCGGTGGCGTCGGTGACCTTCAGGCGGCTGTAGGCCAGTTCCCGGCCCGTGGCATCGAGGGTGAGCCTGGTGCCGAAAGCGGCGGCTTCGGCCTGCGCCCCGCACACCTCCAGATCCAGCGCGACTTCGCTGCCGGCGTCGGAACCGTGCGGGCATTCGAGCACCAGAAAATCCTGCCGCACGCCATCGCTGCTCACCGTGTATTCCTCCACCACCCCCGGGCGTGCCCACGCGGCGGTATCCTCTCCCACTCCGATCCGGCCGCGGTCTGCCAGGATCTGCCAGTCCGCGGGGTGCTGACTCAAAACATCGGCGGTGGGGGAACCCAAAAACACCGTGCGGCCGATCGCCACCGCCCGCACCCGGAAGCGGTTCGGCTTTTCCGCATCCTCATCCGCCGTCGAGGTCAGCCACAACCCTTCGGGCGTGGCCTCGGCTTCCAAATCCTGCATCACCGCCCGGAGCCGCGCGCCGTTCGCCGTGGGGGTGACGCCACCGGCCGCGCCGTCAGCGTCTGCCGATCCGGCCGGAAGGGCCACGGACCCGGCATGGAGAGAGGGCAAACCCATGCCGGCGACCGACAGAAGTGACCACAGAATGAGCGGGAGGCGAAAGGATAAATAAGGCATGGCATGCAGCCGAAGGGATCGGCGTTCTCTCCTCTCCTGCCCGCGGAACGTCAAATATTACATGAAATCCCGGACCGGATGACCGGGCACAAATTTTACTCCGCCTTTTCCGCCTTCTTCGCCCCCGGCGCATTCGCCGGCAGCTCCACCGCCTTCGCCTCCACCGGCTTCTCCCCATCCTTCGCCTGACGCAGGAAAATGAGGTGCTGCCACGGCAGTCCGTGGAACTCCCGCTCGATGATAAACCCGTTCGCCTGCCACTCTTTATAGATCTGCGCCCGGCTCATCTTGTGCTCCGGTTTGATAGGGACTTTTTCGTCCTCCGTGCGGAATTCCACCAGGGCCACCACGCCGGTGGGCTTAAGCGCATCGTGCATCGCTTTCAACATCTGCACGGGATGTCCGATTTCATGATACACGTCCACCAGCAGAATCATGTCGCAGGAGGCCGGTTCCAAATGCGGATCCCACGGATCGCCGAGCACGGTCTTGATGTTCTTGATCCCCCGCCCCTCAGCTCGCGCCTTCAGCATGCCGAGCATCTGCTCCTGGATATCCACCGCAAGGATCGTCCCCTTTTCGCCCACGGTCTCCGCCATTTTCAGTGAGTGATACCCATTCCCGCTGCCCAAATCGCACACGGTCCACCCGGGCTGGATTTTGAGTTCCTTCATCATCAGCGCCGCGTTTTCCTCCTGCTCACGGTTCTTGCGCAGCAGCCACTCAGCACCGGTCCAGTGCATCGTTTTGGCGATGGTGCGGCCCATGTATTCTGTGAGTTCCGGCGGGGCCTCCTTCTTTGGCTCGTCTTTCTTCGGGGCCGGCTCGCTCCCAGGGGCGGGTGCCGGCAGCGGTTTGGTGTCCGATTGCGCGGAAAGTGTGACGACAGTGGCGGCGAGAAGCAGTGAAAGGGCGCGCATGATAGCCGCACCCTACGCGGTCCGCAGGGCCGGGCAATCACCGTGAACAGGAAAATCCCGCTTTCCCCGCCGCTCCCCGTTGTCACACATCGCCGCATGAAACTCATCACCTGGAACGTCAACGGCCTCCGCTCTATCTTCGGCAAAGGCTTTCAGGACTTCGTCCGCGCCGAAAACCCCGATCTCCTCCTCCTCCAGGAAACCAAGGTGGATCCCGGCACCCTCGAATGGGACTGGCTCAAGGGGTACGACCTCATCTGGAACCGCGCCCAAAAGCCCGGCTACAGCGGCACCGGCATCCTGACGAAACAAAAGCCCCTCAGCGTCGCCCACGGCCTCGGCATTGCCGACCACGACAAGGAGGGCCGCGTGCTCACCGTGGAATTCAACAGTTGTTATGTCGTCTGCGTTTACACCCCGAACGCCCAGGCCGAACTCGCCCGCCTGCCCTATCGGATGACCTGGGACGCCGCCTTCCTCAACCACATGCGAACCCTGGAAAAGAAAAAGCCCGTCCTCTTCGCCGGCGATCTCAACGTGGCCCACAAGGAAATCGACATCGCCCGCCCTGATGCCAACCGTTTCAACCCCGGCTTCAGCGCCGAAGAACGCGCCGGTTTCGACAGTATCGTAGAAGCCGGTTTCGTGGACGCCTTCCGCCACTTCGACCAGCGCCCGCATCAATATTCCTGGTGGAGCTACCGCGGCGGTGCCCGTGAGCGGAACGTCGGCTGGCGCATCGATTACTGGTGTGCCTCCAAAGTGATCAGGGACCACATGAAGTCCTGCATCATCCGTCAGGATGTGCATGGCAGCGACCACTGCCCGGTGGTGCTGGAGACGGCCTCAGGGCTGAAGTTTTGAAGGACTCCACCCTCCGCATCCGCCTGCCAAATGTCTGCTCGACACCACGCCTGCCCGCGCCTTTCATCCGTGCCGCTATGAAGACCACAACCCTTTTCCTTTCCCTCGCTGCCGCCACCGCTGTGCTTGCCGCCGACCCGCCCAAAACGCCCGGCAAGCCGTATGAGGTGAATACCATCACCCGCGACAAGGTGGATGCGGACTACGCCATTCAGGGGGAATACACCGGGAAACTGGCCGGGGCGAAAACCGGCGTGCAGGTCGTGGCCCTGGGAGAAGGAAAATTCGATATCGTCCTCTACCGCGGCGGACTCCCCGGCGACGGCTGGAGCGGCAAAAAGGCGGAGATGGACCGCGGCAATGCTGTGACTGCCGACAACAAAGTTACGGTCACTCTGGCCGGGCAAACCGGAACCATCTCCAAAGGCAAACTCACACTGGGGGCGGACACTCTGGAGCGCGTGGAGCGCAAGAGCCCCACCGAAGGCGCAAAGCCGCCCGAAGGTGCGATCGTGCTGTTCGATGGCACGAACACCGATGCCTGGGAAGGCTCCGGCATGGACGCCAACAAACTCCTCAAAGAGGGACAGAGTTCGAAACAAAAGTTTCAGAGCTACACGGTGCACATCGAATTCCTGCTGCCCTACCAGCCCGCCGCGCGCGGCCAGGGACGCGGCAACAGCGGCTTCTACAATCAGGGACGCTACGAAGTGCAGATGCTCGACAGCTTCGGCCTCGAAGGCAAAGACAACGAGTGCGGCGGTTTTTACACCATCAAGGCTCCGGATATCAATATGTGTTATCCGCCGCTCCAGTGGCAGACCTATGATGTCGAATACACCGCCGCCAAATTCAATGCCGCCGGCAAAAAAACCGCCAACGCCAAAGCGACCGTCAAACACAACGGTGTGCAGATTCACAAGGACGTGGAACTCGGCAAATCCACCACCGCCGCTCCCGAAAGCGACAGCCCGGCCCCCGGCCCGCTCACTCTGCAAAATCACGGCAACTCCGTCCGCTACCGCAACATCTGGATTGTCGAGAAAAAGTAACTTTCCCCTGCCCATCCTCATTCCCCTAACTTAACACACCTAGCACAATTATATCTCATGGATCTGGCAAAAATGATGAAGCAGGCGCAGAAGATGCAGAAGGACATGGCCGCGACCCAGGCCTCCCTGGCGGACAAAACCGTGGAAGCCAGCGCCGGCGGCGGGAAGGTCACCGTCACCGCCACCGCGGCCGGCGACATCACCGGTATCCGCATTGATCCATCCGTGGTGGATCCGGCCGACGTGGAAATGCTCGAGGACCTCATCCTGACAGGAATCCGCAGCGCTCTCGCCGAGGGCCGCAAAGTCGCCGAAAGCGAAATGAAGAAAGTCACCGCCGGTATGGGCCTGCCTCCGGGGATGGGCTTCTGACCATCTCCCGCGGGATTCATATTCCGCCGGCGAGTGCATTGAGGCGTTGACGCTGTTGGCCGCTTCAGGGTATTTTCTGTGCGCAGCCATTTCCCCGCTATATGCCCGCCTATCTTAAACTCGAAAATCTGAGCGGCGACGTGAAGGACGCCCGCTACCGGGGGTGGATCGAACTCGAATCTGTGAATTTTGGACCGCCCAACGCCGGACGGGCAAGTTCCCGCGCCACCAACCGCGAAGTCAAATCATCCACTACCTCGACCGTCCTGGCCACCATCCGTGCGGGAGGCGTGACCGTTGACCTGCTTCAAGCCACCGTTGAAGGCACCCCTCTCGGCAAAGCGATTATTGTTCTGGACAACGGACAGCCCGGCGGCACGCGCGGCTTTGTCATGGAGAACGCCCTCCTCTCCAGCTATCAGCTCGGCGGCAGCCGGGGCGATGCGCTGCCCATGGTCAGCTTTTCACTGGATGGTTTCGATCTAACATTGCTGACGGAGGCCCAGCTCAGCGAAATCCTCAAGCCTGCCGCGTCTCCATCCCCCCGGCGGCGGCGGTAGCAATCCACCCGTGTTATTTCGTCACCGGCAGCTTCGCCTTCTGCCAGCCGGAGATGCCGCCGTCCAGGTGCACGATGGATTTGAATCCGAGCTTGATCAGCGTTTCCAGGCTCCGCGTGCTGCGCCCGCCGGCCTGGCAGTGAACGATGCAGGTCTTGCTCTTATCGAGTTTCGCCACCTCTCCGGCAAACTTATCGCCCATGAAATCCACATTCTTCGCGCCCTCGATGTGGCCGGCTTTGAATTCCTCCGGTGTACGTACGTCCAGCACGATCACGCTGCCGTCCTTCTTCGCCGCGGCTTCATCGAGCAGTTTCTTCGCGCCTTCAGCGTCCACGTGTTTGACACCGTTTTTGGCTTCGGCGGCAGCCGCGGTTTTTTGGGATTCCTGGGCGGGAATGGTGCAGGCGGACATGGCAATGGTGAGGGCGGTTAGGTGTGATTTCATGGCGTGGATCACTGAGCACCGTGCCATGCGCACTGTGCATCTTCTTTATAAGGCGTGCCCCATCTTTTCCCGCTTCGTTTCCAGATAGCGGGAATTGTGGGGATTCGGCGGCGGTTTGATAGGGACCTGCTCCACAATCTCAAGACTGTGGCCTTCGAGGCCGACGATCTTGCGCGGATTGTTCGTCATGAGACGGAGTTTGCGGACGCCGAGGTCGTGCAGCATCTGCGCGCCGATGCCGTAGTCGCGCAGGTCCATGGGAAAGCCCAGTTTCAGATTCGCCTCCACGGTGTCGAGGCCCTGCTCCTGCAGTTTATAGGCGTGAATTTTTGCTTTCAGGCCGATACCGCGGCCCTCCTGGCGCATGTAGAGCAGCACCCCTCTCCCTTCCTCCGCGATGCGCTGCATGGCGGCATCCAGCTGCCAGCCGCAGTCGCAGCGGCAACTGCCGAAGACATCGCCGGTGAGGCATTCGCTGTGCACCCTGACAAGAGCCGGCTCACCATCACCCACCTCACCCATGACCATCGCAAGGTGCTCCTGACCGTCGATTTTGCTTTGATAGAGGTAGAGCTGAAAATCGCCCCATTCTGTAGGCAGTTGCACGACCTGCTCGCGTTCCACAAGGCGTTCGCTGCGGCGGCGATACTCTATGAGTGCGGCGATACTGCTGAGCCGCAGGCCGTGGCGTTTGGCAAAAACACGCAGCTCCGGCAGACGGGCGGGGCTGCCGTCCGTGTTCAGCACTTCGATGAGCACGCCGGCTTCGCGCAGACCCGCGAGCCTGGCCAGATCCACGGCGGCTTCTGTATGCCCGGCACGGCGCAACACACCGCCGGGACGTGCGATGAGCGGATTCACGTGCCCCGGCTGCACGAGATCGTTCGCCGTGCTGCCCGCAGCGGCCAGCACCTGAATGGTGCGGCTCCGGTCATGCGCGCTAACACCCGTGCCCACGCCTTCCGCGGCATCCACGGTCACCGTGTAATTCGTGCGAAAAGTATCCCGGTTCTGCTGCACCATCAGATTCAGCCCGAGCTTTGCCGCGATGTCCTCCGACAGCGGCGCGCAGAGCATCCCGCGGCCCTCGGTGATCATGAAATTGATCAGAGCCGGCGTCACCTTTTCCGCCGCGCAGATCAGATCGCCTTCGTTTTCGCGGTCCTCGTCGTCGGTGATAATCACGAGTTTCCCTTCGCGGATATCGGCAATGACATCCTCGACGGAATCGAATCCTTCAGCAACGGGCGGGGCTGGCATGGGGCGCTGGCTCACGGGAAAAATGGGGCAAGGGGCACTGAGTAAACCGGGGGTCTGCGGCGTGCGACAGGGTTTTTTGCCCTCAGGGGTTGAGGGATTTTCAACCATGGAGAGACCTCTGTGCCTCTGTGGTTAAACCCCGAACCCTCAACCCCTCACTTTCCCGGCTTTTCTCCACCCTCCGGCACCTCTGCCATCAATTTCTCCAGCGCCGCATCCATGGCCTCCGCTCCAGGGATGCCGAGCCACTTGTGCCGGATGATCCCTTTGTGGTCGATCACATAGAAAGAGGGTGTGCCAGGGTTGTTCCAACTGCGGTTGAGCGCTTCTGAAGAGACCACGGAACGCCAGTTCAATTTCTCCTTCTCCACCACCTCTTTCAGTTTTTTCGGGTCCCTGGCAATGACGTTCACGCCAACCATCTCGAAGGGTTTTCCTTTTAGTTTGTCTACGAGCGACCGCTCGTGTGGCCATCCGGCCCGTCATGTGATTCAGTATTCCGACCAGAAATAAAGCAGCACCACTTTTTTTCCGCGATAGTCACTGAGTTTGAATTTCACACCGTCCTGGTCTTCGGTTTCAATTTCCTGCGCCTCCCGACCCACTGACAAATGGCGGATTTCATGCAACTCCTGGGTGGCCGTGGTGCCCACCAGAACATCGTAGGGGAGCTTGACGTCAGCGAATTCCCGCTCTGCGCGTTCGAAAAGCGATTCGACCTCCGCAAGCGCTTTGGTGCGGTCCATCCGTTCCAGTTCTTCGAGATACTCCTTCCCGAACAGTCCCTCATAACGCCGCGCCATCTCCGGTTTGATTTTAAGCAGGTCCATCCGCCTCATCCGGTTATTGAGAAACTGCGCCAGTTTCAAACAGGCCTGCCCCCGCACTTCTTTGTGCGGAGTCTTTTCAAGCACCGTGCGCAGGAGCGTCTCGCAGGACTTGCGAAAGCCATACGCGGTCCGCTGGCACGCCACGCTCATCGCTGGACTTTGCAAATGGCGCTCCAGCAGCAGCGCCACCGCCCGGTCCGCCACACTCTCCGTCCACTTCCCGCCGGGATGCACCGTATTGTTCTCCAGCCAGATCTCCTGCCCCACGGCCTGCACCAGACAGTCCTCCGCCATCGCACTGTCCGGATTCTTCTCCGCCAGTTCCAGAAACTGCGGCGAAAGATGCACCATGCGCTCCGCCACCGCCAGCCGCTCCGCATCCGACTTCGCCTCATGAAGGCCCCGCGCCGTTTCATTGAACTGCTGTTGCAGGGCTTTATAGCGCTCCGCCACCGCGGGGGCGGAGCCAGCCTCCTGTCCCGCGCCATGCACCACCGCCACCAGCCCGGCCAGAGCCAGCAGTGGAACGAGGATAGCCTTAACCACAAAGTTCATCCTTTACCCCTACGCAGAGGATTCAGGCTTTCTCACAACGGAAACAGGGATAACACGGGCCGCGAGCTTTGCTCTTCCAAAGACCGGCCCGGCTCTTATGATCGCCCGCATGCGCACGCTGCCTCTCCTGCTTTCCCTGTCTGTATTCCTGACATATTCCCGGGCGGATGAAACGGTCGCGCCTCCGGAGCAGCCGAAGACCGGCCCCGGCGGCAGCGACTACAAACACGCTGCGGTGCGTGAAACGAAATTTGGCAGCGGCGGCACGGAATACCATCTCTTCGAACCCGCGCAGCCAGCGCCGGAAAGTGCGCCGGTGATCGTCTTTCTCCACGGCTGGACGGCCATCGATCCCTGGCTTTACGGCGCATGGATCAATCATCTCACCCGTCGCGGCAACATCGTCATCCACTGCCGCTATCAGGACAGCGCGCTGACACCGTCATTCTTCTTCACGTCGAATACCATCACGGCAGTCAAAGCCGCCCTGACAGAACTGGCTAAAACCGGGCACGTAAAACCAGACACAAAACGCTTCGCCATCGCCGGGCACAGTGTGGGCGGTCTGCTGACCGCCAATCTGGCCGCAGCCTGTGCAGAAAACAGTTTACCGGAGCCGCGCGCGCTGATGAGCGTGCAGCCAGGGCGCAGCATGAAAACCGGACGCGGCCTCGGCGTGCCGATGGAAAATCTCAGCAAAATTCCCAAGGACGCGCTGCTGCTCTGCATCACCGGCGAGCACGACAGCATCTGCGGGGACACCGATGCGCGGCGCATCATGGAGGAGAGCACCGGCATTCCCGCAGAGCGCAAGAATCTGGTGATGCTCACCACCGACACGCACGGGCGCCCGGCGATGAGCGGCAGCCATCTTTCGCCGTGCTCCATCCCGGCCGATCCGCCGGATGCACCCGTGGCGACCGGCGCGCTCAAACGACCGTCTGCGGAAATTCTCCTCGCCGCCGCGGGCGGAAACTTCGCACCGGCGCGCGCGTTTCTGACCACGCCGGAGGGCCGGCAGTGGCGGCAGCGGGAACTGACGCGCACGGGCCTCGGTGAAACCTTTGATCCCCCGAATGCCCAGGACTTCGCACTCTGGCGGCTGTTCGACAACCTGTGCGCCAGCGCCTTCGCCGGCAGCCTCACCGCCGACGCCCTCGCCTTGAACCCGCGCTCACTGGACATGGGGAAGTGGAGCGACGGCACGGAAGTGAAACCGATGCGGAGCGATAAAAAGTAATACCACGCGGAGTAGAAAACGGATCTTTATCCGGGGAGTTATAAGTAGAGCGAGTGTGCCGAAGGCCACTCGCTTTTGCTTTACCGGGAACGGACGAAAACGACTGGCCTTCGGCACGGTCGCTCTACTTTCGTGACCTGCATCCCCCGGGCTTCTTCGCGGTTCTCAGGGTTCGTCCGGACAGACCGCTTTTCAACTGTCTGCGGTACAAAGCCAAACAAAAAGCGGGCAGCCGCTGAACGACTGCCCGCTTCGATTGATCCTAACGCGGTTTCCCGCCTCCATCAATTCATCGTCACCCGCAGACGGTAATAGCGGTCCTGCGTGCGGCTGAGAGGCAGACCGGAGGAAAGGACCACCATTTCCCTGTCCGTCCCCGCCGGCTCCTTGCCTACAGAATAGGCTGGATTCACCATCGAAACCGCGGAACTGATATTGATCACTGAGCGCCAGTCGATCATGTCCGTGGAGGTTTCCAGCACCATCACCGACCTCTTTTCCGAGGTGCTGCGGGGGAAGGAAATCTTCGCGAACTTGTCATCGACCATATTGAGGAGCTTGACCTCGAGCATGACCGGGGGCTTGTCCGCAGCATTCACAGGGCTGTAGCCCATGCTCCATTCGAGCATGTTGGAGATCCCGTCGCCATCGTCATCCTCCGTAGCGGTCAGTGGCATACCCAGGGTATTTTCAGACCACACCTGGAACCCGTTAGCCGCGCTGATCTCCGGCGCGGACTGCTTCACTGTCTGGAGCAGCGTGCGGAGCGCCTCGGGAGCATTGGTGGCGGCGGATTTGTCCGCCTGATCTTTTCTGTTCACCCCGTGACAGGAAGTGCACGCACGAATTTCCCCGGCCTGGAAGGAGAGCCAGTAGCGCTCGCGCACCACCGGAGAATTGGCATGGTCCAAAAGCTGCCAGGAAGTGGCGCGCGCGGCAGGCACGAGTGCCGCGGCCGAGCCATCCGGGGACACGGCCGTGCTGCCTTCCGGCGTTCCCGCGGGTGCCGGCGGAACCGCGGCTTCGGAATAATGCGGAGCCGTAGCCTTGATCCGGCGGCCCGGCAGGGCAGTGCCACCGTTAGAGTAACCGCGCAGGTATTCCCCCTGCACCACCTGGAGGGACTTCACTGTGTAAGTGGGACCGTAATCAGGAGGGGGAACTGTTTGCCCCGGAGCCAGCGGCTTCACACTGGAAACACCGTTCTGGACCGCCAGGTTGGTCGGCTGCTGGTGATCTCCACCGTCCCGCTGCGTGACATTGCGCACGGTCATAAGAGCCAGATTGCGCGAGCGCATCCAGGCCTTCAACGCGAGCGGGGAAACGCCGGTGCTGATAAAGATATCCTGCTCAGGCACCTCCATTTTGGTCACCGCCACCGTTGGACGGCTGGTTTGGCGCACCTCCACAGGCTGAAGCTGCCAGAGCGGGCCATTGAAGTCCATCGTCTGACCATTGTCATAGTTCACCACATGCACCGTTTGCTGCGGTGCCGTCAGTGCTGTCGAAAAATTAACCAGCCCGCTGTTGGTGACCATGGAATCCGAAACTTTGATGGTGAAAGGATTGGTCACTGGAAGAGTGCTGTTCGGATCGAGCGGGCCCCCTACCACTCCTCCCGAAGGAGTTCCCCCGCCATAGGATGTGCCGCCCGTATTCGGGCCGGTGGCCACGCTGACGAGAAGCCTGTCGCCTGTTAAAACCGCCGGGTCGCGCAGGATTCCATTTCCTGACGTGAGGAAGATGCGCATGTCGGACGGGTTCGTGGTCGGTGACGAAGCAGGAATCGTGACAATACGGCCCGCGGAGAGCGCGGTCATCACTGCATCCGTGCCAAAGAGGCGGCCTTTGCTGGTAGGATGTTCAGTGAGCTGCATGAGCGAACCCGCCCGCAGAGCAGTCCCGGCACCAGGCTGCGCCGGACTCGATATGTTCATGTCCGAGAGATTGACGTCGGCCCGGGAGCGAAGTGCAGTGGGGGAGAATTCGTGCCGGCCCACGTGATTGAGCGTCAGCAGTTCCGTACCGTCAGGGTTTACCGTCCACGGCATAAAGAGATCGAACTGATGTCCCTTCTCCACGCCGCTATTGGCAATCGCTTCCGGGAACGACTCCGTAAACGTCCCCGGATTGAACGTAGCGCTGGACAACTCAGAGCTGTAATCGAACACCGTCGCCGGATTCGTCGCGGACTTCTGGTCCCGCTGCAGGTGGTCCCACCGCGTGAACAGAACCCGGCCGTAGCTGTCCACAAAAGGATCGAAGGAGCCGGAAGGTGAGTGCTCCACGTGCAGCAGGTCGCCGCTCTGCGGGTTGAGGGACCACAGGCCGGTGTTGATGCGGCCCTGACCTTTTTCATCGATCGCCGGATAGGTGGCAGTGGTGCCGTCGAGCGTGCGGTCACTAACATAAATAATGCGGTCGTCCGGCGCATAACAGGCCTGCACGTTATTGAACTCCGCCGGCTGATTGGGAACTTTTGTAATCGACAGGGTGCCGCCCTGCTCGAAGCCCCGGGCTTCATACATCTGCCAGCGGTCGGCTGACGGATTGGCGGTGGTCACCACCATGCTGAAAAGGATGCGCTGACCACTCCAGTGAATGTGAGGATCGCGCACCGCGATGGATCCGAGTCCCTGGTCACCCGTCGGGGAGGTGGAACCGAACCCCGCATCGCGCGTCAAAGCACGGACGATGCCGCCGGCAGTACCGTTAGGGTAGCGGATCATCAGGTCACCGCCGCGCGGCGCAGCCTTCACGGTGGGCAGATGGTTGTTACCCACGCTGGTCACAGTTTCGACAGTTGCTGTGGGGGGCACCTGAGTGACGAATACAATCGGCGTCGTCGGATTTTGTCCGCGGACGGAGCCAATGAGAGCAATGAGAGGCAGCAGGGTGAGGACGGGCTTTTTCATGGCGGGAGAAAGAATTCACGGAATTCCGCGCGGAGAATAGCGAACTCCTCGTCGCCCGGCCATAACTTTTTAGGTTATTTATATGTTAAAGCTTTGCAAAAAACAGCCCCCGGCCGCCAGTCCGTCCGCACCGCAGCACCAAAGACCCGGCCCAGGACGGGAGCCGTTAGAACGCTGTCCCGGAGGCCCTTTGCCACCGCCCGGCCGCCCCGCAGCGCTAACACATGCGTACAGGCCGGGGGAATTTCTTCGAGATGATGCGTCACCAGCACCAGCGCAGGCCCGCGGCGGACCGTTGCCAGGTGCTGGACAAACTCCAAAAAACGCTGCCGCGCCAGGGGGTCCAAACCGGCACAGGGCTCATCCAAAATTAACAAAGCCGGTTGGGCCAGCAGCGCTCTACCGATCAATACGCGTTGACGTTCCCCCTGGCTGAGCACCGCCCACGGGCGCTCCAGCACCGCAGCACACCGCACCTGTCGCGCCATGCGCCGTGCGGCGTCCGCCTCCCGGCGGTCGAGCCGGCCCCAGTAGTTGATCTGCCCGCTGAGTCCGCTTCCTATCACATTGAGAGCCGGCTCGTCATCGTCCACCATCTGTTGCAGACTGCTGCTGACGATGCCGATGCGCCGCCGCAGCCCTATCCAGTCACTCTCACCATAAGTCTCTCCCAGCACCTTCACTTGTCCTCCGCTGGGTGTGAGAAATCCTGTCAGACAGTTGAGCAGCGAGGTTTTCCCGGAACCGTTAGGACCGAGAATGGTCCACATTTCGCCGGGATGCACGCGCCAGGTCAGGCCGCGCAGCACCTTCGTGCCGCGGCGCGTCACTGTTAGTCCGGAAACATCCAGCATCGGCGTCTTATCCTCACTGTCCGCTTTCCTTTTCACTTTCAACTTTTCACTCACTTCGGCAGCAGTCCTTCAAAGGTTTTCAAGCCACTCTCCACGCCCTTTTCCAAAAGTCCCCCGCCCTGCTCCACGCCTTTTTGCAGCAGATCCGAGCCTGTCCTGAGTCCGTTTTCCAAAACGTCAGGCGCTTTCTCCAGCGCCTTTCCGGCGAGATCCGCCGCGAGTTTGCCGGCGGTCTCCGCGGCTTTCCGCGCGTCCTCCACACTCATGTTCATCACCTGCTCCACCGTGGCGTTGAACCACGCCTGCGCCAGCCGGTCCGCCAGATCCTCCTCCGGATGATCCAGCGTGCCGCCCAGTTGCAGCCTCGTCCACAGCAGACCGGAATCATCCGCCGTAATCAGACTGCGCTCAGTCTGTGTCACCAGCAGTTTGTTCAGGGGCAGAAAAACCTCCTGCTCCGCACCCGCCACGTACTTCAGCGTGCCTGGCACAATCCCCAGCAACAGGCTGCCGCGCAGCGAACGGTCCGGCGCGCAGTTGACATTGCCTTTGAGCCGCAGCAGCCCCGGCGCATCCAGCGTGAGTTTCTCCACCAGCCAGCCTCCGTCGCTGGAGCGGACAAAGCCGGCGCGCGCCTCTTTGAGCACCAGCCGGATAAAAGCGTCGTTGCTCGTCTTTTTGGCAATGACGTGTAAAATGGGCAGCCCCTCGAGGAGTCCGTCGCGCATTTGCAATGTGCCGCGCCAGGTCAGCTTGCTGAACTCCTTCGGATCACCGCTCACCTTCACTTCGCCGCCGATGGTGCCTTTCAAACTTTTGATCCAGTCCTCCGGCTCCACGCGGGCAATATCGAGTCCGCTCACGCTGGCGGCAAGGTCCAGATTCGGCGCATCGCCAAGATCCACCGTGCCCTCCACACTAACATCTGCACCCGCCGCGTCTGCGCGGCACTCCTCCACCTTCACTTCGTCGTCCGCCAGCACCACCTGCAGACTGCGCAGCGATATTTTGGTGTCCGGAAAAACACTCAGGTCGAGCGTGCCTCCGTGGCCGCTGGCAACATAAAACCCGTGACCGTCCGACGGGGTGATCTCCAGACTGATGCCCCGCGCCTCCGCCGACTGCTCTTTTCCTTTCCACACGAATCCCGCCTGGTCCACACTAACACCTTTCACCTGGGTGCGGTTGGGAAGGAACGAGGAGAAAAATCCGCCGGACGACTGACCGCCTCCACTCTGCGCCGCGGGAGCCGGCGCAGCCGCATGCGTTCCATTACTGGAAAGGTCCGCGAAGAAGCGCGCCACTTTCACTTCATCCACCTGCCACACGCGGTCCCAGATTTTGCCCGCATTCACCATGGCCCTGACATCCCGGGCCTCCAGTTTGGAGAAGGCCGCGCCCGGTGCGCCGGTGGCGGTCAGGGTATTCACCGTCGCCGTCGTGTCCTGCCAGTGAATGCTGTCGATCTCTACCTCTGCGCCGAGACGCTGCGAAAGCTCCCCGCTGATCCACACGCGGAACTTGTCGCTCTGCAGGTAACTCTTGATCCATAACTTCACTCCAAAGAACAGGCCCGCCACCAGCACCAGCAGACTGCCGAGCACGATCCACACTTTCCTTACGCCGCCGCCGGATGAACGCCGGCGCCTCCGCCGCGCCCGGCGGCGGGCACCGGTGGTGGCAGTGGTTACGGGAGTTTCGAGGGCGGCTTCGGCTTCGCTCATGGGGAATGAATGTCCCCACAGTGCGGGCACTTCCCCGCTCCGGAAAGGGAATTTTACGACGGCTCCGGCCCGGGATTCTCACACCACTCCGCCGCCTTCTGCGAGATCTCCTCGGGAGAAACATTCCGCACCCGCTGCGACACCGACCACCGGTAGCCATAGGGACAGGCCACCCGCCCCAGCCGGTCGCCCCAAAACTGATCCGCCACCGGCTGCAGCACCGTCGCCCCGGCGTCCACTGCCTGCTTAAACGCCGCATCCGCATCCGGGACGTAAATCATAAAGCTGCATCCCTTCCCGATCTCCGGCTGCACCGCACCCCATTCCGGATACTCGTCCGAAAGCATGATGGTGGAATTCCCAATGCGCATCTCCGCGTGCATGACCTTGCCGCCGGGCTCAGCCAGATTGCAAACAATCTCCGCGCCAAAGGCGCGCTTATAAAAATCCAGCGCCGCCGCCGCATTGCGGCAGGTTAGGGACGGAGTGACGGAATGATAACCTTCAGGGATGTGTTTCATGACGTTGCAGAGTTGGAGTTGAGCGAATCGCCCCTTTAGCCGTCTATCGGCTGCTGGCAATCGGCTCTCAGAACCCGGTCACCGCCCCCACTTCACCGTGGCCCGTCCCCTTGGATCAATCTCATTTCTTCTTCCGCCTGCGCAGATAGCACCGCACGGACCCGCATCTGAATTGTGCCGGACCTCCCCCGTTTAGGGAATATACCCTCGCGCGAAAAACCTGTTTGCTGCTCCCGGCCCTGCGACGGTGGCCGGTTGTGAAGGCGATCAGCGCAGGCCTTTCCCACCAACTCGCTCCCGTCATGAAACACCGCCTTCGCTCCTGCTGTTTATTTGCCGGCCTGACGGTCGCCGCTCCCGCCCTCCGCGCCGGCATCACCATGTCATCCGGCCTAACTTATGCCGAGGAGGGAGGCGCGCTGAACACGCCGACCGATATCGCGCTGACAGCAAACGGAGGCACGCCCTACGCAAAGGATGTCATCAATGGGGGCGGATATGCGGCGCACCAGACATCCCACCTCAACGACGGCCTCTACAGCAACGACTATTCGTGGATCGGGAGCAGCGATCCCAGCTGGGCGGTGATTTCGTTCGGCACCACGTCAAAGACGATCGCCAGTTTCGCCTACGGGCGCGCCAATACGGCACCCCAGTACAGCGACCGTTTTGGCGGAACCATCACCTTTCAGTACACGACGGTCGCCAATCCGAATGCGTCCACACCGGACGCCTCCTGGACGACCATTGGGACTGTCGCGCTGACGGCCACCACGCATCCTGGATTTACCAATCCGATCCTCCGTCACCGCTACAACATCAATGCGCCCGTCACCGCGACGGGATTCCGGATGATCACTCCCGGCGAGAATTGCATTGATGAAATCGAACTCTACAGCACGGCGGGCGCGGTTTCGGTGCCGCAGCCG
>JADMIO010987943.1_pt1 | contig 32830 bp, 23 predicted proteins | sample 8958161 | NCBI WGS metagenome assembly JADMIO01 (sample SAMN16585339, study PRJNA669376) | soil metagenome | isolation source: Crop rotation soil | place: USA: Cullars Rotation, Alabama | collected 2011
GGATGCGGCGCCGAGCTCCGCGGCAAGCGACGCACCGCGCGTGTCGGAGAGCTCGTCCGCGTGCAGGCGCGGGATCAGGCCGTGCTCCAATCCTGCCCGGAGCACGCGCTCCCCTTCGTCGCGCGTGAAGACGCCCTTCTCGACGAATGCATCGGCGAAAACCGCGAGCTTCTCGTTTGCGACCGCGGGAAGGATCTCGTCGACGATCTGCTCCACCCACCCGTCCCGTCCCTCCGGCGGGAACTCGTGTGCGGCAAGACATGTCGGCACGAGACGCACGGGCGACGTCGAAGAAGCCGCGCGAATCGCGCGCAACTGCTTCAACTCGTCCTGCAGCGTGAGTCCATATCCGCTCTTCGCCTCGGACGTCGTCGTTCCATGGCGCGCCATCATCCACGCGCGGTCGAGCACGTTGCGGGTCAGCTGCTCCGCCGACGCCGCGCGCGTCGCGCGCACGCTCGACGCGATCCCGCCCCCCGACGCCGCGATCTGCTGATACGTCTCCCCCTGCAGCCGCCGGTTGAATTCCGATTCGCGGAAACCGTCGAACGGAATGTGCGTGTGCGAATCGACGAAGCCCGGCACCGCCGTCGCTTGTTGTGCGTCGAAATCTTCCGTGATCTCGAAGCGAGGCATCTCGCGCTCGGGACCGGCATACGCGAACCGCCCGCCATCGATCACGATCACCGCGTTCTCGTGTACATCGAGCGCGCGCATCGCCGCGCCGCGCAGACCGGTGCGGCCGCGCGGAGTGGCGATCTGTTTGAGATTGCGGACGAGAATCATTTCGCGAAGTTTATGCCGAGCGAAGTCGAGGCATCATCGGCGGCGCCGGCAGACATTCGGGCCGGGTGTAGCACGAGCCGGCTGCATCGCGGCACCGTCGATGATCCTTCGACTCGCTGCGCTCGCTCAGGATGAACTGCGACGCAGACTTGTGATCGGCTGCTCGTTCGCTTCCTGCTCCGCGTCGAGCACCACCATCTGCTGCACGATGTCGAGCGTCGACTGCAGGCGCGAGCGCACCGCTTTCCGCTCCAGCTTCAGGTCCTGAATCGAGCGCTCCAGATCGGCCACCCGCGACATCGCCTGCGCGATCAGGCGCTCCGACAGCAGCTCCGCGTCCTTCACGATCAGCTCCGCTTCCTTGTGCGCGTTCGCCTTCACTTCCTCGGAAACGCGCTGCGCGGAGAGGAGCGTGTCCTTCAGGATTCGCTCGCGCTGGGTGTGCTCCTCGAGGTCCTCGCGCAGGCTCGCGTTCTCGCGCATGAGGTCATCGTTCACTTTGAGAACGCGCTCGATCTCCTCGGCCACCAGGAAGAGATAACCGCGGACTTCGTCCACGTTGTACCCCTTGAATTTCCGCGAGAACGTGGCCTTCTGGATCTCGAGCGGTGTCAGGTTCTGCATCGACTCCCCCTCCCGGCACGACAGTTATTAGACGAGTATAAGGTTGAAGATGGTCTGGATGATCGCTTTGATCAAATAAACCGCGATCAGCAGCAGGATCGGCGACCAGTCGATGCCCGCCGTGTCCCAGCGCCGCGTGATGCGGCGGAACGGGCGGAGGACCGGCAGCGTCATGCGCGAGAAGATGTCGTTCACCTGCATCAGCACGCCGTACACGCCGCGGTTGCGCCAACGGAACGACGTCTGCGAGAGGAAGAACAGCACCCACGACAGGATCACCCAGGCGAAGACGATCCACAGGATGATGTCCAGGATGACGAAGATGACGCTGATGATGGGCGCGAATGCGAGTGCGTACTTGCGCATCAGCCCCGCTCCCCGAAGATCGCGCGGCCGACGCGGATGATCGTCGCCCCCTCCTCGATCGCCAGCTCGTAGTCTTCGCTCATCCCCATCGACAGCTCCGGCAGTCCGAGATCATCACGCATCGCTTTCAACTCGCGAAAGTATGCACGCGTTTCCTCCGCGGCTCCGTGCGGCGGGATGGCCATCAGTCCGCGGAGATCGAGAATGTTTGCGACCTGTTTCGACACCGTTGCCACGTTCTCCACGTCGATGCCGCTCTTCTGCGATTCGCGTCCGATGTTGACCTGCAGCAGCACGTCGATCCGTTTGTCGCCCGCCGCCTTCGCGATCTTCTCCGCGAGCTCGACCGAATCGACGGACTGAATCACATCGAACAGGCGCACCGCGTCTTTCGCCTTGTTCGACTGCAGGTGTCCGATGAGGTGCCAGCGCGCGTTCGCCGTCACCTCCGGCTGTTTGTCGCGCGCTTCCTGCACGCGGTTCTCGCCGACGTTCGTGATGCCGGCGGCGACTGCGTAATCGATCGCCGCCGCGGGGAAGGTCTTGGTCACCGCGACGAGCGTGACGTCGTCGCGCTTGCGTCCCGCACGCGCGCAGGCGGCGGCGATCTTCGCTTCGACGACCGCGGCATTCGCGCGGATCGCATCGGGATCAAGCACGGCGACGGCGCTCCAGGCTCCGCCCCTCGGCGCGATCGACCGCTTTGTTCGCCAGCCGGTCCGCGTCCTTGTTCCCCGCGCGCAGCGTGTGGCGGATCGAGAACCGGCGGAACGCGCGGGCCAGCGTCTTCGCCTTTTCGTACAGCGGGATGAGGTTCGGATGCTTCACGCGATATTTGCCGAGCATTTGCTGCACCAGGAGGAGCGAGTCGGAGACGATCTCGAGCTCGGTCGCTCCCTCGGATTGCGCAACCGCGAGCGCTTCGAGCAGCCCCGCGTACTCCGCGACGTTGTTCGTCGTCTTGCCGAGGTAGCCGCAGATCTCGATCACCTCACCGGAGTCGGTGGTCATGAACACGCCGTAACCTGCAGGACCGGGATTGCCGCGCGATGCTCCGTCGACGAAGGCAGTGACTTTCATAATTTGATGGAGTGCGGTGCCTTGGCACCGCGAATTGCGGCAGCAAGCTGCCGCACTCCTATGCTGGTTTCTCCCAGTAAAGGATTCTGTGGCACCCCTCGCAGATCACCATCTCGCCGCGGCGGAGACGCTGCGAGAGCGCGGGACGGATGCGCGTACGGCACGAGCTGCACGACTCGTTGATCACTTTCGCGACCGCGATCCCGCCGCGCTGTTTGAACGTGCGCTGGAACTCGCGGCGCGACTGATCGGGAAGCGCGGCCTCGAGCTCGTCCGCTTTCTTCTTCAGCGCTTCGGCCTCGGAGCGCAGATCGCCGAGCGACGACTGCCAATCGGCATGCGCCGCGTCGTGGCGCGATTTCAAATCGTCGAACGTCGACTTCCGTTCATCGAGCTGCGACTGAATCCCGTCGATCTCCGTCATCGTCTTGAGCGCCGATTCCTCCAGCTCCTTGACGTGCTTGCGCGCGGCGTCGATCTCTTTCCACGCCGCGGCGTATTGCTGCTGGTTCTTCACCTGCATCAGCTGCCCCTGGTACTTCTTCAGCAGCTCCTGCTGGTCGGAGAGCTCCCCTTCGACGCGCCGCCGCTCCTTGCCGAGCGTTTCGAGCGAGGCGTTCAATCGCTCCATCTCTTCGTTGGAAGCCTGGTACTCGCGATCGACGGCGGCGAAGGCCTCGGGCTTGACGCTCATCGCCTTTTCACGGTCTGCGAGTTGAGAAAGAACGGACTGCAGCTCCCACAGTTTTTCGACGTCGCTCAACAAGTCCTCCGGAGACAAAAAAGGCGTTCCTCGGTCGGAACGCCTGTGCGGGACGATGTGTCGATTACGTGCTTGATCAATACCTTCATCTTCGCGTCTGGTAGTGGGTCCACCAGGATTCGAACCTGGGACCTGCCGGTTATGAGCCGGTAGCTCTAACCGCTGAGCTATGGACCCGCGGGCGGGGGCGATTGTATTACGAAGTCGCGCGCTTACTTCGCCTCAATCCGGTCGCCCGGCTCCATCGTGCGACGCATGGCCATGATCCGCGCAGTCGCGGTGTGGGCCTCGGTGGTGAGAATGCCGATCTCGCCGAGAACCTGCCGCGGCTGACCGACGACCGGGCTCTCGCGCCAGACCGTGAAGAAGTCGCCCGGCTGGACCTGATCGTCGCGGCCGAGATCGATCGTCACGAGATTCCCTTCGCCGAGGGCACCTTCCCATCCGGACGAGGAGACGATGAAGCCGCCGGTCTTGCCCGTCGGGTCGTCGCAGAACGCAGGGAGCGCAGGGATGCGGGCGAGAGGGATCGGCAGCTGCGGCCACGGCTTCAGCTTCGCGCCGGCGTGGATCTCCTTGCACGACTGCGTCACGATCGCGCGCGCGTTGTGCTCGTCGGCGCAGATGATCTTCACCTGTCCGCGGAAGTCGTAGTAGCGGCCGAGCAGCGCGTTCGTGCGCGGGTGATAGACGAGCCCTTCCGGCTCGACGACGAGGTAGATGTCGCCCGGCATGATGCCGGTGGCAGTGCCGCCGGAGATGTAGATCAGATCGCCGGCCGACACGCCGTTCGTCTGCTCCTCGGCGCCGGGCTGGAAGAGCACCTCGACGTCTTCGAACGACGAGATGTGATTCGGCATCGCCTCGTTCGGATCGCCGGTGTAGCCGTAGCAGTAGATGTCCCACTCGGTCCCGAGGGCGATCGGAGGTCCGGCGACGGGGGAGATCTCGGCCGTCGTCAGCGGGGCGGTCGAAGTCGGAGTCTGGTCGGCGGAGGAGGTCTCGGCGGCGGGAGTCGTGGTTGCGGCGGTGCCGGTCTGGGCGGAGGCGGAGGAGGTCGCTTCCCCTTCGACCAGGAGCGTGTCGCCGGGATAAATCCAGTGCGCGTCCGTGATCCAGGTGTTCGCTTCCCAGAGCTGCGGCCAGAGGTACGCGTTGCCGTAGAACTGATTGCCGAGCGCCCAGAGCGTGTCGCCGGCTTTGATGGTGTAGGTCTTGGCGTTCGCCGGATACGTGGACGGATCGGGCGGGTTATACGCCGTGTAGTGATCGCCGACGCGATGCAGTTCGCGCGGCGCGTGAGACGATTTCTTCGCGGCAGCGAAGACAGGGATCGCCATCACGAGCAGGAGAACGGGAGCCACCCGACGCACACTGACCATTGTCCCCTCCCAGCGTTTCGAGACAAATTGACCCGAAAACGTTAACGCATCAGGGGTTAGGAGTCAAAGTGGTTACCGGTTGGCGGTTGCCGGTTATCGGTTGCCGGTTACCTGCGGCGGCAACCACGCGCTGTGGAGCCACGCACTGTGGAGCCACGCACTGTGGAGTCACGCCCTGTGGAGTCACGCGTTGTAGAGCCACGCGCTGTAGAGCCACGCGTTGTGGAGCCACGCGTTGTGGCGTCACGCGTTGTGGCGTCACGCGTTGTGGAGTGACGCGTTGTGGAGTCACGCGTTGTGGAGTGACGCGCTGTGGAGTCACGCGCTGTGGAGTCACGCGCTGTGGAGTCACGCGGTGTGGAGTCACGCGTTGTGGAGCCACGCGCTGTGGGCAACTGGCAACTGGCAACTGGTAACCGGCAACCGCCAAGTCAGCGAATCGCCGCCACGCCGTCAGCAGCCGCTTCGACCGGCGCGCCTGCGCCGTGCTTCTGCTCGAGTTGCTTCATCTGCTTCTTCCGCTCGATGTAGTGCGTCATGACGCGCTTGACGTAGTTGCGCGTCTCGCGGAACGGCGGCACGCCGTTGTAGCGCTTCACGTTCCCCTCGCCTGCGTTGTAGGCGGCGATGATCTTCGTCTGATCGCCGTCGAAGCGCTTGGAGAGGTACTGGAGGTACTTCGCGCCGGCGTCGACGTTCTGCTCGGGGTCATACAGGTTGCGCGCCCCCATCCACCGCCCCGTGCGCGGCATGAGCTGCATCAGCCCCTTCGCGCCGACCTGCGAGCGAGCGTGCGTGCGGAAGCGCGATTCGGTCTCCACCACCGCCGCGACGAGCGCCGGATCGACGTCGTACTTCTCCGCCTTCTCGTGAATGATCGAGCCGAACGGGACGGCGGTCGCGAAGAAGTCGCGCTTGATCGCGCCGTTGATCCGCGCCATCTCCTCGTGGAAGAGGTCGCGCGGGCGTTGCTGCGGTGCCGCCGCCGGCTGCGAGGTCGCGATCCACCGATCGGAGAAAAGCCCGTTCTGCTGCGTCACGAGGCGGTCGGGCAGCACGCGCGACAGCTTGAACACCGAGTTGCCGGCGAAGCCGTCATCGATCTTCGCCACGACCTCCGTCCGTCGTCCCTGCTGCTTGACGACGCGCACCGCGTCGAGGTCCTTCCGGACGAGGAAATGGACGCCGTCGAGCGCCTGCGTCATGCCTCCCGCGGAAAGCATCCCCGCGAGGGCGAGCGTCGCAGCGCCGCGTCCGCCGAGGAGGCGGAACATCGGGCGTTTGTGCGCTGCGCGACGGAATTTGGCGAACTTGGCCGCGACGGAATCGTTGAGGTTATTTGCCAAAGTGCGCTCTAAAACGGGAGCGCATTCAGGGAATATTGCCGGATGAGGCCGCAGACAAGCTCAAGTGCTTATTCGCCAAATACTTCGGCTTCGAACTTTTCAATTTTACAGACCCCATTCCGCCACGTGTCGGAGGGCAGTCCGGCCTTCATGCAGGTGTGATTCAGGAACTGTTCCCGATCCCAGTTGTACTCGGTGGCGACCTGGGGCAGGAGGAGGCCGGAATTGCGGCCGTGCGTGATGATCAGACCGTCGCGCCCGACCACGATCTCCTCCGTCGAGCAGCGGACGATCGGTCCCATGACCGAGATCTCCATCACGATTTCGTCGAGCTCGTGTCTCCGCAGCGGGTAGAAGCGCGGGTCGCGAAACGCAGCGCTGACGGCGCTCATCGAGACCGCCCGGAACAGCGGCGCGACCGGATGAATCGAGCCGATGCAGCCGCGGAGGTCGTCCGATTTCGTCTTGAGCGTGACGAACGCGCCGGCCGGCTTGCGCAAGATGTCGTCGACGGACGCCTCGTCGAGCTCGGGCTGGCCGCCGTCGAGCACTGCGGTGATGGAGCTACGGGCGATCTGCAGGAGCTGTTTGCGCTGGGTCTCGGTCAGCATGGCGGCGGATGAGCATCAGGTTGCGGATGTAAACGATCAGTCCCGATGCCTGTCCCACGATGAACACCGGATCGCGGCGATGGATTGCGTAGACCGTCGTCACCGCGCCGCCGACGAGCGAGAGGTACCAGAACTGGATCGGCACGTGGCTCCGCCGTTCGCGCTCCGAGGCGATCCACTGGACGATGAAACGCGCGGCGAAGATGAACTGTCCGGCGAAACCGACGATGAGCCAGAGGTCCCAGATCATTTCAAGTTACCGGTTGGCGGTTACCGGTGGCCGGGCCACGCGCGTGGCAACCGGCGACTGGCAACCGGCAACTCATTCCTCACGAACCTTGTAATCGAGCATCCGCTTCGACATCCACCGCACCGCGAGGCAATCGGCGAGCCCGCGGAAGGCGCGGTTCATCGCGCCGTACTTCGACACGCCGAACTGCCGCGCGCGGTGATTGACCGGCATCTCGATCACCTTGTAGCCGCGCAGGCGGACGAGCGTCGGCAGGAAGCGATGCATGCCGGTGTAGAGCGTCACGCGATCGATCGCCTCGCGCCGCACGAGCTTCAGCGAGCAGCCGGTGTCGGTGATGTTGTCCTTCGTGATCCAGTTGCGGACGCCGTTGCCGATCTTCGACTGCATCCGGCGCGACCACGTGTCGTTGCGGTTCACGCGTACGCCGATGACCATGTCCGCGGCGCTCTCCTGCAGCCTCTGCATCATCTTCGGGATGTCGGCCGGATCGTTCTGCAGGTCGGCGTCGAGCGAGACGACGAATTTTCCGCGCGCGCCGCGCCACGCCGCATCGAGCGCCGCGGTCTGGCCGCTGTTCTTCTCGAACGAAAGGATGCGCAGCGCCGGATGCTTCGCGCGCTGTTCGCGCAGCACGGCGAGACTGCGATCGCGCGAGCCGTCATCGACCGCCACGATCTCGTACGTCCAGCCGCGGCCGTCGAGCGCCTTCGCGATCTCGTCGAGCAGGATCGGGATGTTCTCTTCCTCGTTGAAGACGGGGAAGACGACCGAGAGATCGGGCTGCATCAGCGAGGGAGTGTAACCGAGAAGGCGTTGTGTCATTCCGAGCCGCGCAGACGGTCGAGGAATCCCCTGGCGAAGCACGAAGAGCGTTCCGTCGGCAGGGGATGCCTCGACTTCGCTCGGCATGACACGAAGGCCTCAGCGCGGCAGCGTCACGCGGAACGCGCTCTCGAAATTGGAGGTGGTCCGCGCCGCGACGTCCTCCAGCGGCACGTCCCACAGTTTCGCCAGCAGCTCCGCGATCTTCACCACGAACGCCGGCTCGTTGTCCTTGCCGCGGAACGGCACCGGCGCGAGGTAGGGCGTGTCGGTCTCGATCAGCACGCGGTCGTGCGGCAGAGCGCGCGCGACGTCGCGGAGCATGTCGGCGCTGCGGAAGGTGACGATGCCGGAGAACGAGATGAACCAGCCGAGGTCGACGAGCTTGCGCGCGACGTCGAGCGTTTCGGTGTACGAGTGGAGGATGCCGCGCGCGCCGCTGCGCGTCAGGATCGCGACTATGTCGTCCGTCGACTCGCGGTTGTGCACGATGACGGGCAGGTCGAGCCGCTTCGCCAGATCGATGTGCCGCTCGAACACCGCGATCTGCGTCTCGCGCGGCGAGTGCATGTAGTGATAGTCGAGCCCGCACTCGCCGATCGCCACGACGCGCGGCGATTTCGCCAATCGTTCGATCTCCGCGAATGCCGCGTCATCGCAATCCTTCGCGTCATGCGGATGAAACCCGACCGCGGACCAGACGTCGTCGTGCGCCTGCGCGATCGCGACCGCTTGCGGCGAGTCGTCGAGCTTCGTCGCCGGCACGACGTATCCCCGCACCCCCTGCTCGCGCGCACGCGTCAGCGCCGCCGCGGCGTCGGCCATGGTGAGGTGACAGTGAGAATCGGTGAACGTCAGCATGATGGAGTGCGGCGGCCATGCCGCCGCTGGTTCTTCACAGCGACGGCCATGCCGTCGCGGACCGCGGCATGGCCGCCGCACTCCAGATTCAGCATCGCTCCACCAGCATGCTCAACCCCATCCCGCCGCTGATGCACAGTGTCGCGAGGCCGAGCCGCTTCTGCCGCGACTCCAACGCGTGCAGCAGCGTGGTCGTGATGCGCGCGCCGGTGGCGCCGATCGGATGTCCGAGCGAGATCGCGCCGCCGTGCACGTTGAGCTTCGCATGATCGAGATGCAGCTCGCGATCGCACGCGATCACCTGCGCGGCGAACGCTTCGTTGAGCTCGATCAGATCGATGTCATCGAGCGACACGCCGGTCTCCTCCAGCAGCTTGCGCGTCGCCGGCACGGGACCGATTCCCATGATCTTCGGATCGACCCCCGCCTGCGCGTAGCCGGCGATGCGCGCCATCGGCTTCAGTCCGAGCCGCTCCACCGCGACGCCGCCCGCCACGAGCATCGACGACGCGCCATCCGTCACGCCGCTCGAGTTCCCCGCGTGCACCGTCCCGTTCTTGCGGAACACCGGCGGCAATTTCGCCATCGATCCGAGATCGACGTCGAATCGCGGATGCTCATCGACTTTCAGTTTCTCCAGAGGCACCAGCTCGTTCGCGAACCGCTCCTCTTCGTACGCGCGCGCCGCCTTCACCTGCGACTCCACCGCGAACCGGTCCTGCTCCTCGCGCGAGATGTCGTATCGCTCCGCCAGCGTCTCCGCGGTCGAGCCCATCATCTCGTCCGCGAGCGGGCACAGGAAGCCGTCGCGGTACATGCCGTCGAGCACTTCGCCATGTCCCATGCGCTGGCCGAAGCGGACGCGCGTCAGCAGATACGGCGTGTTCGACATCGACTCCGTCCCGCCCGCGAGCACCACGCTCGCCTGTCCGAGGCGGATCTGGTCCGCGGCATTCATGATCGCGCGCAGTCCGGAGCCGCACGCCTGGTTCACCGTGTACGCAGGCACTTCATGACGCAGTCCCGACTTGATCGCGATCTGCCGCGCGACGTTCGGCCCGACGCCCGCCTGCCGCGCGTTGCCGAAGATCACTTCGTCGACGTCATTCGGATCGATGCCGCTGCGCGCGAGCGTCGCTTTTGCGGATTCAATCCCGAGCTGCGGTGCGGTGACGGATGCGAGCGCGCCGCCGAATTTGCCGATCGGCGTGCGAACGGCGGCGATGAGGTAGATGTCTTCGTTTAGTTTGGTCATTGGGTACTGGGTTGCTGAGTTGCTGGGTTGCTGAGTTGCTGGGTGCCCACCTAGCAACCTAGCAACCCAGTAACCCAGCAACCGTTTCGTAATACCGATCCACTGCCTTCAACAAATCCCTCTTCCCGATCTTCTCATTCACCCCATGTGCATCGAGAATCGACCCCGGCCCGTACAACAGCGGCTTCCCGAGCGCGCCGAGGTGCGGGACGTCCGTGTTGAACGCCACGATCGTCGATTCCGCGCCGTCCGGCACGACCATGTGCTGCGGCACGTTGCCATGCGTCCAGGTGATCGTGCCGTCGCGCGGAGCGATGATCGCTTCCAGCTTCGCGCGCACATCCTCGGGCGTAGTCACCAGGCGGAACATGCAGTGGCACTCCGCCTCGGCCGGCACGATGTTCGGCTTCACGCCGCCGCGCACCACGCCGATATTCACCGTCGCCTTGCCGAGGATCTCGTCGTCACCCCAGTCGGCGGCGTTGATCTCCGTGATCGCCGCGACCATCTTGTTGATCGCCGAATCGCCGAGATGCGGATACGCCGAGTGCGCGGCGACGCCGTCGAATTTCACCATCGCGGTGAACGCGCCCTTCGACGCGCGCGCGAACTTCGATTCCGTCGGCTCGCCGACCAGCACGTAGCTCGATCCGAGGTCCTTGAATGCGACGTTCGCCGTCTTCGCGCCGACCGAGTCCGTCTCCTCGCCCACCACGAGCAGCATCGCGAACGCATCGATGCGATCAGCGAGCAGGCGCTCCGCCGCGGCGATCATTGCCGCGATGATTCCTTTCGTATCGCACGCGCCGCGGCCGTAGATGAACGCGTCGTCGTCGTACGACGCGAACCATGGCGGCACCGTGTCGATGTGCGTGTTGAGCACCACGCGCGGTTGCGCGCTCGTCGTCGCGAGGATGTTGAACCGATCGGGCGCCGCCTCCTGCTTCGTGCACCTGAAGCCGAGGCGCGTCAGCAGCTCGAACAGGTGATTGCCGACCGCGAGCTCCTCGCCGGTGGGCGACGGGATGTCGATGAGTTGACGTGCAAGTGCGAGGGGATCGATCGGCATTACGGTCTCTTGAACCGGCGGCGCGGAAAGACGGGATGGTGTCCCGCCTTCGGATGCTCCTCGGCGTACGACTCCTTGATGCGCTCGAATTCCGGATCGGGGCCGTAGATGCGATGAAACTCGCGGCCGAGCTCGCCGGCGCGCAAACGTTCGTCGGCAGCGATGGCGAGGCAGAGCTCGGCGAGGCGCCGCTCGCGATCGGTCAGATCGGCCCCGCGATCGAGCGCCATCTGCAGCTCGCGCGTGCCGGTGCCGAAGTCGTGATTGATCACCGCCTCCTCGCCGAGGTGGAAGTGCGTGCGCGCATCGAGCACGGGAGGTGGCGGTGGCGCCTGCGGTGGCGCATGCGTCTCCGTGACTGGCATCGGAGGCGACGTCGGATGTTGTTCTTCGATGACCGGCGGCGGCGCGGTGACATTCACCGCGGACTGTGAAGGTGCGGGTGCGGGTGCGGCCGTCGTCGTCGTTGCAGCGACAACGGGTTTCGGCACCTGCTTTTGCCGCGCCCACGCAGCTGCGAGCGCGATCAACAACACTGCTGCGATCACCACGCCCCACACCCACCCGCGCGACTTGCGCGGCTGTGGCTCGACCAACGTCGGCGGCGCGGCGACGGGGATTGGCTTCACCATCGTCGGCGCGGTGAACATCTCCGTCGATGCGCGCGCGAGCTGGTGATCGAGCGCGGCCGACAACTCCGCGGCGCTCGCATACCGCTCTTCGCGTTTCTTGCGCAGGCACTTCTCGATGATCGCGGTGAAGCCCGGCGAGATCGCCGGATTCAACCGCGCGAGCGGCGGCGGTTCATCGCGCACGATCTGCGTGATCGTTTCGGTGATCGTCTCGCCGCCGAACGGCTGGCGTCCGGTGATTGCTTCGTACAGCACCACGCCGAGGGAAAAGATGTCGCTGCGCGCATCGAGCGGCTTGCCGAGCGCTTGCTCCGGCGACATGTAGAACACCGTGCCGACGATCATCCCCTGCTGCGTGACGAAGTCCGTCGGCGTATCGCCCGACACCGTCGATTCGAACCCGACGCGTTTCGCCACGCCGAAGTCGAGCACCTTCACGCGCTGCCCGTTGACGATGATGTTGTCCGGCTTGATGTCGCGATGGACGATCCCTTTTTCGTGCGCCTCCGCCAGCGCCTCGGCCACACCTTTGCCGATGCGGCAGATATCGATCTCCGTCAGCTTGCGTCCGTGAATCAGCTTCGTCAGTGATTCGCCCGGCACGTACTCCATGACGATGAAGAGCTGGCCGTTGTCTTCTTCGATCGAGTGAATCGTCGCGATGTTCGGGTGATAGAGCTGCGCCGCCGTGCGCGCTTCGCGCTGCAGACGCAGGATCGATTCGTGGTCTGCGGCGATCTTCGGCGACAGGATCTTGATCGCCACCGTGCGCCCGAGCCGCGGATCCTCCGCCTTCCAGACCTCGCCCATGCCGCCGGCCCCGAGCCGGTCGATCAGCTGGTAGACACCGAGTTTTTGACCGGGGGTCAGCACGTCGGACCGTAGTTTATCGCGCGCCGAGTTGCCGGTTGCCAGTTGCCGGTTATCAAGCGCGACGGCAACCGGCACCCGGTAACCGGCAACCTTGTGGTAGGACTTTCTTCCGTCGCGACACTCCTAAAGAAAAAGGAGACAACATGCCCACCACCGCGACGAAATCGAAAGGTCTTTCGCTTCACATCGGACTCAACAGTGTCGATCCGGCCGGCTACGGCGGATGGCCCGGAACATTGAATGCCTGTGAAAACGACGCGCGGGACATGGAGGCGATCGCATCGGCGCGCGGATTCACGACGAAAGTCCTCCTGACCAAAGATGCGACGTCGACCAACGTCGTCAACTTCCTCAAGTCCGTCGCCAAGCAGCTGGTCAAAGGTGACGAGCTCTTCCTCACCTACTCCGGTCACGGCGGACAGGTCCCCGACAAGAACGGCGACGAAGCGAGCGACGGCCTCGACGAGACCTGGTGCCTCTACGATCGTCAACTGGTTGACGATGAGCTCTACGCGTTCTGGGCGCTCTTCGCCAAAGGCGTCCGCATCCTGATGCTCTCCGACAGCTGCCACAGCGGCAGCGTGTCGAAAGCGGTCATGAGCGTGCTGGCGGGCGGACCGCAGATCCCGATCCGCGATGTCGCGGCGGTCGATTACAGCGCGTTCCGCGTGAAAGCGATCCCGCCCGAGAATCTCGATCCCGCGTACAAGGCGCAGCAGAAGGTCTACGACAAGATCCAGAAGAAATTCACCTCGGCGGAGAAGACGCCGGTCAGCGCGACCGTCGTACTGATCTCCGGCTGCCAGGACAACCAGACGTCGCTCGACGGCGCGAAGAACGGCCTCTTCACCGAGAAGCTGCTGAACGTCTGGAACAACGGCACGTTCAAAGGAACGCTGAAGTCGTTCCACAAGGCGATCGTGGCGCAGATGCCGTTCACGCAGACGCCGAACTACTTCGTGACCGGCGCGAAGAACGCGAAGTTCGAGACGGGGTCGCCGTTCACGATCTGACAGCGTTGATTCAGCCGGGCTGAAGCATTTCCGGGAGTGCGGCGGCATGGCCGCCGGCACGCACCCCGATGCGACCGTGCAATTCGACGTGAACGACGGCTGGAGCTGGAGCGATCGCTTCGACGCGCGGATCGTGGCGGCGGAGACGTTCGTGGAGGCGTTGATCCAGCCGGGCTGAAGCAATTCCGGCTATCCTGATTGCAGGAGGTCCGGATGCGCCGCTTTCTCGCTCTCCTCCTCGCCGTCGGATGTTGTGCCGCCACGCGGATGCCGAATCCGCGCGAGCAGCTCGTGTCGCCGCCGAAAGCGGACCGGTTCTTCGAGCCGCGCGGGTATCCTGTCGATCCGCTGGCGCCTGATTCCGACCGCCACCGCGCCGCCCTGCGCGAGCTCGCGGTGATGCGCAACGCCCCTCCGCCGCCCCCCGGCCCCCCTCCGCCCCCTCCGCCGCCTCCTCCCAACGACTGCCCCTGGTCCTTCACCGGACCGACGAACATCCATGGCCGCGTCACCGACATCGCCATCGATCCGCTGAATCACAACCGTCTCTTCGCCGCGACCGTCGGCGGCGTCTGGCGCTCGACCGATTTCGCGCGGCGCTGGGAGCGCGTCTCCGATTCGATCTTCGCCGGCGTCTTCGGCTCCGTCGCCATCAACGCGAACGAAATCTTCATCGGCGGCGGCGATCCGAACCTCATCGTCAGTCCCCCCTCGTTCGGCGTCGGCATCTGGCGCTCGACCAGCAACGGCGATCCCGGCTCGTGGTCCCCGAGCGGTCCGCCCGAGCTCACCACCGCGATCATCTACCGGCTGCGCGTCGACACGAAAGCGGCGCACGACATCTACGCGGCGACGAGCATCGGCGTCTGGCGCGGCGTGCACTCCGGCGGGACCGTGAACTGGTCGCGCATCGGCGGCTTCGACGCCTGGACGAGCGACATCGTCATCGATCCGAGCGGCGCAAACACGCTCGTCTACGCCGGCGTGCAGAAGCCGAGCGCCACCAAAGCGCGCGGCGTCTGGAAGTGGGACGGCACGTCGTGGCAGCCGGTGAACAACGGCATCGAGGTGACGAACACCGGCACGATCAAGCTCGCCATCGCGAAGTCGAGTCCCGGCACGCTCTATGCGCGCGTCACCGGTGAGAGCACGGTCGAGCTCCTGCAGGGGATCTACAAAACGACGAACGGCGGAGGCCTCTGGAACATCATCAACGGCGCGGAGAAGATCGTCGGCGAGTACGTCTTCAACGCGCAGATGCAGCTCGTCGGCTACTGCGGCTCGGGGTACACCGCGCCGCTCGAAGTCGATCCCACCGATCCCGATCTCGTCTACTCCGGCTGCGTCTCCCTCTACCGCATGACCAACGGCCAGCCGTTTCAGGCGGTGTCCGCCGGCGCCGACGCGCAATACCAGCATGCCGTACACGTCGATCACCACGTCGTCGCCTTCGATCCGGTGAATCCGAAGATCGTCTACGCCGGTCACGACGGCGGCATCGATCGCTCCACCGACACGTCGGTCGCGCCGTGGCATTGGGCGAGCGTCTTCCACGGCGTCACGAACTGGCAGATGTACCACGTCACCACGCAGCCCACCGCCCCCACGATGGCGGCGGGCGGCGCGCAGGACACCGGCACGGCGTTCACGTTCGGCAACCGCGGCTGGTACGCGCAGACCGACTGCGACGGAACGAACGTCGCGTTCGACGCGAAGAACGTCGACACGTTCTACTTCGGCTGCCAGGGACCATCGATTCAGATCCGGACCAACCCGGTCGTCGGCACCGCGGGATTCGGCACGACGACGATCGCCAATCCGAAAGCGTTCCGGCCGTTCGTCACCGATCGCGACCTGACCCGGCATGCGATCGCCGTCTCGCAACACGACTCGTGCAGCAACGCCGCCACCATCATGTCCAGCACCGACGGCGTGAACTTCTCCTCCATCGGCGCGCTGCCGAACTTCACCTTCGTCAATGCGATGCACATCGTCGCCGGCTCGAACTTCCAGCATTACTACGCCGCCGTCACGAACTGCGGCAACGACCAGACGACGATGTGGCGCACCACGAACGGCGGCGGCATGTGGGACAAGATCTCGAGCGGCATCCCGCCGGGACGCGTCGGCCAGATCGACGCCGATCCCGAAGCGGCGAGCGGCGACCGCGCGTTCATCTCCATCCCCTCATCGATCCTGATGTCGGCCGACGGCGGCGCGTCGTGGGTGTCGATCGACGGCAGCGGGGCGACCGCGCTTCCGCCGAGCTCCGTCCGCCGCGGCGTGGCGATCGATCCCGCCGACGCGAACGTCGTCTACGCCGCGACCGACGTCGGCGTGTTTCGCGGCACGCTCAGCGGCAACAGCGCGACATGGGAACCGTTCGACGAAGGGATGCCGGGCGGCGTCGACGTGCGCGAGCTGTCGGTCGACCGGAACGACAAAGCGCTGGTGATCGGGACGTGGGGCTTCGGGACGTGGCGCCGCTCGGTCGATCCGGCGGTGAGCTGCCCGAGCCGCGCGCTGCTGGTGCGTGACAACATCTTCGATCGCGGCAAGGCGCTGTCGCCGTCCGGCATCCCCGATCCCGAGCATCCGCTCCCCGATCCGGCGAATCCCCCCTTCTTCAAGCCGGACGATTCGCTCGCCGGGAAGCTGTACTGGTGGAGCTCGACCGACGTCCGCATCGATGTCCCCGAGGCCGATCCGTTCGCGAATCAGATCGACAGCGCCGACAACACGGAGCTCGAATCGTGCTCCGTGCTCGCCTCCCAATGTCCGGCCGGCACGCTGCTCGATTCGCATCCGCACCGCGGACGTCCGGCCAAGGCGTACGTGCAGGTGTACAACGCCGGCAAGGACTCGCCGGTGATGAACGCGCGGGTGATCGCGCTCTGGACCGACACCTCGGTCTCGACGCCGCAGCTGCCGAACAACTTCTGGACGGCGACGTTCCCCGCGCCCGGCACTCCATGCGGCGCGATCGCTCCCGGTCCGTGGCATCTCGTCAATGCGGCGACGCCGTGTCAGACGATCGGCCGCATCGATCCGCCGATCCCCGAGGTGGCGAAGTTCGATTGGGACGTGCCGGCGAACGCCCCCGACAAGGCGTGTTTCCTGGCGATCGTCGAGTCGGCGGACGATCCGCTCCCTGCATCGATTCGCAACACGAACGAGCTGAATCTCTTCAAGCTCGTGCAGCAGAACCGGCACATCACCGTGCGCAACCTGCACATCGTCGATCCGCCGCCGCCCGGGCCGCAGCCGCCGAAGTGGTTCTTCGCCGAAGCGGTGTCGCTGTTCAATCCGACGCCCGACCCCGAGGTCAGCCTGCTCGTGTCGCAGGTCGCGGACATCCGCATCCTCCTGCCGCGCGAGATCGACGAGCGCGCGCTGGAAAACGTGCGCAAGGTGAAGGCGGAGCTGACGGCGGAGGAACGGCGCTTCGCCGAGCGCGAGAAGTTCGATCCGGATTGGCAGTACGTGATCGGACCGAACGCGCTGCTGCGCCTGCCTGTGCGGCCGGGAGAAACGTGGCGCATCGGCCTGCTGGCACACCCGGAAGGAGGCACGCAGCTGCGTCTCATCACCATGCATCGCGACACGGTTCTCGGCGGCAGCACGTACGTGTTCCGAGGAGCGCGGACGTCTCGCCCGATCACACGACGGTAACTTCAGCATCTGCCTGCCTCCGTCGTAATACGCCCTGGTAAGGACGTTGCTGGAGGGACGCAGATGGCGCAGAGAGACCCCGAACGAGAGCCCGACAACCCGCGGCCGCGGGAGATTCGGGAGGCGCCGGCGCCGGAAATGCGTCCGCACGGTAAACGAACGCGGAACATTCTGATCGTGGTGGTCATCGCCGCCGCGATCGGCCTCTTCCTTTTACTGCGCCATCACAGCGCGACGACGGCAAAGGCCCAGGCGGCGGCCGCGAATGCGCGCAACCGCACCGTCCCCGTCTCCGTCACGCCGGTGATCGCGCGCGACGTTCCGGTCTACCTCGACGGCCTCGGCAACGTCACCGCGCTCAACACCGTCACGGTCAAGACGCGCATCGACGGCCAGCTACTGCGTTTCAATTTTCAGGAAGGGCAGGTCGTGCGCGCCGGCGAGGAGCTGGCGCTGATCGATCCCGGCCCCTCCGAGGCGCAGCTCGCGCAGGCCGAGGCAGCGCGGTTCAAGGATGAAGCGACGCTGCTGAACGCGCGGCACGACCTCGAGCGCTACTCCGATCTGTACAAAGCGGGCGTCATCCCGCAGCAGCAATACAACACGCAGCAATCGACCGTGCGCGTCAGCGAAGGGAGCGTCAAACAGGACGACGCGCAGATCCAGCAGGCGCGCCTCAACGTCGCGTACTGCCACATCAAGGCGCCGATCACCGGCCGCGTCGGCATCCGCAACGTCGATCCCGGCAACATCGTCCACGCTTCCGACGCGAACGGCCTCGTCGTCATCACGCAGATGCAGCCGATTGCCGCGCTCTTCACGCTGCCCGAGGATGCGCTGCCGTCCGTCACCTCGAAGCGCGGCGTGCCGATCCCCGTCGAGGCGTGGAGCCGCGACAACTCCGCGAAGATCGGCAGCGGCCGGCTCCTGACCATCGACAACCAGATCGATCCGAACACCGGCACCTTCCGCTGCAAAGCCGTCTTCGACAACGCCGACGGCCAGCTCTATCCCAATCAGTTCGTCAACGCGCGCATGCAGGTCGACACCCGCCGGCACGTGCCGGTCCTGCCGACCTCCGCGGTGCAGCACGGCGCGCAGGGGACGTATGTGTACGTCGTCGGCCCGCAGCAGACCGCCGAGATGCGGCCGGTGCAGGTCATCCTGAGCGAAGGACTGATGTCCGTCGTCAGCGGCGTCAACGAAGGGGAGCAGGTCGTCACCGACGGCGCGGACAAGCTGCAACCGAACGGCAAAGTCGTGATTGCGGGAGCCCCTCGCCCGGCCTCCGGCCACTCGCGGCGGAAATCGTGAACCCCTCCCGTCTCTTCATCCTCCGCCCCGTCGCCACCTCCCTCCTCATGGCGGCAATCCTTCTCGCCGGATTCATCGCCTTCCGGGAGCTCCCCGTTTCCGCCCTTCCGCAAGTCGATTACCCCACCATTCAGGTCCTAACCTTCTACCCCGGCGCCTCGCCCGACGTCATGACCTCCTCCGTCACCGCGCCGATGGAGCGTCAGTTCGGACAGATCCCCGGCCTGCAGCAGATGTCGAGCACCAGCTCCTTCGGCGGCTCGATGATCACCCTGCAGTTCGACCTCAAACAGAACATCGACGTCGCCGAGCAGGAAGTGCAGGCCGCGATCAACGCCGCGGCGAGCTTTCTCCCGCGCGACCTCCCCAATCCGCCGATCTATTCGAAGGTCAATCCCGCCGACACGCCGATCCTCACCCTCGGGCTGACCTCGACCCAGCTGCCGCTCAGCAAAGTGGAAGACCTCGCCGACACCACCCTGGCGCAGAAAATCTCCCAGCTCCCCGGCGTCGGACTCGTCACCATCAGCGGCGGCCAGAAGCCCGCCGTGCGCGTGCAGGCCAATCCTTCCGCGCTCGCGTCGTACGGCCTCAGCCTCGAAGACCTCCGCACCGGACTCGCCGCGGCGAACACCGATCAGGCCAAGGGCAACCTGCAGGGACCGCGGCAGTCGTACTCCATCGGCGCGAACGATCAGATCTACGCCAGCGCCGACTACAAGCCGGTGATCATCGCGTACCGCAACGGCGCGCCGGTGCGCGTCGGCGACGTCGCGCAGGTCGTCGACGGCGTCGAGGACGCGCAGAAAGCGGCGTGGATGAACACCACGCCCGCCGTCATCATGAACGTGCAGCGCCAGCCGGGCGCGAACATCATCAACGTCGTCGACCGCATCGAGCAGCTCCTGCCGCAGCTCACCACCTCGCTGCCGCCCAGTGTCAAAGTCACGGTTCTTACCGATCGCACCGTGACCATCCGCGCCTCGGTGCACGACGTCGAGTTCGAGCTGATGCTCACCGTCTTCCTCGTCGTGCTGGTGATCTTTCTCTTCCTGCGCCGCCTCTCCGCGACAGTGATCCCCAGCGTTGCCGTGCCGCTCTCGATCGTCGGCACGTTCGGCGTGATGTACCTCCTCGGCTATTCGCTCGACAACCTCTCGCTGATGGCGTTGACGATCTCCACCGGCTTCGTCGTCGACGACGCGATCGTGATGATCGAGAACATCACGCGCTACATCGAGGAAGGCGATTCGCCGCTCGAAGCGGCGCTCAAAGGCTCGAAGCAGATCGGCTTTACGATCATCTCGCTGACTGTCTCGCTGATCGCCGTGTTGATCCCGTTGCTGTTCATGGGCGACATCGTGGGGCGCCTCTTTCGCGAGTTCGCCGTCACGCTCAGCGTCACGATCCTGATCAGCGCGGTCGTCTCGCTCACCCTGACGCCGATGATGGCGTCGAAGCTCCTCCGCCCGGAGAAAGAGACGGCGAAGCACAACCGCTTCTTCGCCAAATCGGAGGAGCTGTGGGAGCGGGTGATCGCGTTCTACGACCGCACGCTGCAGGTCGTGCTGCGGCATCAGACGACGACGCTCCTCGTCACGCTCGCCACGCTCGTCACTACGATCCTGCTTTTCATCATCGTGCCGAAAGGCTTCTTCCCGGTGCAGGACACCGGCGTGATCCTCGGCATCTCCGAAGCGCCGGAGGACACGAGCTTCCGCGCGATGGCGGAGCGGCAGCTCGCGCTGACCGAAGCAGTGACGAAAGATCCGGCGGTGGCGAGCGTGTCGTCGTTCATCGGCGTCGACGGCACCAACATGACCTCGAACGTCGGACGGATTCAGATCAATCTGAAGCCGCTCGATGAGCGCGATGCGAACGCGTCCGACATCATCCGGCGACTGCAGCCGAAGCTCGCCGGCATCTCCGGCATCACGCTCTACATGCAGCCGGTGCAGGACCTCTCGGTCGAGAACCGCGTCAGCCGCACGCAGTACCAGTACACGCTCGAAGATGCGAGCGCGACGGAGCTCGCGCAGTGGACGCCGCGCGTCATCGCCGAATTGCAGAAGCTTCCCGAGCTTCGCGACGTGGCGAGCGATCAGGGCAGCGGCAGCCTCGAAGCCGATCTCGTCGTCGACCGCAACACCGCCTCACGCCTCGGCGTCACGCCGCAGAACATCGACGACACGCTCTACGACGCGTTCGGACAACGCCAGGTGTCGACCATCTTCACGCAGCTCAACCAGTACCACGTCGTGCTCGAGGCCGATCCGAAGCTGCAGCTCTCGCCCGACGCGCTGAAGCACGTCTACGTGCACGCAGGCGCGGCGGCGACTCCGCAGGCAACGGCCACTACGAACGCGGCAACCGGCAACTCGGCAACTCCCGGCACGACCCTCCCGGTGCAACAGCCGCTCTCCGGCACACGCGAGCAGATCATCCCGCTCAGCAGCTTCGCGCGCATCGAGACGCGCACCACGCCGGTCGCGGTCAATCATCTCGGACAGTTCCCCGTCGCGACCGTCTCCTTCAATCTCGCGCCCGGAACGTCGCTCGGCGCGGCCACGAAGCAGATCGATGACGTCGTCGCGCGCCTCGGCCTCCCCGCCAGCATCCACACCGAGTTCCAGGGCACCGCCGCCGTCTTCCGCAGCTCGCTGGCGAACGAAGGCTGGCTGATCCTCGCCGCGCTGATCACCGTCTACATCGTCCTCGGCGTCCTGTACGAGAGCTATATCCACCCGATCACGATTCTCTCGACGCTGCCGTCCGCAGGCGTCGGCGCGCTGTTGTTTCTGCTCCTCTTCCGCATGGACCTCGGTGTCGTCGCCCTGATAGGCATCATCCTGCTCATCGGAATTGTGAAGAAAAACGCCATCATGATGATCGACTTCGCCCTCGAAGCCGAGCGCGAGCACGGAAAAAGCCCCGAGGAAGCGATCTACCAAGCCTGCCTCCTCCGCTTCCGCCCAATCATGATGACGACGTTCGCCGCACTCTTCGGCGGCCTCCCCCTCGCCCTCGGAACCGGCACGGGTGCGGAACTGCGGCATCCACTCGGCGTGACGATCGTCGGCGGTCTGCTGGTCAGTCAGTTGCTCACGCTCTACACCACGCCGGTCGTCTACATCTGGTTCGACAAGCTGGCGGCGCGGGTGCGGAGACGAGTGCACGTGGGGAATGCGGCGCCGGCGGAAGGATGAAGCGAATGAAGAATTTCGAATTAAGAATTAAGAATTGCGGTGGCGCTTCGCGCGCTTCTGAATTCTTGATTCTTCATTCGAAATTCTTCATTCACCGGGTGCCCGCATGAGGAACCGCCCCTCATCCGGCCTTCGGCCACCTTCTCCCCGCAAGCGGGGCGAAGGGCCACAGAATTGCGGTGGCGCTTCTGAATTCTTAATTCTTCATTCGAAATTCTTCATTCACCGGATGCCCGCCCTCCCATGAGCATCTCCGCCCCCTTCATCCGCCGCCCCGTCGCGACCTCGCTCCTCAGCGCCGCTGTCCTCATGGCCGGCGTGCTCGCCTACACCAAGCTCCCCGTCGCGCCGCTCCCACAAGTCGAATTCCCCACCATCTCCGTCTCCGCCGGCCTCCCCGGAGCCGATCCGGAGACGATGGCCTCCTCCGTTGCCACGCCGCTCGAACGCCAATTCGGCCGCATCGCCGGCATCACGCAGATGACGTCGAACAGCTCCTCCGGCTCGACCAACGTCACCCTGCAATTCGACCTCGACCGCGACATCGACGCCGCCGCCCGCGACGTGCAGGCCGCCATCAACGCCGCGCGCGGCCAGCTCCCCGCCAACCTCCCCTCGAATCCGAACTGGCGCAAAGTCAATCCCGCCGACGCGCCGATCATGATCCTGGCGATGACCTCGGACGTCATGACCCAGCCGCAGATGTACGACGTCGCCGACTCCGTCCTCGCCCAGAAAATCGCGCAGATCGACGGCATCGGCCAGGTCTTCGTCGGCGGCAGCTCGCGTCCCGCCGTGCGCGTCGAAGCGAATCCGCTGCAGCTGAGCCGGATGAACGTCGGCATCGAAGCGGTCCGCACCGCCCTCTCCGCAGCAAACGCGAACCGGCCGAAGGGCGCCGTGCAAGGTCCGGAAAACGCGTTCGTCATCAACGACAACGATCAACTCTTCAAGGCGAGCCAGTACAGCAATCTCATCGTCGCCTCGCGCGACGGCAAGCCGGTCATCCTTCACGAAGTGGCCGACGTCGTCGATTCGGTCGAGAACATCAACAGCGCCGGCTCGGTCAATGGCAGGCCGGCCATCTCCCTCGTCCTCTTCCGCCAGCCGGGCGCGAACATCATCGGCACCGTCGACCGCGTCCGCGCGCTGATGCCGCAATTGCAGGCGGCGATTCCGCCGTCGATCAAGCTCGACGTCGCGCTCGACCGCACCTCCACGATTCGCGCGAGCGTCTTCGACGTCGAGCGCACCCTCGCCATCTCCATCGGCCTCGTGATCCTCGTCGTCTTTCTCTTCCTGCGCAGCGGCTGGGCGACGGTGATCCCCAGCGTCGCCGTGCCGCTCTCGCTGATCGGCACGTTCGGGATCATGTACCTCCTCGGCTACTCGCTCGACAACCTCTCGCTGATGGCGCTGACGATCTCGACAGGATTCGTCGTCGACGACGCGATCGTGGTGATCGAGAACATCACGCGCCATCTGGAAGCCGGCATGCGTCCGCTCGAAGCCGCGCTGCAGGGGGCGCGCGAGATCGGCTTCACCGTCTTCTCCATGAGCACCTCGCTCGTCGCCGTGTTCATCCCGATCCTGCTGATGGGCGGCATCGTCGGCCGGCTCTTCCGCGAGTTCGCCGTGACGCTCAGCGTCGCGATCGCCATCTCGCTCGTCGTCTCGCTCACCACCACGCCGATGATGTGCGCGAAGTTCCTCACGCCGCCCGGCGACCGCAAACACGGCCGCGTCTATCAATGGTCCGAGAACGCGTTCGAGACGATGCGCCGCGGCTACGAGCACGGACTCGATTTCGTGCTCGACCACGCGCTCCCCGTGCTGATCGTCACCTTCGCCACCATCGGCTTCACCGTCTACCTCTACGTCATCATCCCGAAGGGTTTCTTTCCGCAGCAGGACACCGGACGTCTCTCCGGCAACGTGCAGGGGGCGCAGGACACGTCGTTTTCCGCGCTGATCCAGAAGCTGCAGATCTTCATGCGCATCGTACAGAAAGATCCCGCAGTGGAGGGCGTCGTGTCGTTCACCGGGGGCGGCCGAGGAGGCGGCAACTCGGCGTCGATGTTCATCACGCTCAAGCCGCTGGAGAAGCGCAAAGCCTCGGCGCAGGAGATCATCGCGCGGCTTCGTCCGAAGACCGCGCACATCCCCGGCGCGCAGCTCTTCCTCTCCGCCGTGCAGGACGTGCGCGTCGGCGGCCGGCAGTCGAATGCGGACTACCAGTACACGCTGCAAGGCGACAACGTCGCCGACCTGATGAATTGGGCGCCGAAGCTCGAAAAGGCGATGCACAAGCTCAAGGAGCTGCGCGACGTCTCATCGGATCAACAGAACACCGGTCTGCAAGCGACCGTCGTCATCGATCGCCAAACCGCCGCGCGCCTCGGCTGCTCGCTCGCCGCCATCGACTCGACGCTCTACGACGCGTTCGGCCAGCGCCAGGTCTCGGTGATGTACAGCGGCATCAACCAGTACCACGTCGTGCTCGAAGTCGATCCGAAATTCAGCGGCTCACCCGCGGCGCTCAACTCGATCTACGTCCATTCGTCGACCGGCCGCGACATCCCGCTTGCCGCGATGGCCCATTTCGGCATCGACCAGACGCCGCTCTCCATCCCGCATCAGGGACAGTTCCCCGCCGTGACGATCTCGTTCAATCTCGATCCCGGCACGTCGCTCAGCGACGCCACGGCGGCGATCGAGAATCTCGAACGGACGATGGGCATGCCGTCGTCCATTCATCCCGGCTTCCAGGGCACCGCGCAGGCGTTTCAGGCGTCGCTGCACAACGAGCCGCTGCTCATCCTCGCCGCGCTGCTCGCCGTCTACATCGTGCTCGGCATTCTCTACGAGAGCCTCGTGCATCCCATCACGATTCTCTCCACGCTCCCCTCCGCCGGCCTCGGCGCGCTGCTCGCGCTGCTGCTGACCAATACCGAGTTCACCATCATCGCCTTGATCGGAATCGTGCTGCTGATCGGCATCGTGAAAAAAAACGCGATCATGATGATCGACTTCGCACTCGAAGCCGAGCGCAAGGAAGGGAAGTCGCCGCGCGACGCCGTCCGCGAGGCCTGCCTCCTCCGCTTCCGCCCGATCATGATGACCACCATGGCCGCGCTGTTCGGCGGCCTCCCCCTCGCCCTCGGCACCGGCGTCGGCAGCGAGCTCCGCCGCCCCCTCGGCATCGCCATCGTCGGCGGTTTGATCGTCAGTCAGATGCTGACGCTCTTCACCACGCCGGTGACGTACCTCTACCTCGACCGGTTACGCTGGCGCGCGCGGAAGCGACGGGCGGGCACGGTGACGGCGGAGTGAGGGTTGCTCATCGGGGACAGCTCACTGTGAAATCCCACGCCGTCCCGGTGTCGCCCTCGCAGTTCGGCTGCACTTCGACCCGGATCAGCGTCGAGGTGCCGGAGTAGGACAGCGAAGTACTGTCGCCCGCGCCGACACAGCCGGTATCGAAGAGCGCCCGCCCCTCGTAAGAGACGACGATCCGGTCGGGGATGACATACGTCTCATAGCTGAAATCAAACGTGCCGGACGTCCTTCCCATGTCGATGAATCGCGTCTCCGGAATGTCACCTCCTTCGAACTGCTGCGTACTGCAGGTCGGATTGTCGAAGCTGGCGACAACGCTCGTGTCGGTGGAGATCGTGATCGGGCACGACAGGTCGGTCCCGCACGAGACGCCGCTCCAGCCGCCGAACTCCGACCCGCTGGGGGGGTCGGGTACGGCGATCAACGTTGCGTTGCCTTTCTGAAGCGGCTGCGAACAACCGGTGCCACAAGCTACACGGCCTTTGCGTCCGTCGATCGCGATCTGCACCGTTCCTTTCCCGCTTCCTGCTGTGGAGACGGAGAGCACCGGCTCGCCGAACGCACAGACCTCGGGATCGACGCGGCCATGTTTCTTCGTGAAATCGATAGGACGCGGGCTGACCTCGAAGTGCAGATGCGGTCCGGTGATGTGCGCGCCGGTGGAATCGGCGCGTCCGATGACCGTTCCGGGACCGATGCAGATGGGCGTTTTCGGTTTTTGGTACACGCTGCCGCCGTGCAGGAGCGCGACGGGGTAGTCGATGCCCGCCTTACCCGCGGCCGCGACGCTGCCGGCCTCGAGATGTCCGTAAACGGTGTACGCACTCCCATTGCCGTGACTCATGATGACGATCTGGCCGTACGTTTGCGAAAACCCAACCCGGTCGATACAACCCGCGGCAGCCGGCTGCACGGTCGGGTCGCTCGGAACGCGGAGATCGACGCCGTCGTGAAACTCAGGCCGTCCGTTGAGAATGCGGTTTCCGAAGCCATCGATGATCGTGAGGTCGTGGACTCCCTGCGCAGCGAACGGCGACGAAAACACGACATTCGGACATGACGCGCTCGTCTCCGCGTGCAGAGAGGTAGTGGGCAGACTCCCGGCGATGATCGCGCAGTCGAATGTGCCGAAATCCGAGCGCAAATCGGTGAACGTCTCTGCTGAGATCATCGTCGTGACGCTGCCGCCGGTGGTTGTCGATTCGAAGGGCTCGAACGAATCCGTCGCTTCGGCGTCGCCGTCCCAATGGTGCTCGACGAACAGCACCGGCGTGGAGCCGGACGCCCGCGGTCCCGCTGGCAATGTGACCGAGATGTCGGAGAGCGGACGCTCGTAGTCCGTGTCGATGACCAGCAGTTGGTTGGCGGATACGTCCGCGCCCAGGATCGCCACCGCGTCGGTGTACGCGCTCTGTTCGTCGACGTTCGGCGGCCGGACGACAACGGTCACCTCGTGGTCGCTCGGAAACGTATACGGTGCGAACCGGACCACTGCACCACCCACACTGATCACCCCTCCGTTCACCGCCGACACGACTTTCGTTGCCGATTGCGTCCCACCGAAGGAGGGAGGTGAAACGGAGCGTCGGCGAACCGAAGTTGCCGCTGCGCCGGTCAGCGGAAGCACCAAGACGAGCAGGAGGGAACAGGCATTCGCAAATGAACGGATCGTGGAAGGCATCGACCTCTCCTTCCTTATGGAGGGACGGAATCCGGATTTTTCAGACGAATTCACGCATATTTCACGCAACGCAATCCAGCCATCGTGACGTTTCTCGACCGTAGTCTTCCCCCCCATGGCTAAAAAACCGGAAGAGATCATCGCGAAGTCGACGAAGAAGCTTCAGAAGCTCAAGGACATCGTCCCGTTCTTCATCGATCTTTCCCTGCGCGAGAACCCGGTCGGTGCGCGCGTCGGCATGACACTCGAGGACAAGCTGGCGATCCTTCCCAAGCTCCGCGCATCATCATCAACCTCGTCGACAGCTGCGACGGCTTTCACTCGTTCCTCGATCGCACCGTCGACATCCTGAACATCCTTGCGGACCAACCGATCGAGGGCGTGAGCTTCGAGGACGATCGCCGGACCTATCTACCGTTCCAGGTCGGCGCGAACCTGACGAACTACAAACTCGACCAACTGCTCTCGCTGGCGACGACGCTGCAGGTCATCGACGAACGGGAGCGCGTCCCGGAAGACCTCCCGATCCTCGGCAACAACGCCTATCGGCTGCCATTGACGTTCTTTCAGCAGATCGCCCGCCGCGATTTCGACCTGACGCCGGAGACGATCGGCGGCAAATATCGCTACCGCATCTGCCCCGTCGTCAGCGACACCGGCGTGATCGCCGGCCGCCTCGCCGAAGTCACCGGCTGCCGCGCGGAGGAGTTCTCGAAGACCGAGCGAAGCGACTCTATAGTGGCGGGGGAATGGGCGCGCCCCAACTGCAAGGGACCTTTGCGTACCCCTTGCGCTCTCTTTTCAGCCAGTGAAGCAAATCTGATTGCTGAAACAGCCGCTCGCCAAGCAGGAGGTACTCGGGCGTGCTCGCCGGCGGTTTTTTCGGATCGATCCAGGCCGCCACTTTCACCGCGAACAACGCCGGCTCCTTGATCCGCCCGTACTCGTACGGCACCCATTGTGATCCGTTGGTGTGCTTCGTCATCACGGCCACAACATGCGTGCAGTTGAGAATAGCCATCTCGATGATGACCGCGACTGCACGCGCCTGCGCAGGCTGCGAAAGTGCTCCCGCCGCGGTGAGGTTCGGATCGAATACGTCGAGCCAGTATTCGAACCCCTTCTTGCATGCCTCGTAGGCGATGCGTTTCGCGAGATTCACATCCGCCCGCCGGTGCGAAATGAAGACGCGTGGTCGCGGCGGCTTCGGCCTGACGAGCCGCAGCTTGGCAAGGTGATCCAAATCAAATTCGCCGCGCCCTTCCGCCCACTTGGGAAAACGCGTTTTTCGGCGAACGATGGTCGCATTCCGTCCAGTCGTAATTTCGCACTTCGTCCTCGTCATCCATTCGCCGTCTCCCGTCACTTCGTCATCGCGCGCAGTTCAATCTCGATTCCGGCACGTCACTCACCGACGCCACCCGAGGCCGAGCGCAAGGAAGGCAAATCGCCGCGCGATGCAGTGCGCGAAGCCTGCCTCCTCCGCTTCCGGCCGATAAATTTTTCGCGGCGGCGCAATACGGCGCATTTCACTCCGTCCCTCTTTGACGAGAGAGCACATCCCAAAAGAAGGACTGGAGGAACGTCATGACTGCACCCGGTGCCGTCGTTCTGCGTGAGCTTCGTACTCTTGTGGCCGTTGCAATCGTCATGTTCGCGATACCCCTGCTGGCCAGTCGTCCCTACATCATGGACAACGATGTGGCCGAACATCTCGCGCACGCGCCTGCCACAGGCCAGAAACTCCATCTCGAAAACGTTCGGCTCATCGACGGCAACCCTGCGACGCTGGAGCTGGAGCGGTTCGAGATCTGGGCGCCGGGCGCGAAGATCATCTTCCACGATGCCAAGGGCGCACATGAACTGGCGCCGCCGCGAAGAGTTTTTTATCAGGGCCGCATTCCGGGAGTCGAGGACTCCAGGGTCTTCTTCTCCATCGATCCGCAGAACAGCCGCGATGTCGACGGACTGATCCTCATCGCCGAGAGAAAGTACAGGATCGGCCGCGGCGTGCGTATGTCGGGGCCCTCCGCAGGCCCACGAAATCGCGATGACGACGCGCCGATGCTGGTGACGGAAGTCGATCCGTACAACGATCCGCATTCGGCAGCTCCGTGGCAGTGCCTCACGGACGGGTCCGCCGTCACCGGCAATCACGTGTCGTTGCCGAAGGAAGCGCTCGCGTTGCACAAGAAGTCCACGGCCGGCAATGTGAGCAATGCCACGTATTCGCTGCGGCTCGCCATCGAGACGGACCATCAGCTGTACGAAGACCTCGGTTCCACTCCGGAACAGGTGACCGCTTACATCACCGATCTCGTCGGCGCGGCGTCGATGATCTATCAGCGCGACCTCCAGACCAGCCTCACCATCGGAAATCTCGGCATCTACGCAGCCGCGCAGGATCCCTATACCAACACTCCGGCGGACTTCGTTGAAGGTCTGGCCGACCTCTCGACGAAGTGGCATGCGAACCATTGCACGCCTGAGGAAACCTGTACGCACGAGGACCCGCAGCGCTCCGCCGTCATCATGGTCAGCGGCAAGCTTCTCGGTGGCGGCGCCGGATTCCCTTTCTTTTCCAATACGACTTATCTCAGCACGCCGTCCGCCTCGGCCGACCATTACTGCGGCGACGACGGCCGCACGTACCCATGCCAGGACACCAGGTTTGCTCACAGCTACGCCGGTGCTTATGCCTTTGTCGGCGCGCTCACACCCGTGACGTCGAACGTACCCAACCCGAATGACACCGTCGTCGAAAACGGGAAGTCGGTGCAGTACGGCCTCCCGTCCAGCGACAACTTCTGGACGCTTTCCATCTTCGCCCACGAGCTTGGGCACGTGGTCGGCGCGCGCCATACGCAATGCGTCCTGCTCGAAAACGCAGCGGAGCAAATGGGCTCCGGGCGCATCTGGGTCGATGAGTGCGCCGCCGGAGGGAACGGCTGCTTCTTCTCCACGATCAACACCATAGGGGCTTGCTTCACCAGCGGCTTCGGCACGGGCACGCCCGTTTACCACTATTGCCCCGCCCCTCCTGAGCTCGGCACCATCATGAGCTACTGCCAGTACGTCTTGTGTCCCGGCGGAACGGACTGCAACGGCGTCAATGAAGGAACGTTCCGTCAGAGCCGCTACCTGTTCGGCAAATCAGGCGAGCCGAGCAACAAGATGCTCACCCTCTTCCACGAATATCTCGAAACTGCGACTCCCGACGGCACGATCACCGTCGGCAATTCGCCGCTGGCCTGCAGCACACAAACCGCCTCGGTCCCTTCATGCGATTGCAAGTACACCTGGGTCGTCGACGGCGGCAGCATCATCGGCAGTTCCACCAGCCCCTCCATCACGTTCACCCCGGCGGCTGGCAGCGTGACGCTGACCGCCATCGTCACGACGATGGACGGCAACGGGATCAGGACCCAGGCGACGCGCTCGACGAGTTGCGCTCCCTCCTGCCTCCTCCGTCACCGCGCCGTCGACTTCTCCCCGCACGTGCAGCCGGTGGCCGCGGGCTCGGGATTCGATCTTTCGCTCTCTCCCGCCATTACCGAAACCGGTCTCACGGTCGCCTGGTTCGCGCAGGATTCGCTGCCCGCCCGGCAGATCGGCACCGGTCCGCAAATTCATGTCACTCCTTTCGAGCCGACCCAGTACTGGGCCGTGCTCACCCTCGTGTGCAACACGAACACGTTTACCGACACGACGGACCCCATCACGATCACGCCGACCGGCACCGCTCCTCACACCGACCTCAGTCGCGTGCTCAGCGTAGCCGGGATTCCGACGACCTACGCCGTGCTCCCTTCCGCGAGCGCTGAGAGCGTGCTCTCCGTGCCGATCGGCGAATTCGGTTTGACCTATGAGTGGCGCCAGGGCGATCAATACGACGACTCCGGCGAACCGCTCGGAACCGGACCGGTGTTTCACGTCATCGGCACCGGCCCGTACTGGGTCCGCACCATCGGTTCCAACGGAGGCGCCACCGACAGCGCCGTCACGTGGCTCGTCTACCAGCCACCCGCGGCCGTGGACCTCTTCCCCGGTCCCGGCACGCTGATCGGTACGAATGTCGACGTCGCGCTGATCGGGCTCTATCCGAATCCTCCATTCGGCACCACCTACGAATGGCGCCAGGCGACGGAGCTCGCGAATGGAGCGCTCGTCAAAGACCCCAGCACGCCCGTTCTGAACAGCGATCCGGCGAATTGGGTGTTGCACGAGACCGGGATCACAGGACACGCCGCGTATTGGGTCCGCGTCCTCACGTCGGGCGTGACACACGACAGCGATCCCGTGCTCCTCGTCGTCGGTTGCGATCGCGCTCCGTTCACCACCATCCTGCTCAATCCGAACGATCCGCACGTCCAAAGCGCCAAATCGATCACGCTCTTCGCCGCCGGCTTCGGACGAAATCTCACCTACCTGTGGTATCGCGGAATCTCGGGCGACACCTCGAATCTCATCGGGACGGGAGGCTCCTCCGTCAACGTGTTCTCGCCCAATGGTTCTTATTGGGTGCGGGTGACGGACGATTGCGCCCACAGCGCCGAGGCCTCGATCATCCTCCATTCGTGCAAGCCCACGATTCCCGACAACGGGAACCCTCACGATGCCTATCTCCCGCCACAGAGCACGGTCATGCTCGCGGTGACCGCGACGCCGGCCCAGGCAGGACAGACGCTTCACTATCAATGGTACGCAGGCAACATCGTGTGGCCCATCGACGGAGCTACGTCGCCGACCCTCGCCGTCGATCACGCCGGAACCTATTTCGCGACCGTTTCCGGCGATTGTGACGACAACGTCCAGAGCGGTGTTCAGTCCTCCTCCGCTACTGTTCTTGCCTGCACGCCGCCGGTCCTCGGACTCACCGCATCCCATGACATGCGCCTCGGCGTCAGCCAGACGCTGCACGTGGGCACCACGGGTGACGCGCTGACCTACCAGTGGTATCAGGGCATCAGTCCCGACACCTCGAATCCGATTGCCGACGCCATCACCGACACCATCAACGTAGCGCCGAACACCAATAGCGATTATTGGGTTCGGGTGGCCGATCACGGCGTCTGCGTGACCGACAGCGCCACCATCCACCTCACCGTCTGTGCGCCGCCGGCGATCGTCACAGAACCCGCCGGACGGAGCGTCTTCAGCGGCAGCACCGCAACTCTCACCATCGCGGCCACGGCGGCCACGCCGGCTCCGCTCCATTACGCGTGGTTCGAGCTCGCCGCGGACGGAAGCTTCGACCAAGCCTCCGGCAACGACGCCGCGAGCTTCACGACGCCGGCGTTAACAGTGTCCAGGACCTGGTTCGTCCGCGTTTACTCCGGCGATCAATTGAGCGTCTATACGGACAGCCAGCCGGCCACGATTCACGTTTGTGACGTGCCCGAGGTGCATTGGTCGCGGTTACCGCACCCGTTGCATGTCGGGGACACGTTCACGCTCGGCATCACCAGCGCGCCGGAAGGATTCGAACTGTACTGGTATCGCGGAACGAGCGGCGACGTCGCGGGCTCCACACTGCTCGCCGGTCCGGTCTCGAGCTCGCTTTCCTATCAGCTTGCACCGGCTACTGTGACGTCGACGTATTGGGTGCGGATGAAAGTGGGCGACTGCTACGCCGACTCCTCCACATTGACGCTCCCGGTCTGCGTGCCGGCGATTACACAACAGCCGGCCGGGACCCCGATCAATGCCGGCAGCTCCACCACGCTTTCGGTGACCGCCACTCCGTCCGACGTCACGTATCAGTGGTACGTAGGCGCCAGTGGCGACGACACGCATCCGATCGCCAACGCCACCGCTTCGTCGTACACCGCATCGCCGGCGGCCAGCACCAGCTACTGGGTGCGCGTCACCGGCTCGTGCAG
>JADMIO011246895.1_pt1 | contig 32821 bp, 28 predicted proteins | sample 8958161 | NCBI WGS metagenome assembly JADMIO01 (sample SAMN16585339, study PRJNA669376) | soil metagenome | isolation source: Crop rotation soil | place: USA: Cullars Rotation, Alabama | collected 2011
TCGTTCATCGCCGGCACCCTGGGCGTCGTGGGTCTCACGATATTCGCGCTGCCGCTCACCGCCATGGCGCTCAAGTTCGGCCCGGCGGAGAATTTCACGCTGATGTTTTTTGCCATGACCGCCATATCGTCCCTCGCCGGGAAATCGCCGGCCAAGGCCATGATCTCCATGGTGCTCGGCCTGATGATCGCGACCATCGGCATCGATCTGCAGAGCGGCCAGCCGCGCTACACGATGGGCATACCGGAGCTGCAGGACGGCGTCGGGTTCATTATCGCGGTCGTCGGCCTGTTCGCGATCGGCGAAGTGTTCTCCTCCATGGAGGAAATGAGCAAGGGCGCGCGGCCGGAGATCATCAAGCTCTCCGGCAGGCTCTGGCTCACAAAGGAAGAGTGGAACCGCTCGGTGATGCCGATCATGCGCGGCGGCATCGTCGGGTTCGTGATCGGCGTGCTGCCGGGCGCGGGCGGCACGATCGCTTCGATCATGTCCTACGTATGGGAGAAGCGGCTGTCCAAGCATCCGGAGGAGTTCGGCCACGGCGCGCCGGAAGGCGTTGCGGGCCCCGAGGCGGCCAACAACGCCGATACGGCGGGCGCGCTCGTACCGCTGCTCACCCTCGGCATACCAGGCGGCGGGGCGACGGCGGTCATGCTCGGCGCGTTCATCATGTACGGCATACAGCCCGGGCCGTTGCTGTTCCAGAACCGACCCGACCTCGTATGGGGCCTGATCGACAGCATGTACGTCGGCAACGTCATGCTGCTCATCCTGAACCTGCCCCTGATCGGCATCTTTGTGCGCCTCCTCTATATCCCGAGCGGCATCCTGATGCCGCTGATTCTCGCGATCTCCACGATCGGCATCTACGCGATCAACGGCAATCCGGTCGAGCTCTATTTCGGCCTCATCTTCGGCGTCATGGGCTACGTGTTCCGCAAGGTCGACATCCCGGTGGCGCCGATGGTGCTCTCGCTCGTGCTGGGCGGCATCATGGAGCAGTCGTTCCGCCAGGCCATGACCATCTCCGGCGGGAATCCGAAGATCTTCGTGGGCAGCGGGATCTGCATCACCCTCGTGGCGCTGTCGGTATTCTCGATCCTGTTCCCGTTCATCCTGGCGCGCATGAAGTCGCGCCGTGAAGCGGGCGGCGCCAAAGCCACCGCCTAGGAATGCTGCCCGCCAGGCGCCTTCGCTATTCCGCAATAGTCGACCGCCCGCCGCTCGCGCTCCCCGACAGGGCGCGCGTGGTGGTGTGGCCGGTCGTCAATATCGAGGTCTGGGATATCGGGCGGCCGATGCCGCGGCAGGCACTGCCGCCGCCGACCGGCGTGACCCAGCTGCCGGACGTTCCGCACTGGAGCTGGCACGAGTACGGCATGCGCGTCGGCTTCTGGCGCATGAAAGCGCTGCTCGACGAGCTCGGCATCGTGCCGTCACTCTCCGTGAACGCGCGCGTTTGCACCGACTATCCGCGCGTCGCCAGAGCCGCGCGCGACGCCGGCTGGGAATTCATGGGGCATTCCTACGACCAGCGGCCGATCCACCTCGAGCCCGACCAGGCGGGCATGATTCGCCGCTCGGTGAAGGTGCTGAAAGAGTACACCGGCAAGCGCCCGCTGGGCTGGATGGGCCCCGGCCTCACCGAAACCCTCGATACGCCCGAGCATCTCGCGGCGGCGGGCGTCAAGTACGTCGCCGACTGGGTCATAGATGACGAGCCGTTCACCATACGCACGCGCCGCGGCAATCTCGTGGCCATGCCTTACACCCTGGAGCTGAATGACATTTCGATGATGGTCGTGCAGCACCATCCGGCGCAGGAGTTCGTGACGCGCTGCATGGACCATTTCGAGCGCGTCTACCGGGAGGGCAAGGACCGCCCGAAAGTGATGGCGATCGCCCTGCACGCTTACATCTCCGGAGTTCCCCACCGCATCAAGTACGTGGAGCAGGTGTTCCGGCGGCTCGCGAAGCACCGCAACGTGCTCATCTGGAACGGCGCCCAGATCCTCGACTGGTACCTCAAGTCCGGCCGGCGGTGACGCGCCTGCGCGCGCGCCGCGCCTGCCTTGACAGTAGGGCAGACTTTTTTGAGAATGAATGCGTTACCTCCCGTGCGCGCGCGGCGAGGGGCGGCTTGGAGACCGGCGGGTGCCGCGACCGGCAGCGGACGATTCCGGGTCGCTCGCAACGGTCCGACTGCAGAGCCTACACACTCAACACGCAAGGAGCGCCACATGGCAAATCAACCCTGGAAGACCAAAAACTGGTTCGTCAGCCAGTGGAACTACTCGGACGAGGTGCGCAAGGACTTCAAGTTCGCCAAGCAGATCAAGATCCACGACATCACCCTGCGCGACGGCGAGCAGCAGACCGGCATCATCATGACCAAGGACGACAAGATCCGCATCGCGGAGGGCCTTGCGGAAGCCGGCGTGCACCGCATCGAAGCGGGCATGCCGATCGTGTCACCCTCGGACGCCGACGCGATCAAGGACATCGTCAAGCGCAACCTCGGGCCGCAGATCTTCGCGTTCTCGCGCTGCATGAAGGAAGACGTTCAGCGCGCGATCGACACCGGCGTGAACGGGGTGGTGATGGAGATTCCCTCCAGCCAGCACATGGTCGATCTCGCCTACAAGTGGCCGATGGAGAAGGCGATTGAGACCTCGATCGAAGCGACCCTGTTCGCCAAGAAGAACAACCTGGAAGTCGTGTTCTTCCCCATCGACTTCTCGCGCTCGGAAATGAACTGGGTGCTGAACCTGATCAACCGGGTGGCGACCGAGGGTCACATGGACGCGCTCGCGCTGGTCGACACCTTCGGTGTCGTGTCGCCGCACGCGATGCAGTACTTCGTTCGCGAGGTAAAGAAGCGCGTCAACAAGCGGCTCGAGGCACACTTCCACCAGGACTTCGGCATGGGAGTAGCGAACACTATCATGGCCGCAGCCGAAGGCGTGGAGGTGCTGCACACGACGGTGCTCGGGGTCGGCGAGCGGGCCGGCAACACGCCGATGGAAGAGACCGTCATGGGATTGTTGACGATGTACGGCGTCGACGTCGGGCTCGACTACAGCAAACTCACGAAGCTCGCCAACCTGGTGCAGAAGATCACCGGGGTGGACGTGCCGTCGAACAAGCCCGTGGTCGGCAGGCAGCTCTATCAGATCGAGTCCGGGATCATCGCGAGCTGGTACAAGAACTGCGGCGAGGAGAACGCGACCGAGCTGTTCCCGGTGCGCGCGGAGTTCGTGGGGCAGCCGCCCGCCGAGATCGTGATGGGCAAGGGCAGCGGCATCGACTCGGTCAAGGCCTGGCTGACGGAGCTGGGCATCGAGGCGAGCGACGAGGAAGCTCTGGCGATGACCGCCGCCGTAAAGAAGCACTCGCTGGGCACCAAGAAGCTGCTGACCGAGGGTGAGTTCCGCAAGATCGCACAGGAAGTGCTCGCGCAGCGCGCCGCGGCATAGAGGACGCGAAGCGCGGGACACGGTACGCAGCGCGCGGCGGAGCAACCGCGGCGGAACGGCGGATACGGGGGGATGATTCCCCCCGTTTTCATGCGCGCTCCGCGCCCGCCGCCGGCGCGGTATTCTCGCGGTAACGTTTCGGGCCGGAATCCGGCCCGCGCTGGCAAGGGGAGGGGTTATGCGGTTTTTTCCGGAGATCAACCGCGGCAAGTGCAAGACCTACGTCGTCGCCTGCGAGCGCACCGGCAAGGCGTTGCTGATCGATCCGGTGCGCGAGAACATCAGCCGCTACCTCGCGTTTCTCGCCTACCACCACCTCACGCTCGACGCGCTCGTCGACACTCACACGCACGCCGACCATCCGACCGCGACGTTCCAGCTCCACGACCTGACGGGAACGCGCCTCATCATGCACCGGCGCGCGCCGGTCCCGGCGGCGACCGAGCACGTGGACCAGGGCGACACGATACGCGTCGGTGACGCGGCGATCCGCGTCCTGCACACGCCGGGCCACACGCCGGACAGCATCAGCCTTCACGCCGGGGACCGCGTATACACCGGCGACGTGCTGCTGATCGGCGGCACCGGGCGCGCCGATTTCGCCGGCGGCGACTCGGGGCAGCAGTACGACTCGATCACGCAGCGGCTGTTCGAGCTGCCGGACGACACGCTGGTCTTTCCGGCGCACGATTATCGCGGCAACACGCAATCCTCGGTCGGGCACGAGAAGCGCCACAATCCGCGCATCGCCGGGCGCACCCGCGCCGAGTACATCGCGCTGATGGCCAGCCTCAACTTCCCGATGCCGGACAAGATCCAGGAAGTGCTGCAGCCCAACCAGAGCGCCATCGACGACGACAAGGCGAAGTTTCCGGCGTTGACGGAGCTGAACAAGGTCCGGCAGCTCTCGGCGGACGACGTGAGCGCGATGCTCGTGCAGGCAAATCCGCCGCTCGTGCTCGACGTGCGGGAGGCTCCGGAATACTGCGGCGAGCTCGGTCACATCCACGGCAGCCTGCTGATCCCGCTGCGCGAGCTGTTCGAGCGCGCCAAGGAGCTCGACGCATACAAGGGGCGCCAGATCGTCGTCGTCTGCCGCTCGGGCGTCCGCAGCACCACCGCAGCGGCCGTGCTCTACGGGCTCGGCTACGACCGCGTCTACAATCTGAGGGACGGCATGGTGGAGTGGAACGACCGCAAGCTGCCGGTAGAGCGGTGAATGGACCGTCGTCAAACCGCTGGAGATCCTGGCTAGCTGGGCGCCGGGCTGCGGTCCGGACCGCACCGTGCGTGCGCTCACGCGGATCTACGGAGCCTCGTGGCAGACGGCTTCGATGTTGTGTCCGTCCGGATCGAAGACGAAGGCGCCGTAGTAGTTGGGATGGTAGTGAGGACGGGGTCCCGGTGCGCCATTGTCGCGGCCGCCCGCCGCAATCGCCGCCTTGTAGAAGGCGTCGACCAGCAGCCTGTTTCCGACGCGAAACGCGACGTGCACCGGCGGGTCGTTGGGCTTGCCTTGCGCGATCCAGAAATCCGGCTTGGGCGGCACGCCGAATCCCGCGACATCGGTGTCGCCTGTCACCGTGGCGGGCAACTCCATGATGAGCTCGTAGCCGATGGGTGCGAGCGCGCGCGTATAGAAGGTCTTGCTCCTCCCGAAATCGCTGACCTCGACTCCCGTGTGATCGATCATGGTTCGGCGCTCATGCGGGCGACTGCAGGTCGGTGATCACGGCCTTCAGGAAGCGCCCCGCCTCGCCGCCGGTTGCCACCCGGTGGTCGAACGTGAGCGAGAGCGGGAGCATGCGCCGCACGGCGGGCTTGTCGTCCACCACCACGACCTGCTTCGATATTCGTCCCGCCCCGAGGATGGCGACGGTGGGAGGCACCACCACCGGTGAGGCGTAGCGTCCCGCGATCGACCCGTAGTTGGAGAGGGTGATCGTGTTGGCGCGCAGCTCTTCGGGCGGCACCTTTCTCGCCCGCGCGTCGGCAACGAGCTTCGCGAGAGCCTCCTTGAGCTCCTGCGGGTCGCGTTCGCCGCAGTTGCGCAGCACCGGCACGAGCAGCCCGTCCGGCGTGTCCACCGCGATGCCGATGTCCACTTTCTTCAGCAACCAGCGCCCGATCTTCTCGCTGTCGTACCAGGCATTCAACGAGGGCTCGGCGCGGCAGCCGGCGACCAGCGCCCGTATCAGGCGCAGCATGGTGCCGGTGCCCGCCGGCCAGGCGTCGATGTCGGCGTCGTCCATGAGCGTGACGGAGGCGACCTCGGCGTGGGCGAGCTCCATGTTCTGCGCCATCGCCCGGCGCACCCCGCGCAGCATCTCGATCGGACCGATTTCCGAGAGTATGCGCGCGGCGCGGTGCACGTCGTTTACCGTGAGCAGCCCGTCGGCGCCGGTCGGCGTGACCATCGTGAGGTCGACGTTCAGCTTGCGCGCGAGCGCGCGCACGGCCGGCGTGGCCTTGATACCGCCGCTGACCGGTGCCGGCGCTACGGGCGCATCGGCTACGACTTTCTGGCCGACTTCGACCCGGCCGACTACCGTTCCGGCGTCGGCGGAGTCGCTCTCGCCCTCGAACCCGACGAGCGGCGCACCGATGTGTGCGATGTCTCCCGCGTTGCCGTAGAGCTTCGCGATGCGCCCCGCATAGGGTGCAGGTATGTCGACCACGGCCTTGGCGGTTTCCACCGAGATCATGGGCTGGTCGGCCTGGACTTCGTCGCCCACCTTGACGTGCCACTTCACGATTTCGGCTTCCTGGAGGCCTTCGCCGAGGTCGGGGAGCTTGAAGATCTTCATGGCTGGCTTTCAGGGCAATTGACCACAGAGACACAGAGCGCGCGGAGGGCGCGGGAAAGGTTGTTCACATTCATGAACGTCAGCGATGAACGTCAGCGCCGGGCCCTCATCTACACGCCGTGACTCTGCGGTGAATGCCCTACGCAAACGAAAGCGCCTTCTTTGCCGCAGCGACGATGCGCTGCCTGCCGGGCATGTAGTGATGCTCCAGGCGCGGCAGCGGCACCACCACGTCGGGCGGCGTTATGCGCTGCACCGGAGCGAGCAGCGTAAGGAGACCGTCCTCTGCCAGGTTTGCGGCGACTTCCGCCGAGTAGCTGCAGGTGCGCGGTGACTCGGTGGCGATGACGCAGCGCCCGGTCTTCGCCACGGATGCGAGTATCGTGTCCATGTCGAGCGGCTTGAGGGTGGCGACGTCCAGGACTTCTGCTGCTATGCCCTGCTCGGCGAGATCGTCCGCCGCGGCCAGCGTCTCCTGCAGCATTGCTCCCCACGAGACGAGCGTGATGTCGCTGCCCTCGCGCGCGGTAAATACGACGTCCAGCGGCGCGGCCTGCCCGTCGTCCGCTACCTCCTCCTTGATCAGCCGATAAAGCCGGGTGGGCTCGAGAAATATGACCGGGTCCGGATCGCGGATTGCCGCGAGCAGCAGCCCGTAGGCGCGCCTGGGCGAGGACGGGTACACCACGCGGATCCCGGGGATGTGGGCGTACATCGTCTCGGGGCTTTCGGAATGATGCTCGGGTGCGTGGATGCCGGCGCCGCACGGCGTGCGCAGGACCATGGGGCAGGTGAGCCTGCCGCAGGTGCGATAGCGCATGCGCCCGGCGTGATTGAGGATCTGGTCTATCGTCGTGTAGGCGAAACCCGAGAACTGGATTTCCGCGACGGGCTTCAGGCCCTCCACCGCCATCCCTATGGTCATTCCCGCGATGAGACCTTCGGCGAGCGGCGTGTCGATCACGCGCTGCGCGCCGAAGCGCTGGGTAAGGCCCAGGGTCGCGCGGAACACGCCGCCGTCGGCGCCCACGTCCTGGCCGAGAACGACCACGTCCGGATCATTCTCCATCTCACGCTTCAGCGCGAGATTGATTGCTTCGACCAGGGTGATTTGCGCCATGCCTAGGTCCTGGTGACGAAGCAGGGGTAACGGGGCGCGGGCGGCGAGATCATCGTTGCTTTCATTCGTCACTCCTTCCCAGGGCAGACGCACGCTGTTTCTGCAGCGGCGCCGGCAGCGTTGTGTAGAGGTGGTCGAACATCGACGCCGGGTCGGGGTGCGGCGTGTCCAGGTAAGCCTGGGCGGCAGCCTGCACCTCCTCGTTGCAGGACTTGAGCAGCTCGTCTTCCTTCGGCTTGTCCCAGGCGCCGGATGCGGTGAGATAGGTCCTCAAGCGCGACAGGGGCTCGGCCTTCCAGGCCTCTGCGAGCTCGTCGGGGTTGCGATAGCGCGTCGCGTCGTCTGCCGTGGTGTGATCGGCGAGACGGTAGGTGAGTGCCTCGACGAGCGTGGGCCCGTCGCCCGCGCGCGCCCGCGAGAGCGCCTGATCCATGGCGTGGCGCACGGCGACGACGTCGTTGCCGTCCACCTGCAGGCCCTCGACGCCGGCAGCGATCGCCTTCTGGGCGAGCGTCTGGGCAGCGCTCTGCGCGCGCCGCGGCACGGAGATGGCCCACTGGTTGTTGGTCACGACGAACACCAGCGGCAGCTGCCAGGCGCCGGCGGCGTTGATGGCCTCGTAGAAATCGCCCTTGGACGTGGCCCCGTCGCCGAGGCTGCAGACCGCGACACGCGGCTCGCGTCTCAGCTTCATGGCGTAGGCTACGCCTGCCGCGTGAGTGGCTTGCGCGGCGATCGTGATGCAGATGGGAAAGTCCTTGCGCGGGACGGCGAAGTCCGAGCCGCGCTCGTCACCCCCCCAGTACAGAAAAAGCTCCTTCACGGTCACGCCGCGCACGAGCTGCGCGCCGTTCTCCCGGTAGGTCATCAGGAACACGTCGTCCCGGGCCATGGCGCTGCCGACGCCTGCTTCGACCGCCTCCTTGCCCAGCAGGGACGCGAAAGTGCCGAGCTGCCCGGTGCGCTGCAGGGCGATCGCCTTGGCGTCGTAGGCGCGCATCAGGACCATCCAGCGGTAGAGCCTGACGAGCGCTGCGGGGTCTCGGGCGAACTCGGGCAGCGGCTGGACCGCCCTGCCTTGCGGATCCAGGAACTGCGTGTACCCGACTTCGAACTTCGCGACGATAGTCACTGGCGCTGGGGACGGATGAGGGAGCGGATGAAGGGCGACGAGTGGCGAGGACGATAAGGTTAATAACCCGTTCGCGGGGGCGTAGTCAACGGCATGGGGGCACGCGTTTGACCCGCCGGCCGCGGCTATTGGTTCCCGCGGACCGGTTCACGTTGCGGAAACGGCCCGGGGCTGCGGGGATTTGAAGGTATGATGCCCGTGACTGGTGGCCCGGGACTCTGGATTGCCCTTCCACCCGTCATTCGTCATTTCCTGCGGGTGAGCGCGATGAACCTCGGCTTCTTTACCATGCCCATGCATCCGCCCGGGCGCAACTACACCCAGACGCTGAAGGAGGACCGTGAGGCGGTGCTGCTCGCGGACCGGCTCGGGTATTGCGAGGCGCTGATCGGCGAGCACGTGACCGACGTGTGCGAATCCATCCCGTCCTGCCTCACTTTCATCGCCAGCCTCGCGCATGACACGAAGCGGATCAAGCTCGGCAGCGGCACGGTCAACCTGCCCAACAGCCATCCGGCGCAGGTCGCCGCGACCGTCGCAATGGTCGATCACATGCTGGAGGGCCGCTTCCTGTTCGGCATCGGACCCGGCGGCCTGCGATCCGACCAGGAGGTCTTCGGCAATCTCGACCTCGATCGCAACGAGATGTTCGTCGAGTCCATCGACCAGATACTGGGGATCTGGAGCGGAGAGCCGCCCTACCGGCTGAAGGGCAAATACTGGAACATTACGACCGAGAAAACCCTGCTCGCGGACACCGGGATGGGCGTGATGGTCAAGCCCTACCAGAAACCGCATCCGCCGATCGTGGTCACGGTCGTCGTGCCCCATTCCAAGGGCGTTGCCGCCGCGGCCGCGCGCGGCTGGAAGCCGATCAGCGCGAATTTTCTGCAGCCGGTGTGGGCCGCGACCCACTGGCCGATGTACGTGAAGGGCTGCGAGCAGGGCGGGCACAAGGTGGACCGGGCGGACTGGCGCGTGTGCAAGAGCGTGTTCGTTGCCGACGACGATGCGACCGCACGTCGTTACGCGAAGGACCTGAACGGCCCCTACGGCTTCTACTACTGGAACCTGCTCAGCAAGCGCAGGAGTCGCGGGCAGGCCGACATCTACAAGCACGACTTGAGCATGCCCGACGAAGCCGTCACGGTGGACTACCTGCTGGACCGCCTGGTGATCTGCGGCAGCGTCAACAGCGTAGTCGACCAGATACTCGCCTTCCGCGAGACGGTCGGCGATTTCGGGACCCTGCTCTACGCCGGTCACGACTGGGCCGACCCGCGGCTCGCGCGCCGGTCGATGGAGCTGATGGCGGAAAAGGTGATGCCCGCCTTGAACACGGCGATCGGCAGCACGGCGCGCGCAGCTTGACCGGCAAAAGCGCCACGATGGAGATACGGGGTGGAGATACAGGAGCACCGGGACTGGTCCAGGCCTGCAATCTCTTCTCTGCGAGATGCGTGTCCCTGTGGCAAAAATCGCCGCTAGAGACCCGACTGCTGATCTGTCGTCGCGGCGGCGGCGACCTCTCGCGCGGCTTCGGGTCGCGCCGCCCGGTAGCGCAGCGGGGTTTCCGCGGTCGCGCTTTCCGCGCGCGCCGCATCGATCAGGCCGTGCGCCGGCGCGAGCTTGCAGACCGGATCGGTCGCTGACACATCGCCGGTGAGGTGATAGGCCTGGCAGCGGCATCCGCCGAGATCGATGCTTCTGCGCTCGCAGCTGCGGCACGGCTCGGCCATCCAGTCTTCGCCGCGGAAGGCGTTGAAGCCGGGTGAGTCGGACCAGATGGCCCCGAGCGGGCGGTCGCGCACATTCTCGAACGTGATGCCGGGGATCGTGTGCGCGGCATGACAGGGCAGGGCGAGCCCCTCGGGGCTGACGAGTATGAAACGCCGGCCCCACCCGTCCATGCAGGTCTTCGGGTACTCGGCATAGTAGTCCGGCGTCACGAACAGGACTTCCATGCGGCCGCGCAGCCGCTGGCGCGCGGCCGCGGCGATGGCGCGGGCGCGCTCGAGCTGCTCGCGCGTCGGCAGGAGCGCCTGCCGGTTGACCAGCGCCCACCCCAGGTACTGCGTGTTGGCGAGCTCCAGCCGGTCCGCCTGCATACGCTCGGCCAGCGCGATCACCTCGGCGACATGGTCGAGGTTCTGGCGATGCAGGACCGTGTTGAGCGTGAGCGGCATGCCGAGCTCCTTGACCCAGCGTCCGACCTCCAGCTTCCGCTCGAAAGATTCGTAGCCGGCGATCCGATCGGAGCCTGCCGCGGTCACGTCCTGCACGGAGATCTGGACGTTGTCGAGGCCGAGCGCGCGCAGGCGCTCCAGCCGCTCGCGCGCAAGGGGTATGCCGCTCGTGATGAGATTCGTATACAGGTCGAGCCGGCGCGCCGTCTCCACGATCTCCTCGAGATCGTCGCGCAGCAGCGGCTCGCCCCCTGTGAGGTTCAGCTGGACGACGCCGAGCTCTTCCGCCTCGCGCATGACGCGCAACCACGTCGCAGTGTCGAGCTCCTTCTGGCGGCGCGCCCATTCCAGCGGGTTGGAGCAGTATGGACAGCGCAGCGGGCAGCGGTAGGTGAGCTCCGCGATCAGCGTGTATGGGCGAAACTCCCCGCTCACGGCGCCGCCTCTACGAGCGCGCGCTCGGCGAAGGCGTTGAGCAGGCTCAGCACCTCGCGCTCGACGGTCGCCGCGTCCTGGGTGTACTTCACCGCAAGCTGCGCCGCGATGGCACGCACGGTGTGTTCGCCGGTGCAAAGCTGCGCCACGTCCGCCGCCGTGGGATTAAGGACCAGGCCTTTTTCCGGATAGAGCAGCATGTAGCGCTCCTCTTTTCGATCATAGCGCAGGCGCACCTTGGCGGCGAGGCGCGGGCGGCTGTCGAGGTGGAGCGCCTCAGGCACGCCCGCCCCCGGGACCCCGGCCGGGCTCGATGTAGGCGGCGTAGGTGCAGTCGAGCAGATGCCAGAGTATCTCGGTCTTGCGGATGAGCGCGGCCACGCAGCGTTCCTGCAGCTCGGAGGTGGTCGCGTGCCGGGTGACGAAGTCGATCGCTTCCTCCGAGTCGCGGCGGGCGCGCGGCACGCGCGAACGGAAATAGGCGAGAAGATCCGGGCTTACCCACGGGTAGTGCTTTTCCCAGGCGAGGATGCGCGCCGACATGAGATCGGGCGCGAAGAACTCGGTCAAAGAAGAGGCCACCGCCTCGAGAAGGCTGCGATTGCGCACCAGCTCGACGTAGCCGTCGCACGCGAAGCGCACGCCGGGGAGAACCGACCGGCAGCTTCTCACTTCCTCGCGGTCCAGGCCGACGCCGTCGGCGAGCCGCAGCCACAGCTCCAGCCCGCCTTCGCCTTCCACGCTGCCGTCGTGGTCGTGGACGCGGCGTATCCACATGCGCCGGAACGCCGGGTCTTCCGACTTGGCGAGTATGAGCGCGTCCTTGATCGGTATGCGCGTCTGGTAGTAGTAGCGGTTGAGCACCCACTGCTGGAGCTGCACACGGGTAAGCTTCCCCGCATGCATCAGGGCGTGGTAGCGGTGCGCGTCGTGGTAGCGGCTTTCTCCTTCGTGGCGCAGCCGCTCGATGAATTCCTCGCGCGTGAGGGGCGCTCGCACGTCGCTCACAGCGTCACCTCCATTCCATCGTGGGCCACTTTCCAGCCGCCGGCCTCGGCTTGTGCCCGCTCCGCGGAGCCGGAACGCAGCAGAGGATTGGTGTTGTTGATGTGGATATAGTAGCGGCGCGCCGCGTTGAGCCCGGCAAGCCGGGCCAGGCTGCCGCCGGGCCCGCCGACCGGGAGATGCGCCATATCCTGGGCGTGCTTGGTGCCCAGGCCCAGGGTAATCAATTCGTCGCTGTCCCAGAAAGTGCCGTCGAAGAATACGCAATCGGCGCGCTCCAGCGCCGCGCGTATCTCTGGTGTGATGTCGCCCGCTGCGGAGAAATAAGCGAGGCAGCCGCCGGTCGCGTCGTCGCGGATGATGACCCCGATGTTTTCTCCAGGATCGGTCTCCGCGAGCCCCTCCAGATGCACCGGCGGCTTCCCCGGCGTAGGCACGGCCTCGATGGAAAGGCCGGTGGGAGCGCCGTCCGCGCCGTCGAGCGGAATCTGCCGGCCCGGGTCGAGCGTCCGCCACGTGACTTGCCCGGGGAAGCGCTGGAGGGTGCGATAGAAGACGTTGTTTTCCGTAAATCCGCGCTGCACTCGCTCGGTGGCGTAGATGAGGAGGGGATGGGACTCACGCAGGGAAAGTATCCCCAGGGTGTGATCGAGGTCACCGTTGGTGAGCACGACCGCAGCGATCGGGGAATGTCGGGCCTCGCGCGGGTGGAGCGGGGCGTAGCTCTCGATCTGGGCGCGAATTTCGGGGGAAGCGTTCAGGAGAAACCAGCGTTCGCCGTCGGCGCTGACCCCGACGGATTCCTGGGTAAGAGGTGTCGCATCCGGCGCACCGGCGCGCGCCGCGCGGCAGTTGGGACAGCCGCAATTCCACTGGGGGAAACCCCCGCCAGCGGCAGCACCCAGCACCTTGATACGCATGATGGATGCGTACAAACGCCTCGCGCCGGCTTAGGCACCGGCACGAGGACGTTCGAGATTTTCTTGGAGGTGGTGCTTAGACGCCGGTGTCGCGGCCGTCGCCGAAATCGTCCTGGTAGGAGTTGATTTCAGCGTCCATCTTCACTTCAACAAAAGTCGGAGTTTCCCAGATCATTTTGTAGCTCCTTTTTTGCGTAATCCAACCCTAAACACTCAGTGAGTAGCACCCGCACCTGCGAAAGCGTCCCGGCCAGTATATAACACGACTGCTGCCGGGCGGTAGAGGTCCGGTCAACAATTCAGGCCTGCCAGAAAGATCGGATAAAGGTCTGTTTGAATGACACTTTATGGCCAAGGCTTCCCAAGCGGGAGGCATCCTCTTTCCCTTGGCCCAACTCCAGCCCTTCTAGGCAGCCGCAAACAGGTCCAGGAACTCGCTTACCGGCATTGCCTCCAGGCGCTGCTGGTTCTGGCATGCCGCTAGTATTGCCTGCTGCTGCCTGGGGGCGTAGCGGCGCGCGAGGTTCACCCTGAACTTCGCTTCGAGCTGGGGTATGCCTTCCTTGCGCCGGCGGCGGTGGCCCAGCGGGTACTCGACGGCGACCCGGCTGCTCTGGGTGCCGTCCGCGAAGAAGACCTGGATGGCGTTCGCGATCGAGCGCTTGTTCGGGTCGAGGTAGTCCCGCGTCCAGGGCTTGTGCTCCACACACACCATCTTCGCTCGCAGCCGGTCGATACGCGGATCCGCGGCGACGGAGTCCTCGTAGTCCGCAGCCGTCAGGGCGCCCTTCATGAGCCCGATCGCGCTCATGTACTGGATGCAGTGGTCGCGATCGGCGGGGTTGTGCAGCGGCCCCTTCTTGTCGATGATGCGGATCGCCGATTCGTGGGTGGTGATGACGACCTTCTTGATCTGGTCCAGCCGGTCTCTGACCTCCGGATGGAGCCGGATCGCGCACTCGACCGCGGTCTGCGCGTGGAATTCCGCGGGATACGAGATCTTGAAGAGGACGTTCTCCATCACGTACGAGCCGTACGGGCGCTTGAAGCGGAAAGGCTTGCCCTTGAAGAGCACGTCGTAGAAGCCCCAGGTCTTCGCGGACAGGGCCGAGGGATAGCCCATTTCGCCTTTCAGCGTCATCCACGCGATGCGCACCGCCCGGCTCGTGGCGTCGCCGGCCGCCCACGATTTGCGCGAGCCGGCATTGGGCGCGTGGCGGTAGGTGCGCAGCGACTGGCCGTCGATCCAGGCGTTGGAGACGGCATCGATGATCTCATCGCGCGTGCCGCCCATCATCTGCGTTACCACGGCGGTCGAGGCGACTTTCACCAGCACGACGTGGTCCAGGCCCACGCGGTTGAAGCTGTTCTCGAGCGCGATCACGCCCTGGATCTCGTGGGCCTTGATCATGGCGGTCAGCACGTCGCGCATGACAAGCGGCTCGCGCCCGGCCGCCAGGCGCGTGCGCGAGAGCCAGTCGGCCACTGCGAGTATGCCGCCGAGATTGTCCGAGGGATGACCCCACTCCGCAGCGAGCCAGGTGTCGTTGAAATCGAGCCAGCGGATCATGGCGCCGATGTTGAACGCCGCAGTGACCGGATCGAGCTGGTGAGGCGTGCCCGGCACCTTCGCGCCATTGGGCACTATCGTTCCCGGCACGATCGGGCCCAGCAGCTTCGTGCACGCCGGGTACTCGAGCGCCTCCAGCCCGCAGCCGAGCGTGTCCATGAGACACAGCCGCGCGGTGCCGTAAGCCTCGTTGTTCTCGATCCGGTGGCCGACGACGTAGTCGGCGATATCGGCGATGACCTTGTCCGGCCTGGGGCGGACGTTGGAGATTTGGGTGCTCATAGGGCGGCTGGCAGGGCGTGACCCATGACGTGTGACTGACCAGTCACTTCCTTTTCTCGATAGGAACGAACTCGAGATCTTCGGGGCCGGTGTAGACGGCGGTGGGCCGGATGATCTTGTTGTCGATCCGCTGCTCGATCACGTGGGCGGCCCAGCCGGTGGTGCGGGAGATGACGAAGATCGGGGTGAACATCGCGGTCGGCACCGCCATCCGGTGATAGGAAACGGCGGAAAACCAGTCGAGATTGGCGAACATCTGCTTCTCGCGCATCATCACCTGCTCGATGCGGTCGGCGATCTCCCACATCTTCATGTCGCCGGCTTCCTGCGAGAGCTGCCGGGCCACTTCCTTGATGATCTTGTTGCGCGGATCGGCAACCGTGTAGACCGGGTGGCCGAAGCCGATCACGGTCTCCTTGTTGGCGACGCGCTTCACGATGTCGGCCTCGGCCTCGTCCGGGGTCCGGTAGCGGTTCATGACCTCGAAGCCCACTTCGTTCGCGCCGCCGTGCTTGGGCCCCTTCAGGGCGCCGATCGCGCCCGTGACGGCGGAGTGCATGTCCGCGCCGGTGCCGGCGATCACGCGCGCGGTAAACGTGGAGGCGTTGAACTCGTGCTCGGCATAGAGGTTGAGCGAAGTGTGCATCGCCTTCACCCACGATGCGCTGGGCGCTTTTCCGTGGAGCAGGTGCAGGAAGTGCCCGCCGATCGTATCGTCGTCGGTAACGGTATCGATACGGCGCCGGTTGTGGCTGTAGTGGTACCAGTAGAGCAGCATCGATCCGAACGAGGCGATGAGGCGATCCGCGATGTCACGGGCGCCCGCCTCGCCGTGGTCCTCCGCCTCCGGCATGGCCGATCCCAGGGCGGAGCAGCCGGTGCGCATCACGTCCATCGGGTGAGCGGACGCCGGCACGTGCTCGAGCACCGCGCGCACTTCCTCGGGCAATCCGCGCAGGGCGCGCAGCCGCGCCTTGTATCCCGCGAGCTCCCGCGGCGTGGGCAGGTGCTCGTGGATCAGGAGGTGCGCGATTTCCTCGAACTCGCAGCGATCCGCGATATCCAGGATGTCGTAGCCGCGGTAGTGCAGGTCGTTGCCGCTGCGGCCCACGGTGCACAGCTCGGTCGTGCCGGCTTCGACGCCGGACAGCGCAACGGATTTCTTCGGCTTGAAGGCGGACGGCTTCTTGGTGTCGCTCATGACGAGAACCTCGACGCAGAGGCGCAAAGCCGCAAAGGAGACCGGTGTTGCGCGATGGTTGGGGGGGGTGGGCGGAAGAGGATTTCCTGTGCCGCTACGCGGCTTTGCGTCAAAGCTGCGAGGAGGTCAGCCCAGCAGATGCCTGATGCTGTCGCGCTCTTCGTGCAGCTCCTTGAGCGTCGCCTGCATGCCGGCGCGGCTGAACTCGCTCACCTCGATGCCCTTCACGATCTCGTAGCGCCCGTTGCGGCAGGTGCAGGGATAGCCGTAGAGAACGCCTTCCGGTATGCCGTAGCTGCCGTCCGACGGTATCCCCATGCTCACCCAGTCTCCGTCGCGCGTGCCGCCGGTCCAGTCGCGCACGTGATCGATCGCGGCATTCGCGGCGCTCGCGGCGGAGGACAGCCCGCGCGCGTCGATGATCGCTGCGCCGCGCTTCTGCACCGTCGGGATGAGCTCCTTTTCCAACCAGGCCTGATCGTTGATCATCGGCCAGATCTTCTTGCCTTCGAATTCCGCCTGGAAGACGTCCGGGTACTGGGTCGAGGAGTGGTTGCCCCAGACGGTCATCTTGCGCACGCCCGCCACGGGCTTGCCGATCTTCTGCGCGACCTGGGTGAGCGTGCGGTTGTGGTCGAGGCGCATCATCGCGGTGAAATTCGAGGGCTTGAGCGCCGGCGCGTTCTTCATCGCGATCAGGCAATTGGTATTCGCCGGGTTGCCCACGACCAGGACCCTGACGTCGCGGCTCGCGACTTCCGACAGGGCCTTGCCCTGCGGCGCGAAGATCTTGCCGTTCGCTTCCAGCAGGTCCTTGCGCTCCATGCCCGGGCCGCGCGGGCGCGCGCCGACCAGCAACGCGACATCGACGTCCTTGAACGCCACCATCGGGTCCGAGGCGGGAATCATGCTCTGGAGCAGCGGGAAGGCGCAGTCGTCGAGCTCCATCATCACGCCTTTCAGGGCTTTCTGGACTTTCTCGTCGGGAATCTCGAGCAGCTGCAGGATGACAGGCTGATCCTTGCCGAGCATCTCGCCGCTCGCGATTCTGAAGAGCAGGCTGTACCCGATCTGGCCGGCGGCGCCGGTGACGGCCACGCGCATGGGACGTTTCATCACTTGGACTCCCTGAGGCGGAGAAAACAGTAGTTCGTTCGGGAAAGGGCGCGCGGTGCGCGGGAGCAATCAGCGCAAGTTCTTCCGCGTGGCGCGATGATAGCGAACCCGGCGGCGCGGTGACAAGAAGCGCTCCGGCGCGCGCGGCGGGTGGCACGCGCCATGCCGCGCGCCCGGCTCTCGCTGTCGCCGCGTGCGGAAATCCGGCTGCCGTCCGGCATCATCACACTACTGCAGTGCAGCGAAAACTGCTAGAATTTCGCGCGTTAACAAGACTTGCTTAGAGGTGGTAACGAAATGAGGGGATGGCCCCTCGTTGTCACTCTCCCCTGATGCTCCCCGCAAGCCCGTTCGTGGTCCGGTGCAGGCGCCGGGGACTTCGACTCGAAGCAAGCGGGTAAGTCGATGCTGAATCCGCGACCCAGGTATCTCAATCTCCTCGAAATCCGGCTGCCGGTCCCGGCGTTCGTTTCCATCGTGCATCGGGTCACCGGTGCCGCGCTGTTTCTCCTGATTCCGCTGCTCCTCTGCCTGCTGGAAGCCAGCCTGTCGTCTCCGCAGCGCTTTGCGGAATTCAAGGGCACCATGAGCCACCCGCTGATCAAGCTCCTGCTGATCGGTATCGTGTGGGCCTACCTGCATCATTTCTGCGCCGGCATCCGGCATCTCGCGCTCGACCTGCACTACGGGGTGACTCTGGAAGCGGCCCGCGCGACGAGCTGGGCGGTGCTCGCGGTCAGCATCGCGCTGGCGCTGGCGTTCGGGGTGGTCATATGGTGAAGCGCGAGGTCGTGGGTGCCCATTACGGCCTGCGCGACTGGCTCGCGCAGCGCGTCACGGCGGTCATCATGGCCGTGTATACGCTCATGCTCCTCGCGGTCCTGGCCGGGCTGCCCAGGCTCGACTACTGGCACTGGAAGGCCTTGTGGGATCTGCCGCTCACGCGCTACGCCACGGTGCTGTTCCTGCTGAGCCTGTACATCCATGCCTGGATCGGCGTGCGCAACATCTATATGGATTACATCAAGGACGCCGGCTGGCGGCTCGTGCTCTACGTCGTGACGATCGTCGCGCTCGTGTACTACGCCGTGTGGTCAGTGCAGATCGTATGGGGGCTGAGTGGCTCTGGCGGTTAGAACATTCGACGCCGTAATCGTCGGCGGCGGCGGCTCCGGGCTGCGCGCGGCGCTCGAGCTTGCGCGCGCCAATCTCAAGGTTGCCGTGCTCTCCAAGGTGTTCCCGACGCGCTCGCACACCGTCGCCGCGCAGGGCGGCGTCGCGGCGTCACTCGGCAACGTCGAGGAGGACAACTGGCACTGGCACATGTACGACACCGTCAAGGGATCCGACTATCTCGGCGACCAGGACGCGATCGAGTTCATGTGCCGCAAGGCCAACGAAGTGGTGTACGAGCTCGAGCACTTCGGCATGCCCTTCGACCGGATGCCGAGCGGCAAGATCTACCAGCGCCCGTTCGGGGGGCAGACGCGCAACTACGGCGAGCGCATGGTGTCGCGTTCGTGCGCGGCGGCCGACCGCACCGGGCACGCGATGCTCCACACGCTCTACCAGGCCAACGTCAGGGCGCACACGCACTTTTTCATCGAGTGGATGGCGCTCGACCTGATCCGCAACGCGAACGGTGACGTGCTGGGCGTTACTGCGCTGGAGATGGAAACGGGCGAGGTGATGATCCTCCAGGCCAAGGCGACCATCATGGCCACGGGAGGCGGCGGGCGCATCTACGCCGCGAGCACCAACGCGTTCATCAACACCGCCGACGGCCTCGGCATGGCCGCGCGCGCGGGGATACCGCTCGAAGACATGGAGTTCTGGCAGTTCCACCCGACCGGCGTGGCGGGCGCCGGCGTGCTGATCACGGAGGGCGTGCGCGGCGAGGGCGGCTACCTGCTCAACAAGAGCGGCGAGCGCTTCATGGAGCGCTACGCTCCCAACGCCAAGGACCTCGCCAGCCGCGACGTGGTGGCGCGCGCCATGGCGACCGAGATCAAGGAAGGGCGCGGCGCCGGACCGGAAGGCGACTACATCCTGCTCAAGCTCGACCACATCGGCGAGGAGAAGATCAATCTGCGCCTGCCCGGCATCCGCGAGATCGCGAAGAAATTCGCCAACGTCGACCCGGTGAAGGATCCGATACCGGTGATTCCGACTTGCCACTACCAGATGGGCGGCATACCGACCAACTACCACGGCCAGGTCGTCGTGCCAGAGAACGGCAACGACGAAGCCATCGTGCGCGGCCTCTACGCGGTGGGCGAGTGCGCCTGCGTGTCCGTGCACGGCGCGAACCGTCTCGGCACCAACTCGCTCCTCGATCTGCTGGTGTTCGGCAAGGCGGCCGGCGAGCGGGTGCTGCACGACCTCAAGGCCGACCTCGCGCGCGAAGAGCTGCCCAAGGATGCGGGCGAGCTCACCGTTGCGCGTCTCGCGCGTCTCGACGGCCAGATGAACGGCGAGCGCGTCTCCGAGGTGGGGGCCGACATGCGCCGGATCATGCAGCTCCACTGCGGCGTGTTCCGCTTTCCCGACCTTCTCGTGGAGGGCGTGAAAAAGATCAAGGAAGCGGGAGAGCGCGGCGCGCGGACCGGAATCAAGGACAAGAGCAGGACCTTCAACACCGCGCGGGTAGAGGCGCTCGAGCTCGACAATCTCCTCGAGGCAGCGATTTCGTCGCTGGTCTCGGCCGAAGCGCGCAAGGAGTCGCGCGGCTCGCACGACCGCTCCGACTACCACGATCGCGACGACGTGAACTGGCTCAAGCACACGCTGTGGTACAAGGAAGGCAACCGCCTCGCCTACAAGCCGGTGCATCGCAAGCCTCTCACCGTCGAGGCGTTCGAGCCCAAGGCGCGGGTTTACTAGGTCCAAGCCCATCGATGAAGTTCAAGATCTACCGCTACGATTCGGACGCCGGCGGCCGGCCGCGCATGCAGGACTACGACGTCGCGCTCGAGCCGACCGACCGGATGCTGCTCGACGCGCTGGTGCGCATCAAGGCGCAGGACGACACGCTCGCGTTCCGCCGCTCCTGCCGCGAGGGCGTGTGCGGCTCGGACGCGATGAACATCAACGGCAAGAACGGCCTCGCCTGCATCACCAAGATCGCCGATCTGCGCGAGCCGGTGGAGATCCGGCCGCTGCCGGGGCTGCCCGTGATCCGCGACCTGATCGTGGACATGTCGCAGTTCTTCAAGCAATACCACTCGGTCACGCCGTACCTCGTCAACGAGTCGCCGCCGCCCGAGAAGGAGCGGCTGCAGTCGCCGGAAGAGCGCGAGGAGCTCAACGGCCTCTACGAGTGCATACTGTGCGCGTGCTGCTCGACGGCCTGCCCGTCGTTCTGGTGGAACCCGGACAAGTTCGTGGGGCCGGCGGGATTGCTGCAGGCTTACCGCTTCATCGCGGATACGCGCGACCAGGCGACGAGCGAGCGCCTCGACAATCTCGAGGACCCGTATCGCCTGTTCCGCTGCCATTCGATCATGAATTGCGTGGACGTCTGCCCCAAGGGGCTCAACCCGACGCTGGCGATAGGCAAGATCAAGGAGTTGCTCGTCAAGCGGACGGTATAGCTCGCGGCGCGACGTGTTTCCCCGCTGCGTAAATCGGAGTGACAATAGGGTATACGCATGGGAGAAGGTGATCATCTGCGCTGGCGCTGCCGCCGTGGACTGCTCGAGCTGGATTTGATACTGCAGCGTTTCCTCGAGCGGCGGCTGGACGGACTCGATGCCCGGGAGCGGGTTCTCTTCGATGAGCTGCTCGACTTTCCCGACCCCGACCTGCTGGACTGGGCGCTGGGGCGCTGCGAGCCCGCCGATGCGCGCTATTGCGGTGTGGTGGAGCTGTTGAGAGCCGTCTGACCGGCGGAATTGCGACGCGGTGACCGTCACCGCAACTGTTTGAATGACTGGAGACCAACATGGCTGAAAAGCTGGCAACCCTGAGTTTTAGCGACGGCACCCCGCCCATAGACCTTCCCATGTTCGAAGGATCCGTGGGGCCCGACGTCATCGACGTGCGCGCGCTTTACGGCAAGACCGGGAAGTTCACCTACGACCCGGGCTTCATGTCCACGGCGAGCTGCCGCTCCAGCATTACCTATATCGACGGCGACCAGGGCATACTCGAATATCGCGGCTATCCGATCGCGCATCTCGCCGAGCAATGCACCTTCCTGGAGGTCGCGTACCTCATCCTGAACGGCGAGCTGCCCAACGAGCAGCAGCTCAAGGAATTCGTGGACATCGTGACCCACCACACGATGGTTCACGAGCAGCTCATCCGCTTCTACTCGGGTTTCCGGCGGGACGCGCACCCGATGGCGGTGCTGTGCGGCGTGGTGGGAGCGCTCTCGGCGTTCTACCACGACTCGATCAATATCTACGACGCGCGCAGCCGCGAGATCTCCGCGTTCCGGCTGATCGCGAAGCTGCCCACGATCACGGCGATGACCTACAAGTACAGCCAGGGCCAGCCGTTCATGTATCCGAAGAACTCGCTTTCCTACGTCGACAACTTCCTCTACATGATGTTCGGCACCCCGTGCGAGGAGTACAAGCCGAGCAAGGTGCTCTCGCGCGCGATGGACCGGGTGCTGATCCTGCACGCCGACCACGAGCAGAACGCGTCGACCTCCACGGTACGCCTGGCCGGCTCGACCGGCGCCAACCCGTTCGCGTGCATCTCCGCGGGCATCGCCAGCCTGTGGGGGCCGGCACACGGCGGCGCGAACGAGGCGGTGCTGAAGATGCTGGACGGCATCGGCGACGCGAAGAACATCCCCGCCTTCATCAAGCGCGTCAAGGAGAAGGAGGACCACTCGGTGCTGTTCGGCTTCGGTCATCGCGTATACAAGAACTACGATCCGCGCGCGAAGATCATCCAGCAGACCTGCCACGAGGTGCTGGAGGAGCTCGACCTCAAGGACGACAAGCTGTTCAAGCTCGCTCTGGCGCTGGAGAAGATCGCGCTCGAAGACGAGTACTTCATCAAGCGCAAGCTCTATCCGAACGTGGACTTCTATTCCGGCATCGTCTACAAGGCGCTCAACATACCGGTGGCGATGTTCACCGCCATCTTCGCCTTGGCGCGCACCGTGGGCTGGATCGCGCAATGGAACGAGCTGGTCGCCGACCCGGAGCAGAAGATCGGCCGCCCGCGGCAGCTCTTCCAGGGAGCGAAGCGGCGGGATTTCGTGCCGATGGCGAAGCGGAAGTAGCGCCTGATAAAGCGTGGCGGATAAAGCGTGACGGATAGGGCATGACGGGCGAAGCGTGACGGGTGAAGCGTCGCCCGGACGCCCTCAAATATCGCCGTTACGATTCCTCCGTCACGCCACATCCGTCACGAGTTACCCGTCACGTATTTCGAACAGGGTGGCGCCATGATGAAGGAAATGCTCGGCAACTCGTATCTCTTCGGGGCCAATGCGCCGTTCATCGAGGCGTTGTACGAGGCGTACCTCCGAGACCCCGCGGAGGTGGATCCGCGCTGGCGCGACTATTTCGACGAGCTCCAGCGCATCGACGCCGGCGCGGCCGACGTATCGCATTTCGACGTCCAGGAGCGTTTCGCGAACCTCGCGCGGGAGCGGCGCGCGCCGGCCCCGACCGTGGTCATCAACCGGCCGCAGCTCGGCGAAAAGCAGTTCGCCGTGCTGCAGCTCATTTCGGCATACCGCTTCCTGGGCGTGCGGCACGCGGACCTCGATCCGCTGCAGCGCCAGGAAAAGCCCGGCATTCCGGAGCTCGACCCCGCGTTCTACGGCCTGACCGAGAGCGACATGGGCACGGCCTTCAACACCGGGAGCCTGGTCGGGCCGCGGGAGATGAAGCTCAGGGACCTGCTGCAGTTTCTGCGCGACACCTATTGCCGCACCATCGGCGTCGAGTACATGTACATGACCGACGTCACGCAGAAGCGCTGGGTGCAGGACCGCCTGGAAGGTGTGCGCGCGACGCCCTCGTACGACGCCGCGTTCAAGAAGCACATCCTGGAACGGCTTACCGCTGCAGAGACGCTGGAGCGCTACCTGCACACGAAGTACGTCGGGCAGACCCGCTTCTCCCTCGAAGGCGGCGACGCCATGATTCCGCTGCTCGACGACCTGCTGCAGCGCGCGGGCGCGGCCGGCGTGCGGGAGCTGGTGATCGGCATGGCGCATCGCGGGCGCCTGAACGTGCTCGTCAACACGATGGGCAAGATGCCCAAGGACCTGTTCGCGGAATTCGAGGGCAAGCACGAAGATGCCCTGCTGGCGGGAGACGTCAAGTACCACGACGGCTTCTCCTCCAATATCATGACGCCGGGCGGACCGATGCACGTCACCCTGGCCTTCAACCCGTCGCACCTCGAGATCGTGAACCCGGTGGTCGAAGGCTCGGTACGGGCCCGCCAGCACCGGCGCGGCGACAAGGAAGGCAAGCAGGTGCTCCCGGTGCTGATCCACGGCGACGCGTCATATGCGGGGCAGGGCGTCGTGATGGAGACGCTCAACCTCGCACAGACGCGCGGGTTCGGCACGGGCGGGACGGTACACATCATCGTCAACAACCAGATCGGGTTCACCTGCTCCGATCTGCGCGATGCGCGCTCGACGCTTTACTGCAGCGACGTCTCGAAGATGCTGGAGGTGCCGATCTTTCACGTCAACAGCGACGACCCGGAGGCGGTGTGCCTCGTCACGGAGATCGCGCTCGACTACCGCGTGAAGTTCGGCAAGGACGTGATCATCGACCAGGTCTGCTACCGCAGGCTCGGGCACAACGAGCAGGACGAGCCGATGGTCACCCAGCCGCTCATGTACAAGAAGATCCACCAGCACCCGACGCCGCGCAAGATCTACGCCGAGCGCCTGGTGAAGGAGGGAGTCATCGGCGAGGACGAAGCGGAGGAGATGGTCAAGACCTACCGCAACGCGCTCGACGGTGGCTATCACACCAACAAGACGGTGATGTCGAACTACAAGCCGCCGTTCGAGGTCAACTGGAAGCCGTACGTCGGCACGAAGTGGAACGAGAACGACGATACGCGCCTGCCTCTCGAGACGCTGCAGGCTCTCGGGCGGAAGATTGCGAACGTTCCGTCCAACTTCAAGCTCCACCCGCGCGTCGAGAAGATCATGGCCGACCGGCGCCTGATGGCGGAGAACAAGCTGCCGCTCGACTGGGGAATGGCCGAGAACCTGGCTTACGCGACGCTGGTCAACGAAGGCTGGTCGGTGCGCATCTCCGGGCAGGACGTGGGTCGGGGAACGTTCTTCCACCGCCATGCGGTGCTCCACGACCAGAATCGCGAGCGCTGGGATCAGGGCACGTACGTCCCCCTGCAGCACATCAGCGAGAAGCAGGGCGATTTCGTGATCATCGACTCGGTGCTGTCCGAGGAGGCAGTGCTCGGGTTCGAGTACGGCTACGCGACATCGGGTCCCAACGAGCTGGTGATCTGGGAGGCGCAATACGGGGATTTCGCCAACGGAGCCCAGGTCGTGATCGACCAGTTCATCGCCTCGGGCGAGGTGAAGTGGGGACGCATGTGCGGCCTGGTGGTGATGCTGCCGCACGGCTACGAAGGGGCGGGCCCGGAGCATTCGTCGGGTCGCATCGAGCGCTTTCTTCAGCAGTGCGCCGACTACAACATGCAGGTCTGCGTGCCCGCGACGCCGGTGCAGATGTACTACCTGCTGCGCCGCCAGATGATCCGTCCCTATCGCAGGCCCCTCATACTCTTCTCACCCAAGAGCCTGCTGCGGCACAAGGAATCGGTCTCGCCGCTGGACGAATTCGCAGTCGACAAGTTCAAGCCGGTCAACGAGGACTGGGAGTCGAAGGACATCAACCCCGACGGCGTGAAGCGTGTCGTGGTCTGCAGCGGGAAGGTCTACTATGACCTGCGCGCGGAGCGCAAGGCGCGCGATCTCGCCGACCTGCCGCTCGTGCGCATCGCGCAGCTCTATCCCTTTCCGCATGACGATTTTCAGGCGCAGATCGAGCGTTACCGGAAGGCGACCGAGATCGTGTGGTGCCAGGAAGAGCCGCGCAACCAGGGCGCGTGGCATCGCATCCAGCACTACCTGGAGCGCCACCTGCTGCCGCACCAGAAGCTGATCTACGCCGGCCGTGATTCCTCGGCCTCCCCCGCGCCGGGCTACAAGTCGCTGCACGACCGGCAGCAGAAGGAGCTGGTCGATCTCGCGCTGAGCGTCGGCGTGGTCTCGCGCGCGGACGGCGTCCGCTGAGCGGTATTTCGCTGATTATTTCTCGCGAATGCAGGAAGTAATCCCATGCTGATCGAAGTCAAAGTCCCCCAGCTTTCCGAATCGGTGGCCGAGGCCACGCTGCAGAAGTGGCACAAGAAGGCGGGCGATGCCGTCAAGCGCGACGAGAACCTGGTCGACATCGAGACCGACAAGGTCGTGCTGGAGACGCCGGCGCCCGAGTCGGGCGTGATCGTGAAGATCGTGAAGGCCGACGGCAGCACGGTCACCAGCAACGAAGTCATCGCCCAGATCGACACCGAAGCTGCGGCGGCAAAGGCTGGCCCCGCGCCTGAGAAGGAAACCAGGGCGCAGGTTACTACTCCGGCGAAAGCCGAAGGTGCGGCGGCGATGCCCGCGGCCCAGCGCCTCGCGGCCGAAAAGCAGGTAGATCCAGGTACGATTCCCGGCACCGGCCGCGGCGGTCGCGTCACCAAGGAAGACGTGCAGCAGGCGGTGGAAAGCGGTGCCCAGCCGGCAGCCCGCTCCGCGCCCGCGCCCCAACCCGCGGCGGCAGCCGGTGCCAGGGCCCCGGCACCGGCAGTGGATCCGGGCGCGCCGGGCGAGCGTCCCGAGCAGCGCGTGCCGATGTCCCGCCTGCGGGCGCGTATCGCCGAGCGTCTGGTGCAGTCGCAGCATACGGCGGCCATCCTCACCACGTTCAATGAAGTCAACATGCAGGCGGTGATGGACCTGCGCAAGAAGTACCAGGATCGCTTCGAGAAAGAGCACGGGGTCCGCCTGGGCTTCACGTCCTTCTTCGTAAAAGCCGCGGTGCAGGCCCTCAAGAAATTTCCGGTGGTGAACGCGTCCATCGACGGCAACGATATCGTCTACCACGGCTACTACGATATCGGCATCGCGGTAGGCAGCCCGCGCGGGCTGGTAGTGCCCATCCTGCGCGACGCCGACCAGCTTTCGCTCGCGGACATCGAGAAGAAGATCGCTGATTTCGGCAAGCGCGCGCAGGAAGGCAAGCTCACGCTCGATGAGCTGACCGGCGGCACGTTCTCCATCTCCAACGGCGGCGTGTTCGGCTCCATGCTCTCCACGCCGATCATCAATCCGCCGCAATGCGCGATTCTCGGCGTCCACGCGACGCGCGAGCGCCCGGTGGCCGAGAATGGGCAGGTCGTGATCCGCCCGATCAACTACCTCGCGATGTCGTATGACCATCGCATCATCGACGGGCGCGAGGCGGTGCTCTCGCTGGTGGCGATAAAAGAGGCGCTCGAGGATCCGGTGCGCTTCGTGCTGGACATCTAGAACTGCGCGAGTAGTGATCGGCGAGTGGTGACGGGCCCGGTTGTCGACCGGGCCGGCCCGGTCGAATCACCAGTCACCACTCGCCAAGCATCAATCAAGAATCTCGAATATGAGCGAAGCGTTTGACGTCCTGGTGATCGGCGGCGGGCCCGGCGGCTACGTTGCCGCAATCCGTGCCGCGCAACTCGGGTTGCGCACGGCTTGCGTGGACGAATGGGCGACGCCCGAAGGCAAGCCTGCACTGGGCGGGACCTGCACCAACGTCGGGTGCATACCGTCCAAGGCCCTGCTGCAGTCTTCCGAGAATTTCGACCACGCCGGGCATGCCTTCGCCGAGCATGGCATCAAGGTGAAGGGGCTGGACCTCGACCTCGCGCAGATGCTGAAGCGCAAGGACAGGGTCGTGCGGCAGAACAACGACGGCATCGCCTATCTCTTCAAGAAGAACAAGGTGACGTCGCTGCACGGCCGCGGCAGCTTCGCGGGCGGGGGTGCGAACGGCTGGCAGATACAGGTCGAGGGCAAGGAGCGCACGATGGCGACGGCGAAGCACGTCATCGTCGCCACCGGCTCGGATCCGCGGCCGCTCGTCATCAGCGGCGCCGGCCTTCCCTTCGACAACCAGCTTATCCTGGACAACGCCGGCGCGCTGGCGATACAGGAGGTGCCGAAGCGGCTGGGCGTGATCGGTGCGGGCGTGATCGGGCTCGAGATGGGCAGCGTATGGCGCCGCCTCGGCGCCGAGGTCACGCTGCTGGAGATGCTCGATACCTTCCTGCCGGCGGCCGACGAAGCCGTGGCGAAGGAAGCGTGGAAGATCTTCACCAGGGACCAGAAGCTCGACATCCGGCTCGGCGCGTCGATCGCGCGGGTGATGCCGGGAAAGAAAGGCGTCGTCGTGGAGTACTCCAGCAAAGGTGGCGGCGGGCAGAAGCTCGAATGCGACCGGCTGATCGTGTCCATAGGGCGCATACCGCGCACCGCGGGACTCAACGCCGACACGGTGGCGCTCAAGCTCGACGCGCGCGGCTTCGTGGAAGTCGATGGGGACTGCCGTACCAGCCTCCCCAACGTATGGGCGGTGGGCGACGTCGTGCGCGGTCCCATGCTCGCGCACAAGGCGGAAGAGGAAGGCGTCGCGGTGGCGCAGCGCATCGCGGGTCAGCACGGGCACGTGGATTTCAACACCATCCCCTGGGTGATCTATACCGCTCCGGAGATCGCCTGGGTGGGCAAAACCGAGCAGCAGTTGAAGCGCGAAGGCGTGGAGTACCGCTCGGGGCAGTTCCCCTTCATGGCCAACGGTCGTGCGCGGGCGCTGGGCGATACCCGCGGCTTCGTGAAGTTCCTGGCCGACGCGGCGACCGACCGCGTGCTGGGGGTGCACATCATAGGTCCCATGGCTTCGGAGATGATCGCCGAAGCCGTGGTGGCGATGGAGTTCCGCGCCTCGTCCGAGGACATCGCGCTGATCTGTCACGCTCATCCGTCGCTTTCCGAAGCGATGAAGGAGGCCGCGCTGGCCGTTGCCAAGCGCAGCCTCAACTACTAGCCTCCGGTTTCGGGGAATCCAAAGGGGGCGGAGCCCCCTTTTTCAAGACAACTGCCAGGACGGCCACATCAGCAGCGCTCAATCCACGGCGGTGGCGGCCCAGGTGCACGCGGGCTCCGTGCTCGAGCTCTACGAGGACGCGCTGAAGCGCAGGGGCTTCGCTTCCGACGCGAGCCAGCACGCCGCCGTCCTGCGGCTGCAGCAGCTCTACGAGGAGTGGTCGGAGTACAAGCGGCGCCGGCGCACCCTGCTGCACCGCCTGGTGGTGCACCCGCCGTTGCCGCGCGGCGTCTACCTGTGGGGCGGCGTGGGGCGCGGCAAGACCTTTCTCATGGACAGCTTCTATCGCTGCCTGCCGCTCGATCGCAAGCGCCGGGTGCACTTCCACCACTTCATGCGGGACGTGCATCGCGAGCTCGACGAGCTCAAGGGCACGCGGAATCCCTTAGACGCGCTCGCAGCTCGCATCGCAAAGCGATACCGGCTGATCTGCTTCGACGAGGTCGCGGTGTCCGACGTGGCGGATTCGATGATCCTCGGACGCCTCTTCGAGCGCACGATGGACCGCGGCGTGGTCTATTGCATGACCTCGAACTACGCGCCCGACGACCTCTACAAGGGCGGCCTCAAGCGCGAGGACTTCCTCCCCGTCATCGAGACCATCAAGCGCCGGCTGGACGTGATGCGCGTGGACGGAGGCGTCGACTATCGCAAGATCGCGCTCGAGCACATCAGGGCCTACCACGCGCCGCTCGATGCGGCGAGCGAGCGCGCGCTGGCCGAGACGTTCCGGCAGATCGCGGAGGTCGAGGAGGAATTCCACGAGCTCGACGTGGAGGGGCGCGTCATACCCTACCGCCACCGGGCGGGGGGCGTGGTGTGGTTCGATTTCAAGGCGATCTGCGGCTGGGGCCGCTCCCAGAACGACTACATCGACCTCGCCAAGCGCTTCCACACGGTCATCGTCTCCGGCGTGCCGCGCATGGGCCTGGACCGGGCGGACGAAGCGCGCCGGTTCACGCTGCTCGTGGATGTGCTGTACGATGACCGGGTGAAGCTCATCGTGTCGGCGGAAGCGCCGGCCGGCGAGCTCCTGGTGCGTGACCGCGATCCCGGGAACCCGCAGCTGCAGGCCATGATGTTTCAGTTCGACCGCACGGCGAGCCGTCTTGCCGAGATGCAAACGCGTGACTACCTGGTCCGGCCGCGGTTGGCGCAGGAAACGGAGGGCGAACGTCATGGATAAGTTCAAGGCATTTCGCGTATTCAGCGAGGGCGACAAGGTCGCCGCGCGCATCGTGGACATCACGCTCGACGAGCTGGCGCCGGGCACGGTGGTGTTCAAGACGGCCTATTCGAGCGTCAACTTCAAGGACGCGCTTGCGTGCACCGGCACCGGGGGCAAGATCATCCGGAACTACCCCCTGGTGGGAGGCATCGACGCGGCGGGCACGGTGGTCTCTTCCACCGATCCGGGCTTCCGCCCCGGCGACGAGGTGATCTGCACGAGCTACGACCTGGGCGTCGCTCACGACGGCGGTTACGCGGAGTATTGCCGGGTGCCTGCCGGCTGGGTGGTGCCGCTGCCCACGGGGCTCACGCTCTTCGAGGCGATGGCGCTCGGCACGGCAGGCTATACCGCGGGGCTTGCGGTGGAGCTGCTCCAGTTGAACGGGATGGCGCCGCAAAAAGGCAAAGTCCTGGTGAACGGCGCCACCGGCGGCGTCGCTACGCTTGCCCTCGACATGCTGGCGGGCCTGGGCTACCCGGTCACCGTCGTCACCGGCAAGGATGGGGAGCACGACTTCCTCAAGAGGTTGGGCGCGGCGGAAGTGCTGGCGCGGCAGAAGCTGGAGCTCGGGACGCGGCCGCTCGAGAAGCCGCTGTGGGCGGCGGCGCTCGACTCGGTCGGCGGTGAGCAGCTCGGCTGGCTCACGCGCACGATGCAGCAGGGGGGGCTCATCGCGAGCTTCGGCAACGCCGGCGGTATCGAGCTCAAGACCACGGTGCTGCCGTTCATCCTGCGCGGCGTGCGGCTGATCGGCGTGGATTCGGCCGCGACGCCGATGCCGCTGCGCCGCAAGGTGTGGGAACGCCTCGCGGCCGACCTCAAGCCGCGTCACCTCGGCGACATCGCGCACACCATTGCGCTCGCGGACCTGCCCGGCTACTTTGAGCGCATGCTCGAGGGGCAGATACGGGGGAGGGCGGTGGTCAAGGTTTGATGAAGCGTGACGGACGAGACGTGACGGGTAGCGCGTGACGGTTACTGCGTGACGGAAAGCGCGTAGCTTGCACGAAGCTCACGCACCCTCCGTCACGATCTATCCGTCACGCTTTACCCGTCACGCAGCACCCGTCACGTTCTCCAGGAAAACAGCATGGGAGCCTACAAAGCCTTTCACAAGCGCTCCATCGAGCGGCGGGAAGAGTTCTGGGCGGAGCAGGCACGCCTCGTCGACTGGCATCGGCCGTTCGACCAGGTGCTCGACTACGGGCGTCCGCCTTTTGCGCGGTGGTTCGTCGGCGGGCTCACCAACCTGTGCCACAACGCCGTCGACCGCCACCTTGCGGCGCGCGGCGACCAGCAGGCCCTGATCTACATCTCCACGGAAACGGGGCAGGAGCGAACCTACACCTGGCGGGAGCTCGCCGCCGAGGTGAACCGCTGCGCGGCGATGATCCGCTCGCTGGGCGTCGGCCAGGGCGACCGCGTCCTCGTCTACATGCCGATGATCCCCGAGTCGGTGTTCGCAATGCTCGCCTGCGCCCGGCTCGGCGCAATTCACTCGGTGGTCTTCGGAGGCTTCGCCGGACGCAGTCTCGCCGCCCGCATCGACGACGCGCGGCCGAAGCTGATGATCACCGCCGACGGGGGAATGCGCGGGGGCAGGGCGATCCTCTACCGCCCGATGTACGAAGAGGCGCTGCGGCTCGCCAAGTCGCCGCCGGCGAACGTCATCGTATACAACCGCGGGCTGGATCCGGAGCTCGTCCTCACTGAGGGCAGGGACCTGGATTACGCTGCGCTGCGCGAGCGCCACCGGAACGACCAGGTTCCCGTGACCTGGGTGGAATCGAGCGATCCGTCCTACATCCTCTATACCTCAGGCACCACGGGGCGACCCAAGGGCGCGCAGCGCGATACCGGGGGCTACGCGGTCGCGCTGGCGGCCTCGATGAAGCACATCTACGCCGGTAATCCAGGCGAAACGATGTTCACCACCTCCGATATCGGCTGGGTCGTGGGGCATTCCTACATCGTCTACGGCCCGCTTATCCACGGCATGACGACCATCCTCTACGAAGGGCTGCCGATCCGGCCGGACGCGGGCATCTGGTGGAAGATCGTCGCCCAGCACCGGGTGTCGGTGATGTTCTCCTCGCCGACCGCCGCGCGCGTGCTGAAGCGGCAGGACCCGGCGTGGATGAAGAAATACGACCTTGGCTCGCTGCGCTACCTGTTCCTCGCCGGCGAGCCGCTGGACGAGCCGACCCACCGCTGGTTCGCTGAAGCGCTGGGCAAGCCGGTGATCGACCACTACTGGCAGACCGAGACCGGCTGGCCCATCCTCTCCAGCGTGCCCGCCGTGGAGCAGACGCCCATCAAGTACGGCAGCCCGAGCTTCCCGGTCTACGGCTACGACCTGAAGCTCCTGCGCGAAGCCGATGCGAAGGAGGCGGGCCCGAACGAGAAGGCCGTGGTGGCGATCCTGCCGCCGCTGCCGCCGGGCTGCATGTCCACCGTGTGGGGTGACGACGAGCGCTTCGTGCAGACCTATTTCGGCAGCTTCCGCGACCGGCTCGCGTACTCGACCTTCGACTGGGGCATACGCGACGACGAGGGCTACCACTACATACTCGGACGCACCGACGACGTCATCAACGTGGCCGGCCATCGGCTGGGCACGCGCGAGATCGAGGAGGCGGTGCAGGCGCATCCCAACATCGCAGAAGTCGCGGTGGTCGGCGTGGCGGACCCGTTGAAGGGCCAGTTGCCGCTCGCCTTCGCAGTCGTCAAGGATGGGGCGAAAGTGGCTTCGGAAGTCGGGCGCGCTGCGGAAGAGAAGGGCGTGCTCGACACCGTGGACAGGCTGCTGGGCGCCATCGCGCGGCCCTCGCGGGTGCATTTCGTGACGCTGCTGCCCAAGACACGCTCGGGCAAGCTGCTGCGCCGCTCGATCCAGGCACTGGCGGAAGGCCGGGATCCGGGCGACCTCACGACGATAGAGGATCCGGCCGCGCTGGAGCAGATCCGCGCGGCGGTCGCGCAAGGGACCTCGAAGCATTGAACCGCCAGGACCCGGGGCGGGCCAGTCAGCCTCAACCGCAGACGCACAGAGGAATGAGGAAAGAAACTAGAATGGACCATGGCAGTCTCGATTTCCGCTCCGCCTTTCTCCGTGTCCCTGCGGTGAAAACACCTGCGCTTTTGGTAGCCGCGTGCCTCGGGACGTTTTTCGTGCCTGCGGCGG